>LXNJ01001431.1_pt1 | contig 14180 bp, 11 predicted proteins | sample 809081 | NCBI WGS metagenome assembly LXNJ01 (sample SAMN04870510, study PRJNA318959) | sponge metagenome | biome: sponge; feature: marine sponge reef; material: water | host: Petrosia ficiformis | place: Greece: Milos, Mediterranean Sea | collected 2013-05-29 | depth 5-7 m
GGGGGCGGGGATGGTATCGCCGTAGACCCGCCGCGCCTCTTCCGCGAACCACTCGATGAAGGAGGCCGCATACGCCACCTCGCCCTTCGCCTCCGCAAGGGGCTTGCCCTGTTCGAGGGTCATCAGCGCCCCGAGGTCGTCCTGGTTCGCGAGCATGAGGTCGCTCCAGCGCCGGAGAACCGCCGACCGGTCCTTGGCGGTGCGCGCCCGCCACGCGGGCCAGGCGGCGGCGGCCGCGTCGATGGCCCGAGCGGTCTCGGCCGCACCCATGCGGGGCACGTGGCCGAGCACCTCTCCGGTCGCGGGGTCGGTGACGGGAATGGTCTCACCGGAGTCGGCCGCGACCCACTCGCCGCCGAGGTAGCACCGGTCCTTCATCAGGCCGGGATCGGAAAGCTGCATGGCGATTCTCCACAAGTTCGGCGCCGCGCCCGCCGGGGCGCGGCATGGCCGCGCAAGGCCCGGCGCCCCCGGTCGGGGCCCCGTTCGGGTCCTGGCCGCGGGACCGGATCAGTTGTCGGACGAAGTTCCCTTCGGAACGTCCGCCGCCGGCACCCCGGAGGCGGCGTTCGGGACATCGGCGGGCGCCGCCGGCACCCGTTCGGACGCGGCCGGCGGCGCCTCGGTACGCTCCACCACGCTGCGGCGCTCCACCTGCTGGCTCGCGAACCACGCGAGTCCGAGGCTGGTGAGGAAGAAGACCACAGCGAGCGCCGCGGTGGTGCGAGTCAGGAAGGACGCGGCGCCGCGGGCGCCGAACACGGTTCCCGAGCCCCCCGCGCCGAAGGCCGCGCCGGCGTCCGCGCCCTTGCCCTGCTGCAGCAGGACGAGCGCGATGATGGCGAGCGCGGCGAGGATGTGAAACGTCGTGATGATGGTCAGCATCTCGGTCCCCGTTCGAGTCCGGTTTGCGGCCGGCTCCGGGCCGACCGGCGTACGCGGCCGTTCATCCGGCCGCCGCCCGGCGAATTGCGGTGAACCGGCCGGCGTCGAGGGATGCCCCCCCGACCAGCCCGCCGTCGATGTCGGGCATGGAGAAGAGATCTGTCGCGTTCTCCTCGTTGACGCTCCCGCCGTACAGGATCCGCAACGACTCGGCGGCGCCCGGGCGGCGGCTCGCGACCCGTTCGCGCACCGCCCGGTGCATGGCCTGGGCGTCGTCCGGGGCGGCGGTCCGACCCGTGCCGATCGCCCACACCGGCTCGTAGGCGATCACGCTCTCTCCCACCGCTTCCGCGCCCCCGTCCGCGAGCAGCGCGTCGATCTGACGGCCGACGACCCGTTCCGCCTCCCCCGCCTCCCGCTCCTGAAGCGTCTCGCCCACACAGGCGATGGGGACGAGCCCGCAATCCCTCGCGCGGTCGAACTTGGCCCGCACCGCCTCGTCGGTCTCGCCGACCCCGTGGCGGCGCTCCGAGTGGCCGACGATGACGAAGCGGCAGCCGACGTCACGCAGCATCGAGGCCGCGACCTCCCCGGTGTGCGCCCCCGGCCCATGGCGGGAGACGTCCTGGGCACCGAGCGCGACCCGCGTGCCGGCCACGACCCCCGCGACCGCGGCGAGGTAGGGGAACGGCGGACAGACGGCGACGTCAGCACCCTCGTCCCGTGCCCCATCCACGAGCGCGCGTGCGAGGTCGGCGGCTTCCCGCGCGGTGCCGTGCATCTTCCAGTTTCCGACGACGAGCGGCCTAGGCGCCATGGCGCTCGGCCGTGACGGCTGGTTCGCCCTCGCGCGTGTCCGGCGCGCCGGCGGCGCGCTCCACGGCGAGAGCGATGCGGCCCGCGAGGTCGTTCACCTGATCCTCGGCGGCGCCCTCCACCATCACCCGCACCAACGCCTCGGTGCCGGAGAGTCGGACGAGCACCCGGCCTCCGGCCCCGAGGTCGGCTTCGGCATCGCGCACCGCGCGCTGGAGCCCGGGTGAATCGAAGATGGCGTTGGAATGTGATTGGACTCGGACGTTCTCGATCCGTTGCGGGTACTTCCGGAATCCGCGGCGGAGGCCGGCCAGCCCCTTCCCCCGGTCCACCATCGCGAACAGCACCTGGAGCGCGGCAATGATGCCGTCGCCCGTCGTGTTCTGGTCGAGGCACACGATGTGCCCCGAGGTCTCCCCCCCCAGGAGCCACCCCTTGGCCCGCAGGCGTTCGAGGACCTGCCGGTCCCCGACGTTCGCGCGGTCGAACACGATGCCCCCGTCCCCGAACGACTCCTCGAGCCCGAGGTTCGTCATCAGGGTCCCGACCACCCCCCCGCCGAGCACGCCCCGGCGCTGGCGATCCTCGGCAATCACGAACAGGATGTCGTCGCCGTCGAGGAGCTCGCCTCGCGCATCGGCCATGATGAGCCGGTCGCCGTCTCCGTCGAGGGCGATGCCGGCATCAGCTCGGTGGTCGAGGACGGCCTGGCGCATCCGGGCCGGGTTGACCGCCCCGAAGCCGTCGTTGATGTTGAGCCCGTTCGGGCTCACCCCGATGGGCACGACCTGCGCACCGAGCTCCCCGAACACGCTGGGCGCGATCTGGTAGGCCGCGCCGTGCGCGCAGTCGACGACGAGCCGCAGCCCATCGAGCATGGTGCGCCGAGGGAGGGTGCTCTTGCAGAACTCGATGTAGCGTCCCGCCGCGTCGTCCATCCGCTGCACCTTGCCGATGCGGTCGGATGCGACCGCCTCGAGCGGGCGCTCGAGGGCGAGCTCGATCGCGACCTCCGCCTCGTCGGACAGCTTTCCGCCTTCCCGGGTGAAGAACTTGATGCCGTTGTCGAAGTAGGGGTTGTGGGAGGCGCTGATCACGATGCCGGCATCGGCGCGGTGGGTCTGCGTCAGGTACGCGACGGCCGGCGTCGGAGTCGGACCGAGCAGCCGCACGTCGGCGCCGGCCGCGGAGAGCCCGGCTTCGAGGGCCGATTCGAACATGTAGCCGGAGATGCGGGTGTCCTTGCCGACGAGGACGAGGCCTTCGCCGTCGTTCGCGAACACCCGGCCCGCGGCCCAGCCGAGCCGAAGCATGAAGTCGGGGGTGATGGGATGGCGCCCGACCCTGCCCCGGATTCCGTCAGTGCCGAAAAGCCGCGGCTTCATCCGTGCCGGACCGCCGTCAGTGCTCGCTCGCCGGACCGCCGATGGGCCCCTCGCGCGGCGTGTGCAGCCGGTCTTCGCCCGCCTCGACCGGGTCGCTCCCTCCCGGCGAGACGTCGTCGTCCCAGTCCGCGGGTGGGCGAGGGGGACGGCCGGCCATGATGTCCTTGATCTGCTCGGTATCGATCGTCTCGTACTGGATGAGCGCGTCCGCCATCGCGTGGAGGCGTTCCATGTTGCCCTCCAGGATCCCCTTGGCGCGCTCGTAGTTGCGATCGATGATGTTCCGCACCTCCTCGTCGATGAGGTGGGCGGTCTCGTCCGACATCAGCTTGTGCTGGGTCACCGTGTGGCCGAGGAACACCTCGCCCTCGTCCTCGCTGTACTTGAGCGGCCCGAGACGGTCGGACAGCCCCCACCGCGTGACCATGTTGCGGGCGAGCTCGGTCGCGCGCTGGATGTCGTTGCTCGCTCCGGTGGTCACGAAGTCGGCGCCGAAGATGAGCTCCTCCGCGCCCCGCCCGCCGAACAGGCTCGATATCTGGCTGTCGAGCTGCTCCTTGGTGTAGCTGTAACGGTCTTCCTCGGGGAGGAACATGGTCACCCCGAGCGCGCGTCCGCGAGGAATGATGGTGACCTTGTAGACCGGGTCGTGCGAGGGGACGAGGAGACCGACGATCGCGTGGCCCGCCTCGTGATAGGCGGTGAGCTTCTTGTCCCGCTCGCTCATCACCATGGACTTGCGCTCCGCGCCCATCATGATCTTGTCCTTGGCGCGCTCGAAGTGGTCCATGTCGACGGTGCGGCGGTTCGCGCGGGCCGCGAACAGCGCCGCCTCGTTCACCAGGTTCGCCAGATCCGCCCCCGAGAACCCCGGAGTCCCCCGGGCGATGATGCTGGCCTTCACGTTGGCGTCAAGCGGGATCTTGCGCATGTGCACGCGGAGAATCTGCTCGCGCCCCCGGATATCGGGAAGCGGCACCACGACCTGCCGGTCGAACCGGCCCGGACGGAGCAGCGCCGGGTCCAGGACATCCGGACGGTTGGTCGCGGCGATGACGATGACCCCTTCGTTGCCGTCGAACCCGTCCATCTCGACGAGGAGCTGATTGAGGGTCTGCTCGCGCTCGTCGTGACCGCCGCCGAGACCCGCGCCCCGGTGGCGCCCGACCGCGTCGATCTCGTCGATGAAGATGATGCACGGCGCGTGCTTCTTGGCCTGGTCGAACATGTCGCGGACGCGCGACGCGCCGACCCCGACGAACATCTCGACGAAGTCGGAGCCCGAGATCGTGAAGAACGGCACCTTCGCCTCACCGGCGATCGCCTTCGCGAGCAGCGTCTTGCCGGTGCCCGGAGAGCCCACCATCAGGACGCCCCGCGGGATCTTGCCGCCGAGCTTCTGGAACTTCGCGGGGTCGCGCAGGAAGTCGACCAGCTCGCGGACCTCCTCCTTGGCCTCCTCGACGCCCGCGACGTCGGAGAACGTCACCTTGACCTGATCCTCGCCGATGAGGCGCGCGCGGCTCTTTCCGAACGAGAGCGCCCCCCGGCCGCCTCCGCCGCCCTGCATCTGGCGCATGAAGAAGATCCAGACGCCCACGAGCAGGAGCATGGGGAACCAGGAAATGAATATCTGCATGAGCAGCCCCTGCTGCTCGGGCGGGCGGGCGTCGATCACCACCCCCGCTTCCAGGAGCTCACCGACGAGGGAGCGGTTGTCGGTTTCCGGGGAATAGGTGGAGAAAGTCTCGCCGGCGTGCGTGCGGCCCTCGATCTCCCGCCCTTCGATGATCACCTTCTGGACGAGGCCCTTGCGGACATCGTTGACGAACTCGGAGTAGTCCATCTTCTGGGCCGCGGAGCGGCGTGGCCCGAAGCTGTTGAACACCGACATCAGCACGAGGGCGATGATCACCCACAGGATAAGATTCTTCGCCATTCCGTTCATTGCGCCGATCCTCCCGGGATCGAATGAATTATACGCGATGCCCGCGCGCCACGACGTACACCTCGGGCGAACGGGACCGCGACGCCCGTGGCTTGCGGATGCGCACCGAGTCGAAGCCCTCCCGCACCTCGCGCACGAACGGGTCGAACCCTTCCCCGTGGAAGACCTTGACGACGAAGCCGCCGCCCGGAACGAGGACGCGGCCGGCGAGGTCGAGCGCCAGCTCGGCCAGGTGAATCGCCCGCGGCTGGTCGACGGCCTTCATGCCTCCCATATTGGGTGCGAGGTCCGAGAGCACAAGGTCCGCGCCCGCAGGACCGAGATCCTCGAGCAGGGCCGCAAGGGCCGCCTCCTCACGGAAATCGCCCTGGATGAAGTCCACCCCCGGGATCGGTTCCATGGGAAGGAGGTCGATCGCCACCACCCGCGACGCCCCGTGGCGCCGGAGATACTGGCACCAGGCCCCTGGCGCGGCACCGAGGTCCACCGCCGTGGACCCCGGACGCACGAGTCGGTGACGCTCGTCCAGCTCGGCGAGCTTGAAGGCCGATCGCGCCCGGTAGCCCTCGATGCGGGCACGCCGGACGAATTCGTCGTCACGCCAGGACTCGACCCAGCGGCGCGACATGGCGAGGACCGGTGAAGGGAGGCGGGCGTGTCGGGGACGCGGACGGTTGTGGCGAAAACGGCGCCAGAGCGGGATTTCCCGGGCGGTGAGCGAAAACGGGGTCAGAGCGGAGTGCGCGCTCCGCGGGAGGACGGATCAACGGTAGTCGACGCCCACGATCTCGTACTCGCGTTCGCCGCCCGGCGCACGGACGGTGACCGTATCCCCGTCGTGCCGGCCGATGAGGGCGCGCGCGATTGGCGACGAGACCGAGAGACGTCCCTCCGCGATCTCCGATTCGAGGTCCCCCACGATCTGATAGTCGTGCTCCTCGCCGGTCTCGACGTCGACGAGCCGGACGGTGGCCCCGAACACGATGCGCCCCCCCGCCCGGAGGCTCGCGGGGTCGATGATCTGCGCCCGCGCGAGCTGGCTTTCGACCTCCGCGATGCGGCCCTCGAGGAAGCTCTGCTCCTCGCGCGCGGCGTGGTACTCCGCATTCTCGCGCAGGTCTCCGTGCTCGCGCGCCTCGCTGATCGCGCGGATGACGCGCGGGCGCTCGACATTGCGCAGGCGGTCGAGCTCCGCGCGCAGGCGCGCCGCTCCGGCCGCGGTCATCGGCGGACGATCGCTCATCAAGGAATTCCGGGGCTGGTTACCTGCCGAGGATGACGAAGCCGGCCGAACGAGCCGGGGCCGGACGCCTCAGCGAAGCCCGAGGACGTCCTGCATATCGTAGAGGCCGGATCCGCGCTCCCGCAACCACCGCGATGCGCGAAGCGCCCCGTGCGCGAAGTTGAGGCGGCTCCCGGCCCGATGGGTGATCTCGACCCGCTCCCCGGTGCCCGCGAACATCACCGTATGCTCGCCGACGGCGTCGCCGCCGCGGATCGTCTCGAACCCGATGGTCTCGCGGTCGCGCACCCCCGTATGCCCTTCCCGGCCGTAGACCGCGCACTTCGCGAGGTCGCGCGCCAGCGCCCCCGCCACGATCTCGCCCATCCGCACCGCGGTGCCGGACGGTGCATCGACCTTGTTGCGATGGTGCATCTCGATGATCTCGATGTCGGTCTCCCCTCCGAGGATCCGGCTCGCGACCTCGATGAGGTGGAAGCAGGCATTGACGCCGACGCTCATGTTCGGAGCGACGAGCACGGGGATGTCCGCCGCACACGCCTCGACCCGCGCCCGCTCGTCGGACGAGAACCCCGTGGTCCCGATGACGATCTGCGTCCCCGCTGCGCGGCAGCGCTCGGCGAGGGCCACCGTCCCGGACGGGAAGCTGAAGTCGATGACCCCGTCCACGGCGCCGAGGAACCGGCCCGGATCGTCCGTCACCTCGACTCCGTTGGCCCCGGACCCGGCGAGCGTGCCCGAATCGGAACCGAGCGCATCATGGGCGGGCTGCTCGAGCGCGCCCGCGCACTCGAAGTCCGGGTGCCCGGCACAGGCCGCCACCAGGGTCCGGCCCATGCGCCCCGCCGCGCCGGAGATCGCGAGCCGCATCACTTCGCTGGTCATGAGCGCATCTCCTCGAAGAACCGCTTCACGCCATTGAACCACGAAGTCGCCCGCGGTGCGTGCGCGGACTCGTCTCCCCCCTTCAGAGCCTCGTCGAACTCGCCGAGGAGCTCCCTTTGCCGCGCGGTCAGGTTGACCGGCGTCTCCACCACCACCCGGCACAGGAGATCGCCGACGGTGCCCCCCCGCACCGATCGGACGCCCTTGCCGCGGAGGCGGAAGTGCCCGCCCGTCTGCGTCCCCGCGGGAACCTTGAGGTTCACCGCTCCATCCAGGGTGGGGACCTGGACCTCGCCGCCGAGGGTGGCGGTCGCGAAGCTGATCGGCACCTCGCACCCGAGGTCCCGTCCCTGCCGCTCGAAGATGGCGTGGTCGCGCACCGAGATCTCGACGTAGAGATCCCCGCTCGCCCCCGGCCGCGAGCCGCTCTCCCCTTCGCCGGCAAGCCGGATCCGGTCGCCGTCGTCCACCCCGGGCGGGATCTTGACCGAGAGGGTCTTCCGGTCGCGGACCTTCCCGGCCCCGCGGCACGTCCCGCACGGGTCGCTGACGACGGTCCCCGTCCCCTTGCAGCGCGGACAGGTCTGCTGCAAAGAGAAGAACCCCTGCTGCATGCGCACCTGCCCGTTTCCGCCGCAGGTCTCGCAAGAGACGGGGTGGGTGCCGGGGCGCGCGCCGCTCCCGTCGCACGTCTCGCAGTCGACCACGGTGGGGATCCGGATGGTGACCGTGTCGCCCGCCACCGCCCGCTCGAGGTCGAGCTCCAGGGGATAGCGGAGGTCCGCCCCGCGGTACGCGCGGGCGCCTGCGCCCCGCCCCCCGAAGATGTCCCCGAAGACGTCGTCGAAGATGTCGCGGAAACCACCGCCGCCGAAGCCGCCGCCTCCGAAGGCATCGGGGTTGACGCCGTCATGCCCGAACTGGTCGTAGGCAGCCCGCTTCTGCGGATCGGAGAGAACCTCGTACGCCTCCTTGGCCTCCTTGAAGCTTTCCTCGGCCTGCGTGTCGTCGGGGTTGCGGTCCGGGTGGTACTTCATCGCGAGGCGGCGGTAGGACTTCTTCAGCGCGTCCTCCCCGGCGCCGCGCTCGACCCCGAGCACCTCGTAGTAGTCACGTTTGGCCATGCCCGGTGCCCGCCTGCCTCAGCGCGGGTCCGCGCCGGCCCGCCGGCGCGGCCGGAACCGCCCGTCGGGGGGCCGGATGGCCGGCCCCGACAGGTGCAATCTCGCGCGCGAATACAACTGGTTACTTCTTGTCGTCGCCGACTTCCTCGAACTCCGCGTCGACCACGTCATCCGCTGCGGACGCACCTCCCCCGCCGTCGGGAGCCGCCTGCCCCTCCTCGGCCTGGGCCTTCCGATAGGCCCGTTCCGCAAGCTTGCCCGAACGCTCGGTGAGGGTCGCGACCCCGGCGTCGATCGCTTCCCGGTCGTCGCCCTCGACCGCCTGCTTCAGCGACGCAATCGCCTCCTCGACGGACTTGCGCTCGTCCTCCTCGACCTCGTCGCCGAGGTCCGCAAGCGACTTCTCGGCGGCGTGGATGAGGGCGTCGGCCTGGTTGCGGGCATCGACCAGCTCGCGGAACTTCCGGTCCTCCTCCGCATGGGCCTCCGCGTCCTTCACCATGCGCTCGATCTCGTCCTCGGAGAGCCCGCTCGAGGCGCGGATGACGATCGACTGCTCCCGCTGGGTCGCCTTGTCCTTGGCGGAGACGTTGAGGATCCCGTTCGCGTCGATGTCGAAGGTCACCTCGATCTGGGGAATGCCGCGGGGAGCGGGTGGAATGTCGGCGAGGTCGAAGCGGCCGAGCAGCTTGTTGTCCTGGGCCCGCTCGCGCTCGCCCTGGAGCACGTTCACGGTGACCGCGGTCTGGTGGTTCTCGGCCGTCGAGAACACCTGCTGCGCCTTCGTCGGAATGGTGGTGTTCTTCTCGATGAGCTTCGTCATCACCCCGCCGAGGGTCTCGATCCCGAGCGACAGGGGGGTGACGTCGAGAAGGAGGACGTCCTTGACGTCCCCCGCGAGCACTCCCGCCTGGATCGCGGCCCCCATCGCGACCGCCTCGTCCGGATTCACGTCCCGGCGCGGCTCGCGCCCGAAGATGCCCTGCACGACCTCCTGCACCTTCGGCATGCGGGTCTGGCCGCCGACCAGGATCACGTCCGAGATCTCGGCCGCGTTGAGCTTCGCGTCCTTGAGCGCGGTCTCGCAGGGCTTGATCGTGCGGGCGATGAGCTCCTCCACCAGAGCCTCGAGCTTGGCCCGGGTGAGGCGGATGTTGAGATGCTTCGGACCGCTCGCATCGGCGGTGATGTAGGGCAGGTTGACCTCGGTCTGCTGGCTGGAGGAGAGCTCGATCTTGGTCTTCTCCGCCGCCTCCTTCAGCCTCTGCAGGGCGAGGGGATCGCTGTGCAGATCGATCCCGGACGACTTCCGGAACTCGTCGGCGAGATAGTCCATGATTCGGAGATCGAAGTCCTCGCCCCCGAGGAAGGTGTCCCCGTTGGTGGACAGCACCTCGAACTGGTGCTCACCCTCCACCTCCGCGATCTCGATGATCGAGATGTCGAAGGTGCCGCCGCCGAGGTCGTAGACCGCGATCCGGACGTCCCCCCGCTTCTTGTCCATCCCGTAGGCGAGCGCCGCGGCGGTCGGCTCGTTGATGATGCGCCGCACTTCGAGCCCCGCGATCCGGCCCGCATCCTTCGTCGCCTGACGCTGGGAGTCGTTGAAGTACGCGGGCACGGTGATGACCGCCTCCCCGACCTCTTCCCCGAGATAGTCCTCCGCCGTCTTCTTCATCTTCATGAGCACGCGGGCGGAGATCTCGGGCGGAGACATCTTGCGTCCGTCGGCCTCCACCCACGCATCGTCGTTGCTGTCCGCCTTGACGATCCGGTACGGGACCATTTCGATGTCGCGCTGCACCACGTCGTCGGTGATCCGGCGGCCGATGAGCCGCTTCACCGCGAACAGGGTGTTGCTGGGGTTCGTCACCGCCTGGCGCTTCGCCGACTGGCCGACCAGCACGTCCGAATCGGAACCGAACGCGACGATGGAAGGAGTGGTCCGATCCCCCTCGCTGTTCTCGATGACGCGAGGGCTGGTCCCCTCCATGACCGCAACGCACGAGTTCGTGGTTCCGAGGTCGACTCCGATGGTCCTTGCCATTTCCGGATGCTCCGCGAATGCGATGAATGGTCGTGAACGTCAATATGCGGCGTGGCCCGCCGAATTCAACCGGATCGACGGACACCGCCCCGCGACGCGTATCCGGCCCCGACCGGCGCGGATCGGCCCGGCCGCCCGGGTGCCGGGCCGCGTGGGTGCACGGCCGAGTGGCCGTGCGGTCGAGCGGCCGCCCGGCCCGGCTACCGGGAAACGATGACCATCGCCGGACGCACCACCCGTCCGTGCAGCAGGCAGCCCTTCTGAAAGACCTGGATCACCTTTCCGGACTCCACCCCCTCGGCCTCCTGCATCGACATGGCCTCGTGGAACCGGGGGTCGAAGTCCTCGCCGGCCGGGTCGACCTCGACCGCTCCGAACTTCTCGAGTGCCGCGGCCAGCATGCGAAGGGTCATCTCCGTCCCCTCCGCGAGGGACTCGACGGTGCTTCCCTCCTCGCGCGCGGCCCCGATGCCGAGCTCGAGGCTGTCGCGCATCGGCAGCAGCTCGCGGATCAGGCCCTCGACGCCGAAGCGGTGCGCCTGTTCCACGTCCCGGGTCGCACGCCGGCGGACGTTCTCGACCTCCGCCCGGGCGCGGAGCGCCGCATCGCGCTCGCGCCCGGCCTCCTCGCGGGCCGCATCGAGCCGGGCGCGAAGGGACTCGACGGTGTCGGCGGCCTCCTCCGGCTCCCCGGCGGGCGCCTCGCCGCCTTCTTCCTCCGCCGGTGGGCCGGGTTCGTCCCCGGCGTCGGCGGCGCCCTCCGGATCCCTCCCGGCGGCGGCCCGGCCGGCCTCCTCCCCGGTCTCGGTTTCCGGCCCGGACCCCTCGGCCGCAGCCTCGGGCTCCCGCCCGCCGGTCATGCCCTCGTCTTGCGCAGGGCCGTCACCGGCCGCCGCCCGGCGCGCCTCGCGCGCCTCGCCGGCCGGAGGAGAAGGAGCGGCGTCGGCGGATCCGCCGTCCGCCGCCCGGCGATCTTCGTTCACGAATGGACCCTCCGCGATGGGCTCGCACCGGGCCGCGGACGAACCGCCCCCGGATTCAAATGGCAGATGGGGCGCTATTGGCGCTGGTTCAAGGCCGCGCCGAGCAGGCGGGCGGTGATGTCGACGACCGGGATGATCCGCTCGTAGGCCATGCGGGTCGGCCCGATGACCCCAAGCACCCCCACCACCTCGCTGTCCACCTCGTAGCGCGAGGTGACCACGCTGTACCGATCCAGCACGTCGAAGCCCGATTCGTCGCCGATGAAGAGCTGGACCCCTTCCGCGCCCTGGGAGCGGTCCAGGAGGTGAAGGAGCATGCGCTTCTCGGCAAACGCGTCGAAGAGCTGACGCAACCGCTCGATGTCCTCCGGCTCGCCCTGGTCCATCAGGTTGGTATGGCCGCGGACCACGAAGTCGCCGCCGGAGTCTTCGACGCGAAGTCCCTTCTCGGCCATCTCGACGACGCTCGCCGTCATCTCGTTCAGCCGGTCGCGGGCGTACCGCAGGTCCTGGAGGATCTCGCGCCGAACCTCGTCGAGGTCGCGGCCCGCATAGTGGGTGTTCAGGTAGTTCGCGGCCTGCACGAGCTCGCTCGCGGAGTACGGCCGGTCGGTCACGATGATCCGATTCTGGACCTCCTGCTGATTCAGCACGAGCACCACCAGCACCCGGTTCCCCGACAAGGGAAGGAACTCCACGTGCCGCAGGTGCTCGTGGCTCTTGCGGGGGACCGTCACCACCCCGACGAAGCGGGTGAACTCGCTCAGCATCCGCGAAGCCGCCTCGACCACCTCCTGCGGTCCGGGCGCGGCGCGGACCTCCACCTCGAGGTCGCCGGCGAGCCGGCGCACCTCGCTCGACCCGAGCGGCTTCACCGCGAGCAGGTCGTCCACGAAGACCCGGTACCCCTGTGCGGTGGGGACCCGGCCCGCCGAGGTGTGGGGAGAACGGATGAGCCCCATCTCCTCGAGGTCGGCCATGACGTTGCGGATGGTCGCGGGACTCAGCTCGAGACTGGAGCCGCGCGACAGCGTGCGGGACCCGACCGGCTGGCCGTCCCGGATGTACTGCTCCACCAAGTGTTTCAACAACCTCTGGGCGCGTTCACCAAGCACGCCCGCCCGCTCGCTTCGAGTCATTCGCGTTCCGACCCGGGTTTCGTCCTTCGAATTTAGCACCCGTCAACCGTACAGCAAAACCCGTCGCCGGGGCGCCCTCCGGCCTTCGGGAGGGCCGCCGCGCCGCCGGACTCCCCGCCGTACCGGCCGGCCGGCGCGGGCGCCCGGCACGGGTGCCCATATCGCCCGGGCGCTCCGAGTTGGCCAGGGGGCGGGCTCATGCTAGCCTCGCCCGCCCGCCATCCGCCGTTGGCCCGTGCTGATCCACCTCGCAGTCCGCGACTTCACGATCATCCACCGGCTCGACGTGGAGCTCGGCGCCGGGTTGACCGTTCTCACCGGGGAGACCGGCGCGGGCAAATCCATCCTCGTCGATGCGCTCGGCTTCGCGCTCGGCGGACGCGCGAGCGGCACGATGGTGCGTCCCGGCACGGAGTGGGCCGAGGTCGCGGCCACCTTCGATGCGGCGGGCCTCGCCGAGGTTGCGGAGCTCGGCCGGGAGCTCGGGCTCGAGGACGGCGGAGAGACGATCCTCCGGCGCCGGATCACCCTGGACGGGCGCTCGCGCGCCTGGATCAACGATTCCCCGGTCTCGGCCCGGACCCTGCGGGACCTCGGCTCCCGCCTGGTGGACCTGCAGGGCCAGCATTCGCACCACGCCCTTCTTCGGCCGGCACGACAGCTTCGGGTTCTCGACGCGGCGGCCGGACACCCGGAGCTCGTCGCACGAACCGCGGAACTGCACCGGCGCCTCGACGCGATCGACGCCGAAATCGAGGCCGCCCGGGCCGTCGAGGGCGGGGAGCGGGAACGGCGCATCGACTATCTCGCCTTTCAGTGCGCCGAGCTGGACGCGCTCGAGGCGAAGGAGGGTGAAGCGGCCGAGCTTGCCGCGGAGCTGCGCCGCCTCTCCCACGCGGTCGAGATCCGGAGCGCGGCCGACGAGATCGAGCACGCCCTCTCGGGCGGGGAAAGCGCCGCCGGCTCGGCCGTGCACCGCGCCCTCACCCGGCTCGACGATATCGAACGGTATGCGCCCGGGACGACGGCGAGCGCTCACGAGCTGCTCGAGACGGCGCTCGTGCACGTGACGGAAGCGAGCGTGGCGGTCCGCGCGCTGGCCCGCGGCATCGACACCGACCCGGCCCGGATCGCCTCCGTCGAGAACCGGCTCGCCGCCCTCCACGACGCCGGGCGCAAGCACCGGGTATCGCCGGACGAGCTGCCCGCGCGCCTTGCCGCCCTTCGCGGCGAGCTGGAGGGGCTCGAGACCGGAGAGGCCCGGATCCGGGAGCTCGAGGACCGGCGCGCCGCCGTCCGGACCGACTACCGGAAGATGGCCGAGCGTCTCAGCGAGGGCCGGAGCTCCGCCGCCCGGCGCCTCGCCGACGAGGTGACGCTTCGCATTCGCGAACTCGGGATCGACGGCGGGGCGTTCTCGGTGGCGATGAACCGGGCCCGGGAGGAGCGGACCTCCGGAATCGACGAGGTCGAGTTCCGGATCCGCGCCAATCCCGGCCACCCGCCGACCCCGCTCGCGCAGACCGCCTCGGGCGGAGAGCAGTCGCGGGTGAGCCTTGGTATTCTTGTCGCGACGCGTGGAGGACTTCCGGTGATGGTGTTCGACGAGATCGACAGCGGAGTCGGAGGCCGGGTCGCGGAGCTGGTCGGGCGGCACCTGCGCCATCTGGCCGAGAGCTGCCAGGTGCTGTGCGTGACGCATCTCCCTCAGGTCGCCTCGCAGGC
>LXNJ01001432.1_pt1 | contig 14171 bp, 14 predicted proteins | sample 809081 | NCBI WGS metagenome assembly LXNJ01 (sample SAMN04870510, study PRJNA318959) | sponge metagenome | biome: sponge; feature: marine sponge reef; material: water | host: Petrosia ficiformis | place: Greece: Milos, Mediterranean Sea | collected 2013-05-29 | depth 5-7 m
CACGGTCACATTAAGAAAGCGCCCTCAGTCAGCTATAGCGCGGCGGACGTTTAGGTTTTCCGTGATTTATCTAAATCTATTGTTTTGTAGTCTCCTACTCGATCACTACATCGGTGTGCTTGGACTTGTGGCGTAGATAGAGATCGTTTGTATGTCAGTGCATAGCACTGCGCGATGAGCGCCCAAGTATGAACGCTATTTCTCGAAATTAAATGAGGCGCTTCAGCTAAGCTGAGGACTGTTCAAGCGCTTCGTCACTTCGTCCAGCGAAATGTGAATTGTTTCGCCTCGGTGGGCTTGAAATTCAACTGTGCCTTCTTTCAAGCCACGGTCGCCTATAGTCACACGGTAAGGGATACCGATTAGTTCAGCGTCGTTGAACTTAACCCCTGGTCGCTCGTCGCGGTCGTCCCAGAAAACTTCGATACCTGCGCTAAGACACTCGTGGTAAAGATCTGAAGCTGCTTTTTCGACATCAGCAGAACGATGTTGATTGATTGTGACCACGTGAAGCGTTGCGGGCGCGACGTTGTCTGGCCACAAAATCCCCTTCTCGTCGTGGCATTGCTCGACGACTGCGGCGACGAGACGCGACACGCCAAGGCCGTAGCACCCCATCGTCGGGTGGATCTCGCTACCATCGTGTGCTTGGACCACCGCTCGCATCGATTCTGTATATTTCCTGCCGAGCTTAAATATGTGACCAACTTCGATACCCCGCGTAAAAGCGAGTGGTCCACTACCGTCCGGCGCAGGATCGCCTGGTTCGACGTTTCTCAGGTCCTCAACGCGACCTTGAGGCGAATCTCGGTCCCAGTTTACGCCCGTGAAGTGAACTCCATTCTCATTGGCTCCGCAAACGAAATCCGCGAGTACATCTGCGCTGCGGTCAACGATGTAAGGTATGCCTAAGCCCACGGGTCCGATTGACCCAGGATCAACATTGAGTGCCGCACTTATTTCGTCATCGGTAGCGAATTGAAGTGGTGCAACGACGCCTTCAAGGTGGGAGGTCTTAATTTCGTTGAGTTGGTGGTCACCGCGAAGGATCAGTGCGATCAACGAGTCGGACCCATGCACGACTAACGTTTTGACACAGCGGGTTGGCGGAATGCCTAGGAACTTACTGACATCCTCAATTGTTGTCGCATTTGGTGTTTCAACACTCGTTAGCGGTTCCGCAGGCGCTGGTCGATCACCAACAGAAATCGCTTCAGCCCGTTCTATGTTGGCGCCATATCCGCTACTAGCCGAATAAGCGATGAGGTCTTCGCCGGAATCAGCCAATACATGGAATTCCTCACTATCGCTGCCACCCATCATGCCCGAATCCGCTTCTACTGCGCGATAGCGCAAGCCAATGCGTTCTAGAATCGCGCTATAAGCATCATGCATATCACGATAGGTGATATCCAGTGATTCATCATCGAGATGAAATGAATACCCATCCTTCATGATGAATTCGCGCGCGCGCATCAAGCCGTACCTAGGTCTGATCTCGTCGCGAAACTTGGTGTTGATTTGATAGACGTTTAAGGGTAAATCGCGATAGCTGTCAATCGCTTGCCGCAAGACGTCAGTGACGACCTCTTCATGCGTTGGACTTATGCAATAGTCGCGATCGTGCCGGTCGAACACCCGTAGTAATTCGGGTCCCATACTGTCCCATCGGCCGCTTTCGCGCCAGATTTCCGCAGGTTGCACGACGGGCATAAGGATCTCTTGCGCGCCCTTGCGATCGAGTTCCTCACGGACGATTCGTTCAATGTTGTGGACCACTCGAAGACCAAGTGGCAGCCACGTGAATAACCCGGTACCGAGCTGACGGATAAATCCCGCGCGTAGCAAAAGCCGATGTGAGACGACATCTGCGTGTGCTGGATCATCGCGCAAAGTAGGCGCGAGTACTTGCGAGGCAAGCACAGCTATTTAAAGAGAAATGACAATCGTGAATGCACTAAACATGGCACGCCTACGTTGATCACGCATACGTGTTTTGTATTGGTGATTAGATACTAGGCTTCGCGCGTATGCCGCCTCATAGAGGATTACGCGACGGCATAACAGTTCCGCTAGCTGCTGACCATATTCTTAAGTTTGGTCAGTTTCTTCACCTTGACCGCGTTCTGAGCAGGTTTGGCAGGAATTTCTATGGCTTCGTTAGTCTTCAAATTACGGCCAACGCGTTTCTTCGTCGCCTTTCGACGGTACCGTTCAAATTTCACCAAACTACCATCCTGAAACACGCCGATACTCCGAGGTTTCAACGCTCGCTCGATAATCTCCTCGCGTTTTTCAAGTACCTTCCGAACCTGGTCTTTGGCGACGTCGGTCTCGCTGGCTATCAAGTTGATTACGTCATTCTTGCGGAGTTTTGTCCGAATGACAGGACCGATCTTCTTTTCCGGCGCGGCTTTCTTTGCGGGGGCTCTTGTTCGGGTCTTAGCCGACTTTGCGGGAGCTCTCCTCGACGCAGTTTTTTTCGCTGGCGCTTTTGCGCGTGATCTAGCTGCCATTTACGTAAACCTTACTGAAACATAGTACGTGCTCAGATTAACGCGATTTGTTATGCCGAGCTCATCAAGATTTTACCTGAACGCACGCGGAGGCGGATCGATCCCCGCCGATACGTATTGCTCGGATCGGGTCTCCAGATATCGCAAGTATCGATTCTGCGTCGTGCAACACTCGATAGGTGGATTACGCAATCTAGTGATGTTCGGTAATCTGACACGGATTTTGCCGAATAACACGCGAATGATCAAATGTGTTGCTTGTTAGGCACGTCCACATCGTGTTTAACGTGCAACGAATGCAAATACGGAGTCCTTTAGATCTCAAACCAACGGAAGCTCAAAGACACACTTTGGAGCGTTGGAACACGCTTGTCCCTGCTGTTATGGACGTCAATCCGCAACGCAACTTACTTGACGCGCGGGCGCACCCAAGGTTCCCGTGTTATCGCGGTCGCTTTCGCGCATGCGCATGAGGTGGTCGCAATCGTTAACCCGTTTGTAGAATTTCGCGCCATTCCCTCAACGCGTACGGAGCAGTCTGTGCCGATTTACGAATATCAGTGCCAAGCGTGTGGCTACGAATTCGAAACGATACAGAAGATGAGCGATCCGAAGCTCAAAGACTGTCCGGAATGCGAAGCGGCAGCTCTGGTCAAGAAGATTTCGGCGGTCGCTTTTCGGTTAAAAGGGTCCGGTTGGTATGAGACTGACTTTAAGTCAGATAACAAACGCCAACTACACGAAGAATCGGGCAATGGCGAAACTAAGCCGGTAACCAGCGGAGACAGCGATTCCAAAGGGAAAGAAACGACTTCAGATTCGTCTGAGTCGAAATCCGCTAATACGTCGAATTCAGATTCGTCCTCTCAATCTGCAACCTCAGCTTAGGTTGCGGTACACAGCGTCGTATCCGGAGACGCGCGCCTTCCGCTCTTACCTAAAGTAATGCGAACACACTATTGCGGGGTCCTTCGAACGGACCACATCGATCAACACGTCGAGTTATGTGGCTGGGTGCATCGCCGGCGTGACCATGGTGGCGTGATCTTTCTCGATTTACGTGACCATCAAGGTTTAGTCCAGGTTGTATTCAACCCCGATACGGTTGAGGCATTCGCTACGGCTGACAGTCTAAGAAGTGAGTTCGTCGTCAGACTCACAGGTCGAGTGCGCGCGCGACTCGATGGCGCGACCAATCCTGATCTTGCGACCGGAGAGATTGAGGTTCTCGGCGACGCGATCACGGTTCTCAATAGTTCGCGAACCATCCCGTTCCCTTTAAACGAATTCTCACAACCGGGTGAGGACATTCGATTGCGCTATCGATACGTTGATTTAAGACGACCGGAGATGCAAGCGAAGCTCAGGCTACGCAGCTGTGTTACATCCTTCATTCGACGATTTCTCGAGAATGAAGATTTCGTTGATGTTGAAACACCAACACTCACTAAATCGACGCCGGAAGGGGCTCGTGATTTCTTAGTTCCAAGTCGTACACAACGTGGCCGGTTTTTCGCACTACCGCAATCGCCTCAGCTTTTCAAGCAAATGCTCATGATGGCAGGCGTTGACCGGTATTACCAGATTGCTCGTTGTTACCGCGACGAAGATCTCAGACATGATCGGCAACCCGAGTTCACACAGATAGATATCGAGGCGTCGTTCGTCGAACCTTCAGACGTGATGTCGATTACGGAACGCATGCTTGTAGGGCTCTTCCATGAGACGCTCGAAATCGAATTAGGCGAATTTCCGGTGCTGACTTATGCCGAAGCTATGAATCGTTACGGTTCAGATAAACCGGATTTGCGTAATCCACTCGAAATGGTCGATGTCGACGATATCGTTTCGGATTGTGAATTTGGTGTATTTCGAAATCCTGCAGTCGATCCGGAAGGTCGAGTGGCGGCGATCAACGTACCAGGTGCGGTTGACGCGTTGTCACGCAAACAGTTGGACGACCTTGTTGATTTCGCCCAAGAACATGGTGCTAAGGGTCTTGCGTACATCAAGGTCAACGATCTCGAGAGAGGAGTCGCGGGGCTTCAATCTCCTATACTCAAATTTTTGGACGAGACTACGGTCTTCAAAATTCTTGAACGCGTTCAAGCGAAGCAAGGCGACATCGTGTTCTTCGGTGCTGACACAAGAAGAGTGGTGAATGACTCGCTTGGCCTATTTAGAAACCGTGTAGCGGAATTAGTCGATATTAAAAATGAAGGTTTCAAACCATGTTGGGTCGTCGATTGGCCGATGTTTGAAATGGATGGAAACGAGTTGTCGCCAGCGCACCATCCGTTCACGCAACCTGCTTGTACGACCGCGGAATTGCGAGAACACCCTAGCAAACAGCTAGCGCATGCGTACGACGTTGTATTGAACGGGTATGAGTTAGGCGGAGGCTCGATACGGATTCACGAATCCGAAATGCAAAGTGCCGTATTCGATGTCCTTGACATGGGGCAGGAAGCGTCGGCTAAATTCGGTTTCCTCATCGAAGCGTTGGAGCTTGGCTGCCCGCCGCACGGTGGAATCGCGTTGGGGCTTGACAGATTGATCATGCTCATGAGTAACACGGAATCGATCCGAGACGTGATCGCGTTTCCGAAGACGCAGACCGCAACTTGCTTATTAACAACTGCGCCCAACGAAGTTGATAGGCTTCAACTTCGTGAATTAGGACTGCAGACAAGGCAATAACCGTGGCGGGTCATTCAAAATGGGCAAACATCAAGCACAGAAAAGCCCGACAGGACGCCAAAAGAGCGAAGATTTGGACCAAGCTCATTCGCGAGTTGACTGTCGCGGCGCGATTAGGCGGCGGTTCACCCGAGGACAACCCACGATTACGCGCGGCGGTTGACGGTGCACTAGGGGCGAACATGCCGCGCGACACAATTGATCGCGCTATCGCACGCGGTGCCGGAGACGGCGAAGAAGGTCACCTCGACGAAGTGACTTATGAAGGTTATGGTCCTGGTGGTGTTGCGTTTCTCGTTGAGGTCATGACCGACAATCGCAATCGAACCGTGGCAGAAGTTAGGCATGCATTTAGCAAATACAACGGCAATCTTGGGACTGACGGATCCGTTGCGTACATGTTTGAGCGACGGGGTGTGTTGCAGTTCGAACCGGGTATCGACGACGACACCGTCATGGAAATCGCTCTAGATGCTGGCGCGGATGACATTGAGTCAGAGGACGACGGAAGCGTAACTGTTTTAACGTCTTTCGAACAATTTGGAAGAGTACTTGACTCATTTCGAGCGAGTGAAATGGAACCAAGTCATAGTGAGGTCGCAATGGTTCCAGACAATTCTGTGGCTTGTGATAGAGAGTTGACGGAGAAAATCCAGACGCTAATGGAAGCCTTGGAGGATCTTGACGACGTTCAAAACGTTTATACAAACGGGACGTTCGTTATAGGAAATATGTAGGAATCTACACATCGAATCGGTACTGGACATAATGACAGTTCTGTGCCTAAAATTACCCAATGCCAATCACCTATCGGAACGTCACCTATCGACTGTTGCCAGTCACGCGCAGCAGGGGCAAGCAGCTGGAAGCCTTAGCGTCGAGCTGCCGTTGGGTCTGGAATTACTTCCTTGCCAAGAATCGGGCCGATTATCAGTTTGACCAATGTTTTGAGGACACGTACGGCATCAAACCAACTCCGCTTCAAAATCCTACGAGTTTCTTCTCACTCGGGAAGGCGTTCACGCAGCTGCGACGTGAATTGCCCTGGCTCCACGAGCATTCATTTGACATCATCCGCTATACGCTGAAACACCAGGCGGACGCTTGGCATCGCTACTTCAACGACCCCACGTCGGGTCGGCCACGATTCAAGAGTCGCGAAGCTGACCGGGACGGCTCCACCATCCCGGACAAAGTTCGCATTCAAGCGCGTTCGATATACATCCCGAAAATCGGTTGGTGCAATCTCCGACGTAAAGGGGGCAATCCCTATCCGGATGGTAAGCCGAAACAGGCGCGTGTGTTCCGACGACATGGCAAGTGGTTTGCCGTGATCGCGTATGACATCCTCGCACCTGAACAAGTCGATAACGGACGCGAGATCGGGGTTGACATGAACGTGGTTCAGGTGGCGACCAGCAACCACGAGTTGATCTGTAGCGGGCGTGATGAGCTGGAACGCGCGCGGTTGCGGTTATTGGCGATCAAGCGGCGGCGTTATCAACGCCAAGTCGCGCGGCGGCAACTAGGCTGCAATCGACGGCGTAAGGCGAAGCGACGACTTGCTAAAGTCAGCCGGAGAATCTGCCACAAGCGCGATCGGTGGGCGCATGACGCGGCCCGTCTTATCACGGATCAAGCCTATACGGTAGCCGTTGAAGCGTTGCGCGTCAAACAGATGACGAAATCCGCCAAAGGATCGGTTGATGTGCCTGGGCGTCACGTGAAACAGAAGGCTGGCCTGAATCGGGTGATCTTGGACACCGGTTGGGGTCAACTACGCACCATGTTGGCGTACAAGGCCGGCAGCTTCATCGAGGTGGAGCCGCGTTACACCTCTCAAACATGCCATGTCTGCGGGCATGTCGATCCAAAAAGTCGACGAACGCAGGCGGAGTTCAAGTGTGTCCACTGCGGACACGAGTCAAACACAGATATCAATGCTGCATTGAACATCAAGGCGTCCGCGATTGGCGCATCTGCACGTGGGAGGGTTGAACCGTTGGGTTACCCGATGATCCGTGAAATGGGTACCCACATTGCACTTGTGTAGTACGGTACATAATTCCCTCATAGACGACAGCTAGCGATGCCAACTGTACTCGGCATTGACCCCGGCTCACGATTTACGGGTTGGGGAATAGTCAGAGCTGACGGCAGCGAGTTGCACCACGTCACGCACGGAGTGATCAAGCTGGGTGATCGCGCGATGGACTTGCGGCTGCGTGACATCTTCACGAGCATGTCCGATCTGATTGCAAATTACGACATCGATCGATTTGCGATAGAAACATCATTCGTCGCTGACAACCCACAGACCGCGATCAAGCTTGGTCAAGCTCGCGGTGTCGCGATAGCTGCGGCGGCGGTTCAAGATCTCAAGGTATCGGAATACGCGCCACGCGAGATAAAACAGGCAACCGTGGGAACGGGACGCGCGACAAAAGAACAGGTCCAATATATGGTGAAAGTTCTGCTAAATCTCGCCGAAGTGCCTGACAAGGACAGCGCGGACGCATTGGCGGTCGCGATATGCGACATCCACGCAACGCGTTATCGCTCGTCGATTGATCAAGGTCTTCGACCACGATAATTCAGCTGTATGATCGGTAGACTGAGCGGCGTCTTAGCGGCACTCGATGACAACCTTGCGTTGGTGGACGTTAACGGCGTTGGATTTGATGTCGTCATTCCGCGTCGACTTCGCGATCGCTTGTCGCTCGGGGATCCTCTCGTGCTCCACACCCATCTCTCGGTAGTGAACGAAGTTCAACAGTTGTTCGGCTTCGAATCCACGACAGATCGGATGGTCTTTCGAAAACTCCTAGGTGTGAACCGGCTTGGACCGAAATCAGCGGCGGCGCTGATCTCCGAATTGAGTGGACACGACATTGCACGTGCGATCGAAGCGAAGGATCACCGGACGCTCACGGTTGCACAAGGCATTGGTACCAAAGCTGCCGAGTCAATCGTTTTCGCGCTGAGAGAAGATATCCCGAAATGGGGTCTTTCCCGCGCAGGAACGGCCGCTGATTCTGATACAAGTTCAACAACGAGTGGTTCGATAGCTTCGCAAGCTGTTCTTGCATTACGTCAACTCGGCTTTCAACGCATTGAAGCCGAGGATGCGGTCGTACAAGCGCATGACGACGGGCTCGATCTTAGTACCCTAATACAACGAGCGCTGCGCCTGATAGGTACGAAAGTTTGAATCCGCGGGATGACGACGACTCACCAGTTAGCGGCGTTGGTAGCACAGAGGATAAGCGTTACGAAGCGATGCTTCGACCGACAACGTTCAGTGAATTCATTGGACAGGACCACGTAAAAGATCAGCTTTCCATTGCGATCAAAGCGGCTGACAGACGCGACGAAGCCTTAGAACATGTGCTGATTTACGGACCGCCGGGGTTAGGGAAGACCACGATTGCCCGCATCATTGCGAATGAGCGTGGCGTACCCTTTCGACAGACTTCCGGACCAGTTATTGAGCGCCGTGGTGATGTCGCAGCACTCCTTTCGCAACTTGAAGCTTATTCTGTGCTATTCATCGATGAGATTCATCGTCTCCCATCGCATATCGAGGAGATCCTCTATCCCGCGATGGAGGATTTGATGTTTGATATATTGATCGGCGAAGGTCCTGGCGCGAACGCAGTTCGGATTGGATTACCTCCGTTTACACTAATCGGCGCGACCACGAGAGCAGGCATGCTGACATCGCCACTTCGTGATCGCTTTGGCCACCAAGTGAAACTGGCTTACTACGACAACGAGGCGTTAGCACAGATTGTGAATGTCTCGGCTATGAAGCTCGAATTCGACATTGATGAATCCGCGACTCGTGAGATAGCGCATCGCGCGCGCGGCACCCCTCGAATCGCCAATCGGCTATTGAGACGTGTTCGCGATTTCGCCGAAGTTGAAGGAGACGGGCATGGCGATCTTGAAACGGCGCGTGAGGCCTTAACAAGACTCGGAGTAGACTCAATTGGTCTTGATACACTCGACACGCAATATCTCACGATCCTTGTTGAGAAGTTCAGCACGACAGCTGGACTTGAGACAATGGCTGCGGCACTTGGCGAGGAGACGAGTACGTTAGAAGACGTTGTTGAACCTTTCCTGATTCAGCGAGGATTCATCATGAAGACGTCACGCGGCCGTACCATCACTGAATTAGGTATTCGTCATCTCGATCTCGATTTACCCGCATCTGACGGTGATTTGTTCTAGTAAGAATGTAACTCACAGGTAGAATCGCCTCGCATGAATGAGCCACTCTCCGTCTACTCTCTGATCGCGAATGCGTCGTGGCCGGTGTTGGTGATCATCATCGGTCTCATGCTTGCTTCGCTTGTTTCGTGGACCATGATCGTTCAACGGTGGCTAGCGCTGAGTAAAGCCTTACGTGACCTTCAAGCGTTTGAGGATTTCTTCTGGAGTGGCCGAAATCTTCGTGACATCTACGACGATATTTCAAAGGAAGCCGATCCAACAGCGATTGAGTCGGTTTTCGTAGCGGGATTTAGTGAATTTGAGCGGTTAAGCGAGCAGAACGCGGATACCGATGCGATCATGACGGGTGTGCAGCGGGCTACACGAGTTGCTGTCACGCGCGAGGAAATTAACCTAGAGTTACACCTTGGCTTTTTAGCGACACTAGGATCAACTGCACCTTACATTGGATTGTTTGGAACGGTGATTGGAATCATCAATTCGTTTCGTTCGTTGGTAAATCTCAGTCAAGCAACATTAGCTTCGGTAGCTCCAGGTATCTCCGAAGCGCTCATCGCAACCGCGATTGGTCTGTTCGTAGCGATTCCCGCAGTGATCGCATTTAATCGGTTCTCGGCTCGAGTCGAAGTATTAACGAAAGGCTACGATTCGTTTGTCGACGAATTGATATCGATTTTGTTCCGGGCATCTCAGGCGAGGAGAGCCTAGATGCCTGCGGCCCGGCGCCGGCCGATGTCAGAAATCAACGTCGTGCCTTACATCGACGTTATGCTCGTTTTGCTCGTCATTTTCATGGCTGCGGCACCCATGCTTGCACAAGGGATTCAGCTTGACTTGCCTAAAGAACCATCCGAACCATTGAAACGGAGTGAGCAGGATCCGCTGATCGTGAGCATTCAACGTGATGGATCAATGTACTTGAACGTAGGCGGTGACGATGCAGAGTCGGTCAGTATTTCACAAGCTGAGTTACAAGATCGTGCCCTGAGGGTATTACGTGCTCGTCCGGACGTACCTGTGTTTGTGCGAGGTGACACCGAACTCCCTTATGGCACCATCGTAAATGTCATGACGATATTGCAGCAGGCGGGTGCAGAAAGCGTTGGATTGCTCACTGAGCCCCCATCGACGTGAAGAAAACCATCGTCTACGTGCGACGCTACGCTATTGCGTTCGTTGTGGCTCTGGTTTTTCATCTAACGCTATTTGCGTCTTTGCAAGCGGCGATCGAGACGCTAGCGCCAGAACCCGACAAAATCATCATCGAACCAAAGCCTCTCAAAGCACGATTAATCCGTTTGCGACCGGAGGTCACCGTCCCAGTTCCGCCTACGGCTGTGAGTTCACCGCGGACGTCGAGACCAGACTCAGACGCCGAGAAAACACTGACGGACCTTGAAGACGAGCAAGAGCATCTAGAGCGGTTGAAGAGGGAGAGAGAAGCCCGCCTCGCGGAACTACGAGATCGTGCGTTTAAGGACGCAGTTGGGGAAGAACTAACAGCGGAGACACTCGACGCGATTGAAGATCTCTCACAGGTTTATGTCACGAGTATCTATCTCTCTGTGGTTCAGAATTGGTCTCGCCCACCGAGTGCTCGTAACGACATGTCCGCCATAGTATTGGTAGAACTGTTTCCGTCAGGCGATCTGAACACAGCAGGCGTGATCGAATCGAGTGGCGACGACGCCTTTGACCGATCGGCATTGAATGCGGTCAATCGCGCAGCGCCCTTTGAAGTCCCTGACGATCTCGCTCTGTTTGAGTCGAATTTTCGCTCATTTACCTTGAACTTTAACCCTCAGGATCTATTACGTTGAATCGATTGCTGATCGCCGCGTTACTGATAACTGCAAGCATGGCGTATCCGTTTGAAATCCGGATTGATCGCGGTGTTGACACCTTAGCGCCGATAGCGATTGTGCCGTTTCGAATTTATGAAAACGCCGTTGATATCACGCCGATTGTGAATTCAGATCTGAGTAGTAGTGGTCAGTTTCGTCCGATCGACGATGCCAATATGCTTTCACTGCCAAGTACCGCCAATGAGGTTGTGTACCACGACTGGCGAGTCCTCCGCGTAGATTACGTTGTAGTTGGTTCTGTTTTCGTTGATGGTTTAGGATTGTTGGTCGCTGAATTCGAAGTTATCGATGTCAACCAGGAGCGAGTTCTACGAACCGCGCAAGTCAAAGGCAACGTAGAGGATCCTCGTTCGCTCGCGCACCACGTCTCAGATGAGGTGTTTCGTGCAATGACCGGAATCCCCGGTGCATTTTCGACACGGGTTGCGTACGTATTGGTAGAAAACCGAACGCAAGTCGACGAAAGACATACATTGATGATTGCGGACTTTGACGGCGAACGCGAAACGCCGATCCTGATTTCAGATCAGCCAATTCTCTCACCGGCTTGGTCAGCGGACGGCAAGCAATTGGCATATGTTTCGTTCGAAGCTGGCTCATCAGCCATTCACATCATTAATCTCGAGACAGGTCAATCACGCGTGCTTGCGAACTTCGAAGGTATCAATAGCGCTCCGGCATTCTCGCCTGATGGTGCTCACATCGCGATGGTGCTATCTCGAGATGGGAATCCAGATATCTATACGATAGAGGTAGCGTCAAATGTCATTCGACGTATTACGAATCACCGTGCGATCGACACAGAACCGGTGTGGGACTTGAACGGAGCGAATTTGATTTTTACGTCTGACCGTGGCGGATCGCCGCAGATTTACCGAGTGAATGTTGACTCGCTTCAGGTGTCCCGACTTACGTTTGACGGATCATACAACGCCCGTCCTCGAGTCATGCCTGATAACACTCACTTCATCTTTGTCCATCGTTCGGGATCTGGATTCCATATCGCGTGGCGGGACCTTGCCGGTAATCGTGCCGCACGGATTCTTTCATCGAACGTTCTCGATGAGTCGCCCTCGGTCGCACCGAACGGCGTAATGATGATGTATTCAACTAAATCAAATAGAAAAGGTATACTATCCATCGTATCGGTCAGCGGTGAAGTTGAGTACAAACTCACATCTACGGCCGGTGATGTAATTGAACCTGCGTGGTCGCCTTACTTGCCGCTAACTACAACCTTCGTCGAGCGCTAGGCGAGTTGAAATACGGAGAGACATACATGTCCCACTTGAAGAACGGTGCTTGGATCGCCTTGTTGCTGGTGTGTGGTTTGTTGACCGCATGTGCCAGCCAGACTGGTTGTGGTACGCCCGAAGAAGAACCAATGGTCGTTGATGAAAGACCGGCAGTGCCAGAACCAGAGCCGGTCCCAGAACCTGTAGTTGAAGAAGTACCTGACTTCATGGAGTTGCCTGATGGGACGGTGGTAGCAATCGATTCCGACGGTAGTGTGATTCGTTCAGTCTTCAATTTCGAATTTGACGAATCAGAAATCGGGAGTGGTGATTTCCGCGTGCTGCAACAGCATGCTGCTCGACTCAACCGTAACCGCGACCAATCAGTGGCCATTGATGGACACTGTGATGAACGCGGAACTCGAGAATACAATCTTGCACTTGGCGAGCGTCGCGCCATGGCGGTCCAAGATTTTCTCCTTGCGAATGGGGTACGACCCTCACAGATGTCAGCGCGGAGTTTTGGAGAAGAACGCCCGGTTGACACTGGCTCGGACGAAGCTGCTTGGGCGAAAAACCGACGCGTAGAGCTGAAATACGAGTGAAGCGCACCGGAAACGGATAACAATCGAGAGAGGTTGACGTAAGCCGCTTCCAGTCAGCTTTAGCAGCAGTCTTGGTTGTCGTCGGAATTACTTTGTCCGGCGACAACCATGATTCCCCTGACCAAATCGAGTCTCCTGTACAGGAAACTGAATCCCCAGTGCTAGATGCGCTTGAGATTTTGGAGACAGACGCGGGTCGCATAACCCCTGCTACCGAAGAACCTGTTGTCCAATCAGACGACGAGCGGCTGTTAACCCTATTTACACGTATTCAGTCGTTAGAGCGTGAATACTCGATACTTCACGGTCGAGTTGAAGAGTTAGAACATCTATATCAAGAAGAGCGGCACATGAATCGTCGTCGCTTCTTGGACATGGATCGACGACTGCGGGAGCAGTTTGGTGGTCAACTCGCGCCTGAAGATGCGTTAACGAACGAAGATGTAAATTCCGAAACTGGGATGTATCGTCGCGGTATGGCGTTCGTCGATGCCGAAGAATATGCACAAGCGACGGCGCTTTTTCAGAATATCGTCAACACTTTTCCGAATGGTGAACGCGTTCCCGATGCGATGTATTGGCTAGCGGAAATCTATCGCAACGTTGATCCTAAGGATCTTGAGAAATCGCGCCAGTTTTTCGTACAAATGGTGACGCTATATGCAGACCACGCACGGATTCCCGAAGCGCTTGCAAAACTTGGTATGGTGTATCACGAATTAGGGAATGTCACACGTGCGCTCGAATATCTTGATCGCGTGATGGCGGAATATCCAGATCATGACGCGGCGCGATTAGCGGAGACGTACGCGCAAGAGTTGCGATAGCGAATACGTACCAATTGACGTAATGGGCGTGTGACACAAGTTCATCGCGAGTCTAGCTGCGTCAATTAGTTCGTGTCTACGGAAACTTGTCGTTCTCGACACATACCTTACGTTTTATACCGGAGACATGGTTTACACAATTTGGCATTTGGGAGTATCCCGATGCCTTGGAAGGAGTGTAAAC
>LXNJ01001433.1_pt1 | contig 14160 bp, 5 predicted proteins | sample 809081 | NCBI WGS metagenome assembly LXNJ01 (sample SAMN04870510, study PRJNA318959) | sponge metagenome | biome: sponge; feature: marine sponge reef; material: water | host: Petrosia ficiformis | place: Greece: Milos, Mediterranean Sea | collected 2013-05-29 | depth 5-7 m
CTGCGTCGGGTTGGGCCTTCTGGCCCTGTCGGCGGCCGTCCTAGCCAACGCGGACCCACTCGCCCATTGCCGCGTGCTTGAGATCGCCGAGGGCGATAACGCTCGCGATTGCTTCCGGGGCTACTTGGCCGACCCGTCGCCCGCACTGCGCGCCGAGGCGGCTTGGGCACTCGGCGACATCCGGCTTGCGAACAGCCTCTTTCGAAACGCCGTGCAAGCGTCGCCGGGCGAGGCTGCTCTACGAGTGCGCTGGGGCGAACTGTTCCTCGCCACGTACCAGGTGGCCGACGCCGAAGTGTTGTTCGGGGAGGCCCTTGCGATTGACGCCGACAACGTCGCTGCCAAGCTAGGACTCGCGCGCGTCGCCCTGGGCCGTTTCGAAGCCCGCGCCATTGGGATCGTCGACAACGTCCTCGCTGGGGATCCCGACAACGTCGAGGCAAAACTGCTATCCGCGAGACTTGCCCTCGAGGTAGGCGACACCGAGGCGGCACGGCAATCGCTACAAACACCCTTGGCGGCCGAAGACGTCCTGCTGCGGCTCGAGGCAATGGCGTTGGCCGCCGCCATCGACCACATTCTTGGTTCGATGCCCAGCGCATGGGAAACCAAGGCACTCGAAATCCATCCCGGCTACGGCGAACTGTTCGAGACCGTGGCCCACTTCTACATCATCACGCGCCGCTACCGGGAAGCCATCGCCCAACTCGAGCGCGCCGTCGAGATCGATCCCCAACTGTGGAGTGCGCACGCCACACTCGGCATCAACCTGCTTCGCGTCAACCGCTTCGACGAAGGGCGCCGCGCCCTTGCCATGGCCCACGACGGCGACCCCTACAACGTCGAAGTCGTGAACACGCTGCGGCTTCTGGACAGCCTGCACGGCTGGGATGCCCTGGCCGACGACGATGTGATCCTGCGCATCCATCCGGATGAATCCGGTGCGCTTGTCGGTTACGTCAGAGCCTTGGTAACCGATGCGGCGACAACCGTCGGCGAGCGCTATGGTTTCGTGCCCGACTACCCGGTGGTGGTCGAACTCTATCCCCGACACCAGGACTTCGCGGTTCGCACCTCGGGCCTGCCCGGCATCGGCGTTCTCGGGGTCGCCTTCGGCGACGTGGTTCTCATGGACAGCCCGTCGGCACGAAGTGTCGAGGAGGGATTCGACTGGGCGAGCGCACTTTGGCACGAAGTCGCCCACGTCGTCACCCTGGGGGCAACCAACAACCTGGTTTCGCGCTGGTTCAGCGAAGGCGTCTCGGTGTTCGAGGAGTGGAAGACGGGTCCCAGCAGGTTCCGGCCAGTCGATACGGCCACCGGTGCCGCCCGGTACCGCGCCGTGCCGGGTGGCGTCGTCGAGGCCCACCGCGAAGGCGAAATGCTACCCGTCGCCGTTCTCGACGAAGGCTTCGTCCGCCCTCGGCATCCCGGCCAGATCATGGTGTCCTACAACCAGGCCGGCCTTTTGTGCGAGTTCATCGCCCACGCCCATGGCCAAGCGGCGCTATCACGGATTCTCGACGCCTACCGTGACGGCAAAGACACCGTTGACGCCCTGGAGGCTGCGCTGCAAATCTCCCACCGGGCGGTCGATGAGTCATTTGGCACCTACCTTGACGACCGCTTTGCCGGAATCGACCCGGCAGCGTTCGAGGCGGCCATGCAAGAGGCCGCCGATTCCGCGTCCACAGGCGAGTGGGCCGCTGCTGCCCAAGCCGCACGGCGTGCCGTCGCCAGCTATCCGAACGCCCTCGGCGAATCAAGTCCGTATCCGTTGCTTGCCCAGGCGGAGGCGCGCCTAGGCAATCGAACCGCAGTGGTTGACGCGCTAACGACATACTGGCGCGCCGGCGGCCGATCCCCGGGCGCGCTTGTCCGTCTTGCGGATGGGTTGGATGATGCGCAACGACCCGAGGACGCGCTGGCGGTCCGCCGGTCGCTTGCCCTGACAATACCGCTCGCAATCGAAACCCGGATGCGGCTGGGCGACGACCTTCTCGCCGATGGAAAGCCCCGCGAGGCGTTGCAGGAGTACCTCGCGGCAAAGTCCCTCAAGCCGCACGACAAGGCCGACGCCCACTACCGCCTCGCGCGGGCGTACCATAGGCTGAACGAATCCGAAGACGCCCGCCGCCACGTGTTGCTCGCACTGGAGATCGCGCCTCGCTACCAGGATGCCCTGTCGCTCTTGCTCGAGATCAATCAATGACCGAATCGCAATCCGACGACCCATCGACTTCCACCGCGCCGCCGGAGGAAGTGTTGGTTCACTTCCACGCCACCATGAACGCCATCAGGGAAGCGCTGGGGCGCATCGTCGTGGGCCAGGAGGGGGTCATCGAGCAGTTGCTGATCTCCGTGCTCATCGGTGGTCACTGCTTGATCACGGGATTGCCGGGGACGGCCAAGACGCTGATGGTGCGGACCCTGGCTCAGGCCCTAGGTCTCGATTTCAAGCGGATCCAGTTCACACCCGACCTGATGCCCACGGACGTTACGGGAACCGACATACTCGACGAGGATCCAGCCTCCGGCACCCGCCGATGGCGGTTCGAACCCGGGCCGATATTCACACAGGTTCTGCTCGCGGACGAGATCAACCGGACGCCGCCGAAGACGCAGTCCGCGCTGCTCGAAGCGATGCAGGAACTCCGCGTCACCGCACGCGGCAAGACCTATGAGCTCGAGGGGCCGTTCGTCGTGCTGGCGACGCAGAACCCGATCGAGCTCGAAGGCACCTACCCGTTGCCCGAGGCGCAACTCGACCGTTTCGTGTTCAACGTCCTGTTGGATTACCTGGACGCGCACGAGGAAGTGGCGGTCGTCGAGCGCAACGTACTCGGCGTCGTGGATGAGGAGGTATCCCCCCGAACGGATGCCAAGGCGATCCTCGACTACCAGCGCCTGGTGCGCGAAGTGCCGGTCTCCGACGACGTAACCCGCTATGCCGTCAACCTCGTCCGTGCCACGCGCCCCGGTGCCGCCAACGCGCCGGCGTTGGTCGACAAGTACCTGCGCTACGGTGCCAGCGTCCGCGCTGCGATCTATCTCTGCCTCGGGGCGCGGGCACGGGCGTTGCTCGCCGGCAGGTACCACGTGACCGCGCGCGACATCCAGGCATTGGCACCGCCCGTACTCCGCCATCGCCTGCAGGCCAACTACCTGTCGGAGTCCGACGGCGTGTCGGTGGAAGACGTGATCGGGGACCTGACGCGGCGTGTCCCGGAGCCCGGCACGAGCGGCTTCGACGCCGGCGAGTCAACGGAACGGGGTTCGCCACGAGAGAATGCCGCGGCATGAGCGAGGCGACGTCCGCTGCGAGCACCCCGACTGCGACAGCCGACAACGCGCGACGCTCTCCGTCGCGGATGATTCCGCCGGCCGTACTCGCCGAGCTTGGTTCCTTGGACCTTGTGGCCCGGGCGATCGTCGATGGCGTATTGCACGGCGCCCACTACACCGACCGGCCGGGCTTCAGCCAGGAATTCGCGGAATACCGCGATTACGTTCCCGGAGACGACCCGCGCTTCGTCGACTGGAACGCCTACGCCCGTACCGACCGACCCCTCCTAAAGCTCTTCGAGGGTGAGACCAATACCCGACTCCTTGTGCTGCTCGACGGCAGCGCGTCCATGGATGCATTCGGCACCCGCGGCACCGGCGCACCCACCAAGCTCCGGTACGCCGCCTATCTCGCCGCGGCCCTTGCCCTCATCGCAGCCCGGCAGCACGATGCGGTGGGACTCCTGGTCTTCGACGAACAGCCCCGGGCGTACGTTCCACCACGTCCCGGCAACGGAAACCTGCAGGCGATCTACCATCACCTGGACGATGTGAAACCCGAAGGCGGTTCCGATTGGCTCGAAGCGTTCACCCAAGCCGCAAGCCGCATGGCGAAGCGCGGCATCATCGCCGCCATCTCGGACTTCTACTGCGATCCTGCCGACTTCGGCCGCTCGCTCCGCATCCTGGGCTCGAGGGGCCACGATCTCGTCGTCTTTCACGTGTTGGACGAGGCGGAGAGGGCGCCCTGGTTCCGGCGCGTGCCCCGGTCCCGGCGCGCATTCGGGGGACATGCCACGTTGCGGGATGTCGAAACGGGTGACGTCATCGAAGTCGACGCCAACGACCTGCGCGCCCGTTACCCGCAACGCCTTGCCGCACACGAACAAGCGCTGCGGCGGGAAGCCGGCGCTGTCGGGGCCGACTACGTCCGCCTCAACGCCGACGAACCTCTCGACCGGGCGCTTGCAGGCTATCTCCGATTTCGAGCGCGCCGACCATGAGCCTGCTGGCCGGTGCGTTCCTGGCCGGCTTGGCCGTACTGGCCGTGCCCTTGTGGTTGCACCGGATGAGCCAACGCGAACCGGCAGAGCGAGACGTGAATTCGCTCATGCTCATGCGCGAGACCGACGAGCCGGTCCGGACGCGACGCTCGCTCGCGCACAAGGTCTTGCTGGCCCTTCGCCTGGCGGCGCTAGCCGCTGTTACATTGGCATTCGCCGAGCCCGTGCTCGAAATGGCGAGCCCCGGTAACCCCGAAACCCGTGATCGGGCACGGCTCGTGGTCGTCGACGGTTCCCTGTCTATGCGACGCGACGACGCCTGGCGGCAGGCGACGCGGGTCGTAGGCGACCTCGTTGACGAGTCAGACGCCGCGTACGTCGTGTTTGGCAGCGACCGGTTGACCCTCATCGGTGACATCCAGACGGCGGAGCCCGGATTCACACGGTTCGACTTCGCCGGGTTGCCCGCGAGGCTCGACGGACTCATCGCCTCGTTGCCGGCGCGAGAACGGGACTGGGAGGTCCATATCGTCTCCGACTTCCAGGCGAGCGCCGTGCCCGCACGATTCAACGTTCTGGTCGAGGGGATGAAATGGCCCTGTGTGCTCCATCGTGTCAGTGGCCAAACGGACAATTGGACGATTGAGTCCGCGACGGCTCGGGATGGACAAGTGGAAGCGGTGGTGGCGGGCCACGGTGTGACCGAGAACATTGACGTCGTCTTGCGACGGGACGGCAGCGAGATCGGGCGAAAGACGGTTGCCGCGGTCACGGGCACGCCAAGCGTGGCACGTTTCGATGTCCCGCAGCCTGGACGCGAGGCAATGCTCTTCGAGTTGGATCTCGACGTAAGCGATGCGATCGTCGACGACAACGTGTTCCGCTTGGTGCAACCCGCCGAAGATGCGACCACCGTCGCGATCCTTCCGGGCGGCTCCGACGAGGGCGACACGATCGCGCTTACGTTCCTCGGCGCGGCGCTGAAGGCCAATGGCATCGCCGAACCGGTCCGAGTCGATACGGCCGGCGACTGGCCGCAGACCCTTGATGCCGCCATCGCCGTGGACCCTGGCGAAATCTCCACGCCCTTGCGGCGGCGGCTCGAGCGACACCTGGGCGAAGGGGGCGGCACACTGCTGATCGCCGGTCCTCGCCTGCAACGAGCGGGGGTACTGCCTTTGGACGGCGACACGTTGACGCGCAGCATCGCCGGCGGGGTTCGGAGCGTGGTCGCGGTCGACGCCGAGCATCCCCTCGCCCAGACCTCCTACGGGGCCGTGGAAGTCGAAAGGTTCCTATCGTTACCCGCCCGACCCGGCGAGACGATTCTGGCACTCGCCCAGGCGGAGTCGGCCGGGCACCGTGCCGATGCCGATGCGCCGTTTGTTATCGAGAAACGCATAGGCAAGGGGCGTCTCCTCGTACTGCTGACCGCACTCGACCGCGAGTGGAGTTCGTTTGTCCTCCGTCCGGCCTTTGTCGGCTTCGTCCGAAATGCCGTCGACTACCTCGCGCAGAACCTGCCACTGGCAGCCACGGCGGGTCAGCCCATTTCGGTTCCCGCGAGTTCGGCGCAGATCTTCGATGTCGACGACCAACGCGTCCTGGCACTCGGCAACACGTCGACCCGGCCGGTAGCGCGGATACCCCGACCTGGTTTCTATACCGTGCGCACCCCGGGTCGCGAGGCGTCGATGGCGGTGAACGTCGATTCCCGGGAATCGGATCTTAGGAGCGTCCCGAACGAACTGCTCGAGCGCTGGCAGGCCGCGACGGAAAGCGCCTCGGGCGGAGCGACGCAGGTTCAAGGGGGCCCCGATCGCGAACCGGCCGAGATCTTGTGGCACCCACTTGCGCCTTGGCTGCTGGTCTTGGCCGCAGTGCTGCTTCTTGTCGAATCCTTGGCCGCCAATGTCGGACGACTGGCACCAGCGGACGTGACCGCTTGGCGGTCGGCAGAAGGCGACGCCGACCGCCTGGCGACAAGCCAGCGCCTTGGTACCATGCTCCGGGGACTCGCCAATTGGCGCAAGAGACGGATCGCATGACGGCTACTGCGCCCGACAGCACGGTCGCCGCCCACCCGGCGGTGGGTCGATATCTCGGGCGGTGCCGAACACGCCTCGCGTGGATCGCCCGGATTCGGATCGCCGTTGCGGGAATCGCCGTGCTTGCCGTGTTGACGGCCTCGCTCGCCGCTTTGGCGGCATACATCGTGCCGTCGGAAGGATGGATCGTGGCGGCGCGCATCCTGCTTTACGCGATCGGCGTTGCCACCGTTGTCGCCTGCGTCGTCCGTCGGATGGGTGCACGCCGGGCGGCACGCGATGTCGAGCGGCGAATTCCCGCCTTCGACGGCCGCCTGATCACCTGGCTCGACGCATCGCGACGACAGCGGCGTCCGGCACTGTTACCCCACCTGGCCGAGCACGCCCTCGGGATCGCCGAGGCGCATCCACCCCGCCGCGCCGCGCCCGCCCGGCTGCTACTACCGCCGCTCGCGGTTCTCGTGGCGGCGACATTGACGTTGTATCTGACCTTCGATGCCGCCCCCGCGAGTTGGCGACTACCGGCCGAACGGCTTTGGACGGGCGACCTGCTCGCGGATACCCGACCGAAGGTCATCGTCGAACCTGGCGACACCGTCGTGCCCCGGGGAGCCGATGTATTGGTCCGAGCCACGGCTCACGGTTTCGCGGCCGAGACCCTCGCGGTCAATGCCGCGTTCGCGGGTTCCGGCAGTTGGGAACGAGCGGCCATGATTCCCGGGCAGGACGAGACCCACGAGTTCGTGCTCGTCGCCATCACCGAGCCTGTCGAGTACTACGTCAGCGCGGGCGGGACGACGAGGGGCGCCCGGCTGAACTCGGATCGATATCGGATCGAGGTCGCCGACCTCCCCGTGGTCGAGGGCATGGAACTGACTCTCGACTACCCGGCTTGGACGCGCCTTGAGAAGTCCACCCAAGACCACGGCGACATCGCCGGCGTGGAGGGGACACAGGTCGGTGTTCGAGTCCAAGCAAGCCTGCCGCTCGACGATGCTCACCTGGTCGTCAACGATCAGGAGCGCGACCTCGACGACGGCGTGGGCATGTTCACCATCGATGCTCCCGGAACCTGGCACGTCGCTGTGCGGCATCGAGGCGAGGTCGTGCGGATCAGCGACGCATACTTGATCGACCTGATCCATGATCGACCGCCAGAAGTCGATTTCACGTTTCCCGGCCGGGACCGTTCCGCCACCGCGATCGAGGAAGTCGCGCTTCGGTTCAGCGCCAAGGACGACTTCGGCATTGAGTTCCTGACCCTCCGCTACGCCGTCAACGGCAGCGATTGGACTAGCGTAGACCGCCCGGAGGCGACGATCGAGCGGGAAGCCAGCACAAGCCACACGATCCTCTTTGAGGATCTCGCGGTCGGCGATGAACAACGTCCCATCCGTCCGGGCGACGTCCTGTCCGTCCATGCGGTGGCACGAGACCACCGCCAATCGACGAAGACCGCTCTTTACTTCGTGGACGTGCGTGCGTTCGACAAGCACTACCGAGACATGGGTACCAACAGTGCCGGCGGCGGCAACGGCGCAGGCGGCGCCCTCGAGCAGGAACTCTCCAGCCGTCAGCGCGAGATCGTCAACGCGACGTGGAACTTGATCCAGGAACGCGACACCGGCACCCGCGCCGGAAGCGACCTGCGAGACCAGATGGACCTCGTCGCCGTTCTGCAAAAGACACTCAAGGAACAGGTCGAGACCCTGGTTGCCCGCACCCAAGGTCGGAGGCTCTCCAGCAACAGCGAAGTGGAACCGTATGTGGTCGAACTAAACCAGGCTGCTGCCCAGATGGGATTCGCCGCCGACACGCTCGCCAGCCAACGCCTCGACGACGCGGTTCAACCGGAGCAGCGCGCCTTGCAACACTTGCTGACGGCGGAGGCGGGATTGCGCAACGTCAACGTGACACTCTCGCGTAGCAGCAGCGGCGGCGACTCGGTGAGTCGGTCGCTATCCGAGTTGTTCGATCTAGAAGCCGACCCGGAGCAGAATCGTTACGAGTCGCCCCAGACGCCCGGCGGCGGTGCCCGCGAGCAAGAGACGGCCGAGTCCGAATGGCAGCGTCTCACGGAGCTTGCCCGGCGGAGCGAGGAACTCGCACGCGCCCACGAGCAAACGAGCCGGCCCGAGGCGCCCCTCTCCCGTTGGCAATTGGAGCGCCTGCAACGGGAACTCGAGCGCTTGCGCGATCAACTCGCCAACGACGCCAACCAGCGCGCCAACCGCCAGCCAACCGGCGCACAACCCGGTAGCCGCACGCCCGGGCGGCCCGTCGCCGGCGGAACGCCCTCCGGCACCAACCCACCTCCCGACATACGCGGCACCCTCGACGATCTCGATCGTGCCCGGGAAGCCATCCACCGATCGCTTGCCTCCGAGACCGCCAATCGAGTCTCCGAAACCGCCTCCGATGCATTCCGGCAAGCAGCGGATGCCCTGCAGCAAGCGGCGGATCAGCTTCTTAAGGATCAGCGTGACTCACTGGCGGCGGGTTTGCGCAATGCAGAACGCCGGGCGAACGCCTTAGTCGAGGAACAGCGGCGCGTCCTCGAGCGCCGGCAAGCCTTGGAAAAGGAAGTCTTGGAGGCGTATCGCCAAGGCAGGTCGTATACCTACCGCCGCACCGACTTCGACGACGAAGCCCAAACCAAGCGACGCATGAGAGAGGATGTGGAGCGTGTCGCCACGGATGTGTCGAAACTCCGACAGCAACTCGCCCAGGGATCGAACGAGAACAACGATCTGACGCGGTTGCTCGACCGTGCCTTGGACGATCTCGCCGACAGCCGAGTTGTCGACCAACTCACGATGGCGGCCGACTACTTCGAGATGGGTCGGCCGTTCTACAGCGCCAGTCGCGAACGAACGGTACACAACGCCCTCAACCGGCTGAGCAACCGACTCGGTAACGCCGTGGAACGATTCGAGAACGCCGGTGCCGATTCGGCTTCGCCCACAACGGTGGCCGATGTACAGGCTCTGCGTCGGCAGTTGACGGGACTTGGCGCCGGCGGCGACCCGCGAGCATTACGCGAGATCGCCAATGCCGCCTGGGATCTGGCGGAGGAAGTACTCGGTCCCGAGGGGGTTCTCGACCTTGCCGCGACGCGACGAGCCTACCGCGGACTCGGTGCGAGCGACGCCAATCGGGAACGGCTTTACCGGCTGACCCTCGCCGAACTCGACCAGATGGAGATCGCGCTCCGCAAGGTTGACGGCACGCCGGTCCGCGCCGAAGAGCCCGAAGAAGGCTACGACTCGGCGGCGGTGGCAGAGTATTTCCGCCAACTCAGTTCCGGCGGGTAGGGGCGTTCGCTCCGTGTCCGGGACGCGGACGTGCATGGAACACAGACCGTAGGGGACGGGCTTGTCCCGTCCCGTTGCCGGAGAAACCGCACGTTCCGATGCGGGCGACGACAAGCGTCGCCCCTACGGTCTGACCACGCTATTCATCGCGTTGCGGATTTGGGAAGCGGCCCCGCCACGCCGAACTACAGCCGCCCCACGTAGTCCAGGGTTTCCGATAGCGCCTTTTCGAACTTGCCGAATAGTTCGTCAACCTGGTTGTCGTCAATGATGAGCGGTGGACAGAACGCCATCGCATCGCCGAGGTTGCGCAGGATGAGGCCGTGTTCCAAAGCCCGGTTCAGGCAGTATGCGCCGACGCCGGCCGCGGCGGGGAACTGTGCCTTGGACTCCTTGTCGGCCACCATTTCGATGGCGCCGATCAGGCCGACGCCCCGCACATTCCCCACCAAAGGATGATCCTCGAACGAGCGCAGGCGTGCCTGGAAAATCTCGCCAACCCGTGCGGCGTGATGGAAGATCTCGCGTTCTTCCATCAGTTCCAGGTTGCGCAACGCCAACGCCGCGCAAACCGGGTGTCCAGTGTAGGTGAAGCCGTGGCCGAAGACGCCGACTTCGCGGCTTGCCTCGATGAACGGCTCGTACATGAACTCCGGGATCAAGGTGGCACTGATCGGCAGGTAGGCCGAGGACAGCGCCTTCGCCAGGCTCATCGTCGTCGGTTCGATGTCGAATGTGTCAGCACCGAATGGATTGCCGGTGCGTCCGAAACCGGTGACGACCTCGTCATCGATGAAGAACACCCGATGGCGTCGCAGGACCTCCTGGATCTTGGCAAAATAGCTCGACGGCGGTACGACCACGCCACCCGCACCCATGACCGGTTCGGCGATGAACGCGGCGATCGTCTCCGGTCCTTCCGACTCGATGAGATCGTCAAGGTTGTTGGCCAGCCGGGTCGTGAATTCCTCCTCCGTCTCGCCTTCACGCGCTTCGCGGTAGTAGAAGGGCGAATCCGTATGCAGGACATTCGGTATCGGCAGATCGAAGTGTTTGTGGAACGGCGGCAGGCCGGTGAGGCTGCCCGCCGCGACCGTGACGCCGTGGAAGCCGCCGCGACGCGAGATGATCTTCTTGCGTTCCGGTCGACCGATCAGATTGTGGTAGTACCACATGAGCTTGACCTGGGTGTCGTTGGCATCGGAACCGGACAGACCGAAGTAGACGCGCCCGGCATCGAACGGCACCATCTCCTTCAACTTTTCGGCGAGCAGCACGCTCGGCTCATGCGTCTTGGCCGCAAATAGCTGCGAATACGAGAGCTTGCGAAGCTGCTCCGCCGCCGTATTGGCCAATTCCTCCTCGCCGTACCCGAGTGCCGTGCACCACAGGCCCGCCATGCCTTCGATGTATTGCTTGCCGCGGTTGTCCCACAGGTAGACACCCTTCGCACGGTCGTGGACCACGGGGCCGTCGCGATGGAAATCGGCGAGATTGGTCGTCGGATGAAGGACGTGGGCGAGATCGCGCGCCGCGATCGAACCCGGATCTATCTCGTTATGCAGAGAGTGGAGTGGATGGCTCACGTTGAGACTCCCAAGAGGCCGCGCCTAGCGCAAGCTCGCGGATACGATTCTTGGCACGGCAAAAACAAAAGGCGTGCCACCATCGGTGGCACGCCCACATCCAAGGCGTTGGCGACGGGCGCCCCGATGGGCGCCCGCAGCCGGCTATTGCCTTAACGCCTTACCAGAACAGCCAACCTCGAAGGACCACGCCGTGATCAGGCTCGAAGCCGAGGCCTTCGCGACGGTCGACCTCGAACCTCAGGTCCATGTTCGCCGTGGTTCGCAGCCGCAGCCCCATCCGGTAGTCCCGGGTGCCGATGTCGGACACGCCTGCAGCGACGTACGGTACGAGGACGCTGCGACCTCCTGGAGCATTGAGGCCATAGCCAAGTTCGGCGTCATAGCGAGCGCCGATGCGCCGAGCCAGACTTCGCTCGCCGCGGTTGACCAAGGCCGCCGCGTCGTAGCGCGACCACATCGCGTCGACACCGCTCGCCACCTCGCCCCAGGCCGAGCGCAGGTTGAATGTCACGCCCTGGCCGCTGGCGTTGGGATGGACGACAACCGACGCCCCCAGGCCCCACTCTTCGTATTCGCTTTCGGAATGGGCCAGGAGCGCTCGCGCATTGAGCTGCAGCGAGACCCGTCGGCTGGCATCGGCGAAGCGCAGGCCACCGCCGATTTCGACACCCGCCCCGGTTTCGGCGTCGCCGCCGTCGTAGCGCAGACCTGCCTCGAAGATCGGCGTAAACAGACCGCCGCCGTCGAGTTCCGTCGTGTTGCTACCCTGCAGCGCCAGCCTCACGCGGCTGGCATCGGCATCCACCGAATCCAAGCCCGGCGCGCCGTCCGCCGACATGTTGGCGATGAAGACGTCCGACTTCACTTCAAGGCCGAAGTCGCCCAACGCGCCCTGCAAGGGTCCGCGGAACCCGGCCGCACCCATCGTCATTTCGATGTCGGTGTCGATCGCGGCTCCACCGCCGCCATTGGTCAACGTCAGGTCACCCGATCCGGTACCGACCAAGCCCCAGATCGACGTGCACTCGTTGAGGTTCACCCGTACATAGGGGTGGAACATCGTCAGCGAGCTATCCACGGTACCGCCGGCCAAGCCGGATCCGGACCCCGCGAATTCGCCGTCGCCCTGGCTATGCGACATTCCGATTCCGAACACGGTCTCGCCCGTCTCGAAGTCGACACCCACGGTTCCGGTGGTCACGTCGCCGTCATGCGACAGCGCCCCATCGTCGCCACTAAAGCTGGTCGTCGCGCCACGTCCCCACAGTGCGAACGAGTCGCCGGGGTTCGAGCCCGCTGCCGAGAAATGGAACGAACTGCGCGCCAGCAGGTTGCCGAAGCCGTTGTTCCGTGTCCCTACCCAGGGGCCTTGCGTTCCGCCACCCCAAGCCTGACCGAACCCGGGGTTGGATCCTCGATCAACGACCGGGTTGAACAGCGGATCGCCGGTCGCTCCGGGACGCTGTCCGGCCATCGACAGCCGCGAAGGACCGCCCCAGACCACGTCCGTTGCACCCACTTCGTAGCCGCCCAACCGAAGCTGTGCGACCGTGGCGTCCACCGGCTCGCCGGTCAGGCGCCCACCGACGGCATCCACTACGTGGCTTGCCACCGTTCGGCCGAACCGGGCCAACCAGGCCTGGACGACCGACTCGGCGTCGTCGTCGGTGATCGTGCCGGTAGCCGAAGCGTCGGCCAGCGTCGAGTTGGACGAACCGCTAAGCGTCACCATGAAGGTCTCTACGCCCTCGTAGCGGTCATCGGCCATGATAGCGACCGAGATCGTCATGCTCGTCTCGCCGGGTGCGAAGGTCAAGCTTCCGCTGGAGTTTGCGTAGTCCTCTCCAGCCGTGGCGCTACCGTTCGAAGTTGCCCAACCAACCGTCGCGGGAAGCGCAGTGGGTCCCATCTTGGTAACCGTGAACGTCATCTGGCCCGCGCTCTCTGATGCGGTGGAGTCGCCGATCGCCAAGGTCGGGGGCGGATCGTCGTCGGTGATCGTGCCAATTGCCGACCCATCATCGATCGTTGAGTACATCGCGCCGCTCAGCTCCACGGAGAACATCTCCTCCGCTTCGTGAACATCGTCGGCGATGACCGTCACGGCAACCGCAGTGCTCGTCTCGCCAGGAGCGATCTCGAGCGTCCCGGTGGCGGTCTCGTAGTCCTCGCCGGGCATTGCGGTGCCTGCCGCCGTCGCGTAGTCGGCGGATACCGGCAAGCCACTCGGCGCACTTAGGGTCACGCCAAACATCAACTGGCCGGCCGCTTCGTTGCCGCTCGCATCGGCGATCGATACCGTCGGCGTCTCGTCGTCGTCCTCGATCGTGCCCGTGGCTTCGCCGTCCGCGATAGACGCGTAGGCGGCGTTGCTCAGCATCACCATGAACATCTCGTTCCGCTCGTCGAGGGCGTCATCGATCATGGTCACGTTGACCATCATCTCCGTTTCGCCCACCGCGAACTCCACCATACCGCTGCCGGACATGTAGTCCACGTCCGCCATCGCCATGTCATACATGTCGCCAGCGGCGGAGTCGCCCGTTGCCCACGCGACGCTGGTCGGTAGGCCGCTGGGTGCGTCCAGGGTAACCATGAACGTCAGGTCACCCGATGCTTCCGCCCCGCTCGCGTCGGCAATCGACACGCCAGGCGCATCGTCGTCGTCCATGATCGTGCCGGTCGCCATGCCGTCGCCGACCATGGCGTAGCTCGCGTTGCTAAGCATCACGGCGAAGACCTCATCGTGCTCGTCGATGGCATCGTCCATCACGGCCACGGTCACCATCATCTCGGTCTCGCCCGGGGCGAAGTCCAGCGCACCGCCTGCCGACATGTAGTCGACGTCAGCCATCGCCATGCCATACATGTCGTCCGGCGTCTCCATGTCGCCCGTCGCCCAGTCCACGCTGATCGGCAG
>LXNJ01001434.1_pt1 | contig 14157 bp, 16 predicted proteins | sample 809081 | NCBI WGS metagenome assembly LXNJ01 (sample SAMN04870510, study PRJNA318959) | sponge metagenome | biome: sponge; feature: marine sponge reef; material: water | host: Petrosia ficiformis | place: Greece: Milos, Mediterranean Sea | collected 2013-05-29 | depth 5-7 m
GATTAAGGGAAGTAGTACCGTCCGGGCATGGATGGATAAATATTCTACCTTGGCTTATATTCCAAAAGTAATTAGAGTGGAAGCCCCTGACGAAAAAAGGATATTTCATCCTATATCCAGGATATTCAATTTGATCCCCGTCAACAGGAACAGCAATTTGTTTCCCATGTCAAAATAAACCTATCAAATGGCAAGCCTCCCCGATCCAAGATCTATCTGGGATGGGTAGCCAACGAAATTGCCAAAGAGGTGATTTACACCAAACCAATACAAAAGTTGCATCATGAAATCAACTAAATTATTGCTCATAGCCAGCGGATTGGCTCTAATCTCTTGTTCAAATCCGAATGCCAATTCAACCTAAATGGTTGAAATGGAAGAAAGCAGCCCAGCTGCGATCTATGATATGTATCCGATTGAAGGGAGCATGATTCTTCCCGAGGCACAAAACGCTCCAGGCTACCAGGCGGGAAATCCGGAAACGTTTATTCCATTTCTTCAATCGAAGGCCGACACTTTCTGTTGGCAAAATTTCATTGCCGTAAACTGGATGTCGCTGGAAAATGGTCGGGCCGATTCAAATCAATGCTTTGGTGCCGATGGAAATACCGTTTTGGAAAGCTGGATGCCCACGTATAACATCTATAAGGACACGATGAAGCCATGGAATTATGGCTTTGATGAGAAGGGAGAACCGGAAAACTCTTCAGATCCTATGAAACGAGACATCTTAGGGAAGGACAGTGACTTAGACATCTACAATGCCGAGCAACATCCGGTGATTGATCAAAATGGGAATTTTACCCTCTTTGAGATCTTCTACAACAAACCCCTTTACGATTATGTGGCTGCTGCAAAAATCAATACGCAAAAAGGTCAGGACGACTATGTAAAAAACCTTTATGAATTATACCAAAGGGATGACCATTGTTCAGGATGTAACTGGCGATACCTTAAATATTGAGGATTGCTTTCAACGCGTTTATTTCCCTATAGGTAATGCCAAAGATTCGGTGGAACGTTTCTCTAGCAGTAGCGTGAGCATCGCCAATTTCTGCTGGGAATCAAATCCTCCTGAATCCGATACCTCAACCTTCTACTTCACTAAAAACCAAGGCACTATGGTGATCAAAGTGGCATGGAGAGAAATGACCGAGAACGATGACACTACTAGATACCACTTAAGGCGAGTGGAAGTGGAAGGCTACGGAACCAAGACTCTTGGATTGGTAGGAATGCACCTCATTCATAAAATAGCAGAGGCCACTCAATGGGTTTGTAGTACGTTTGAACACTTTGACAATGCCCCATCTTATGACTCAACCGGGCAGCTTGTTGTTGATCCTTCGGTGAACTATAGCTACTTCGATCCGTCCAATTTGGATACGAGCACTTTTAACAAACCCATTCGAACCGATCAGGTAAACCCAAAAGGGCCAAATACGCCTACACAGATTGTTCGTGAAAATCCCATTCCGTAATACATGGTGGAGCTAAACGATTACTATCAAGGTTTAATTCGGGAAGCCGATTCGACTTCGCCATGGCAGTACTATATGATGATTGGAACCCAATGGTCTTTTTATCCGCGATTCTTTAGCATCAATGGTGAAGATTTGGATCCCAGGCCTAAGATCTTGGCCAATTCCGTTTTGGAAACCTATGAACAGAGTACTTCGAATTGTATTGGCTGTCATTCCTTTGCCACCTTTAAGGCAGGTGAAGGAGATAGTAAACGAAACTATAATTCGGACTTCTTGTTTACAGTAGATATTGACGATCAGGAATAATTGATTCGGCAAAAACTCATAGCGGCCTCCTTGACTGCTCTTTTACTCTCCATAGCCGGCTTAGGCTTATGGGAGTACGTTCTTCGGAGCAATGGAATTGAGGCACATGTTTCAGATGACAAACATCTTTGGGCGTATCATAGAGCAAGGCTTCACGAAGCCACGCCCGAAGATATTGTCATTCTAGGATCTAGTAGAATCCTTTTCAATTTGCAATTGGATGTATGGGAAGAGTTGGACGGACGCAAACCCATACAACTGGCTGGAGCTGGGCGTGGTCCATCTGCAGCCTTGCTTGACATTGTGCGTCATACGGACTTTAATGGCACCTTGTTGGTGGGCTGTTCTCCTGGATTGTTCTTTGTTCCTGAGAACAGTCGAGCTTTTGGTTGGTGGAGAGGGCAAGAATGGGTCGACCATTACTATGAACGAACTTGGGCACAGCGATTTAATCATGCCGTAGACGTCCGTATTCAGCCTTACTTCTCATTGCTTTCCGGTGGTGAAGAACCTTTTGATAATGACTACAACCTGGAAACTATGCCAGCAAGGCTGCATAGAGATGAACGGATAGAAGCCAGTGTTTTCTTCCCTCGTTTAAACTGGACCGCCTCCGATCGAAATACACGCATGTGGGATATCGTAGAGAGGGATACGAACTACGCCAATCAGATTATTCGGTTTTGGACTGAAGGCCCTACAGAGTTGCGTTATGCCGAAGAAATGGACAGCATCTTAGCTTATTTCCAGGAAGCCATTACGAGCATGGAGGATCGAGGTGGGCAAATCATCTTTGTGAGAAGTCCATCCCACGAAACAGTTCGTGAACGTGAGAAAATCACCAATCCTAGGGATCAATACTGGGATCGACTGACGGAATTGGATGGAGCTAAGGGCATCCATTTCGAAGACTATGACGAACTAAAACAGTTTGTAACTCCAGAACAGTCGCATTTGGGAGCCAAGGATGCCGAAGAATTTACCGCATTGCTCTACGCAATTTTGAAGGACAAAAACTGGATCGAATAAACTATGCTCTTTAATTCCCCCGGTTTCGTTGTCTTTTTACTTGGAGTACTCCTGCTCTATTATTCCCGTATAGGATGGAAGGCGAAGAAGCTGATGCTCCTATTGGCCTCGTACATCTTCTATGGCCTATGGAATCCACCTTTGGTCATCTTGCTTTGGATCAGCACTATGGTGGATTGGCAGGCGGGGAAGCGATTGGCTGTTCTAGAAAATGAGCACAAGCGCAAAGCCTGGCTGTGGTTAAGTCTTCTGGTGAATTTGGGTTTTCTGTCCTATTTCAAATACGGCGGATTTATCTTAGAAAACTTCATTGCCTTGGTCAACAGCATGGGAATAGAATACGATGCTGCCGCACCGGACATTATTCTCCCCATGGGAATTTCATTCTACACCTACCAGACCATGTCGTACACCATTGATATGTACAAACGTAAAACGGAGCGTGCCAAAACCTTCTTGGACTTTGCCTTATATGTAACCTTCTTCCCACAATTGGTAGCTGGTCCCATTGTTCGGGCAGGCGAATTAATTACACAGTTCTACGAGCGGAAGAAAGTGTAACTGGAGCAGTGTCTTTGGGAAGCTTTCTTGCTGACCTTAGGAATGTTCCAGAAAGTGGTGCTGGCAGATGTCCTTTTATATGGGGTCTCGGATACGGTCTTCGGGAGCAGCGATGCCTTGCATACTTTGGATGCTTGGACGGGTACATTGGCATTCTCTGGACAAATATTTTTCGATTTCGCGGGCTATTCGACCTGCGCCATTGGGATTGCCCTGATGTTGGGCATTCAATTGCCTCATAACTTCTTATACCCCTACGGAGCCATTGGATTCTCCGATTTATGGAAGCACTGGCATATCACGCTTAGTTCGTGGCTGCGCGACTATTTGTACTTCCCGTTAGGAGGAAATAGAGTGAGTACGCCGAGGATGTATGCCAATTTGATGATCACCATGCTATTGGGCGGCCTTTGGCATGGAGCTGCTTGGACTTTTGTGGTTTGGGGTGGACTGCACGGAAGCTATTTAATTATTGAGCGCTTGCTGAGAAAGTACATTACGCTCAAAATCAACTTCTGGAATGGATGGTTCTTTGCGTTGCTAACCTATACAGCAGTAAACATTACTTGGGTGTTTTTTAGGGCAGAAGAATTTGGAACGGCCTGGCAAATTCTAGGGTCGATGTTTGGCTGGGTTTCCAATGGAGAGAAAGTACTTTTCTCTGCGCAAATTGTGCAGGTTTTCCTTATTGTAGGATTGCTCTTTATCACCCATTACCTCATGCGCGATCGCACATTAAAATCGCTTGCAGAGCGATACTCATCCTGGACAATGGGTGTGGTGTGGGCGATAATGATTGTTCTTCTGATCATTGCCCAAGGCAGCGGAGAGCAGTTTATTTATTTCCAGTTCTAAGTTAAAATGAATTGGTTTTCCTTGAATTCTTTTTCTTGAGAAAAATCATGTCGTATCTTACCGGAGGATTTAATTTTCCGCCAAAACACCAATCATGAAAAGTTTGCGAATCCTTCTCCCTCTTTTACTTGCATCATTCATTGCAATAGCGCAGGATGAATATTATCCAGACATCATTCTTGACGATAGCGAATACACATCGGAACGAGAAAAAGAGTTAATCCAATTACTTAAAAATGACTCTTTAAATCTCGATGTTCAGTTTGAGCTCTTTCAATTGGCTGGAAATAAGGCTGATCCAGAAAATCTGAAAAGCTTTACTGAGTTTGAGGAAGAGATTTTAGCCATGACGGATGAAAAGTTTGAAAAGGCGAAACCTCGCAAGAAAATCAAAATGATCTATGATCAAATTCACAATACCTACCTAAAGAAGTACGAAGACAAGAATCGATTTTGTGAAGTTTTCAATAAAGGTAATTACAACTGTGTGAGTGCTACTGCACTATATGCCTTTGCTTTTGAAATCTTAGACATTCCCTATGAAATTAGAGAAATCCCAACGCATGTATATCTTGTGGCTTATCCTAGGGCAGATGAGTTGAAAGTGGAAACTACAGACCCGAATATTGGCTATTGGATTGTTTCCAAAGGATATAAAGAGGAAATGGTTAATACCATGGCTGAGATGAAGATCATATCAGAGGAAGAACTTGACGAAAAATCTATTGATGAGCTCTTCGTAGAATACTACTATGAAGACGAAGCCATTGACCTTAAAGGACTACTTTCCATTCAATATACCAACTTGTGTATTATGGCTATGGAAAAGGAAAAATTCAACCTTTCCGGTCGATATGCGGGAAAGGCATATGAAATCGATCACAACCCTAGAACAAAGACCCTTTTCATCGTGGCCTTTTCTCAAGTATTTAATGAATTGCGCTACAACTCTACCTATCCAAGTTCCGTAATGTGTTATTTCGCGCCTTTTATTGGCACTGAGATTAGCTCAAAGCAGTTTGGAGAAATCTTTCTAACGGCAACCTATTACATGCTCGAAGAAAGCCCTAATTACTTTCGATATGAACATCTCTATAATAGTCTTAAAGAGTGTGTCAGTCATGATTCCACCATGAATTATATTGAATTTGAGTACCACAGATCAGGCAGCAATTATTGCCGAAGTATCGGCCAATATGAAAAGGCATTTGACCATGCTTGGTTAATGTTGGAAGCACGTCCTGACAATTTTGCTGCACGACAGGAGTTTTCGTTTGCGGCTGCTCAATTTGTGATACCGAAAGATTCACCAGAAGGATCTGTACTTCTTGACTCTATTCTTATCAAATTTCCATTTATGCTTGAGATGAGTCTCTTTTACGACATGGTATTAGAGATAAAATTGAAGTCTATCCAGCATTATATCTATATGCATGAACATTCTTCTTTTGAACCCATTTTCGTCGAATTTGAATCCTACTATGATGCTAAGAAGGGAAACTTGGTTGATAAAAACACTGTAGGTGATGTCTACGCCCAAACAGCCAAGTACTACTTAAGGAAACAAAGAAATAGTCAAGCCAGAGAAAAAATAAGAAAGGGCTTAGAGTACGCTCCTCTTAATCCTGAATTGCAGGACCTTAGGCGATGGCTATAGTCTAGTTTACAATGATGTTGTAATCACGAATGACGACCAGCTCATTTTTATAAACAGAACGGCCCACTGCTTTAAACTTGACGGGTGCAGCCACACTTTGTCCTGGTAAAATTGGAAATTCAAAGATTCCAATGTTTGCCTTTTGATCCAGTTCGGTCCACTGTTCTCGTTGGGAATTTGGATCAGGAATCATGATGTAGTATTTCGTTTTTGACGGTTGTTCGTCCAAATAGACTTTGTAGACCATCGTACCATTCACATCAATATTGTTGAGTGGATCAACGTTTATCCTCGGTTGATCAATTAAAGTTCCGTCGGGCTTATACTCTTTTGTTCCAACTTGAGATCGACCATCAATAAAAGGAACCTCTGAACGCACTCGACCGTTTCGATTATACCGTTTTTGCAAACCATTCAAATATCCCTCAGAATACATCGATTCTTTATATAAGCGTCCTTTCTGATCCCAGGTTTTAGCCAAACCATGTTTTTTGCCGTTGGAATATTCAATTTCTTGCCATAGAATGCCGTCTTCATAATATTGACGCGCCAATCCTTCCAGTATTCCATTTACATAATTGATCTCCGTATCTACTTTGCCATTGGGATGATAGGTTTTTACTAAACCTGTTTTCATTTCTTTCTCGCTCTTCGCACTTGTTTCCTCCTTTGGGCTTTTTGTTTTGGATTCGGTCTCCGTATTGCTTGTTTCAGTACATGCGAAGAGGAAGGCAAGGAAAACTAATAGGATGGCTCTCATTGGATTATGGATGGTTTATATTGACCATAAAAATAGGATTTGTCAATAAAGCCAATCCCATTAATTCTACTTTTTTAATAAATGATCTTCTTGATTCTTCCATTTTTTGAAAGAGATATAAAGCAAAAAACCCAGCCAATTGCATTAGCTGGGTTTAAGTATTAAGGATATGCAATTAGTGCTTCATTCTACTTTCAAATGCATCGCGATAATTCTCAATATACTGTTCGCTCTCTGGTCGGAGGTTTTCAATTCCTTGGAAAGGAATACCATGGGTCACCGGACGGAAAGGATACTTCTTATTCAAGGCATCATGGCGTGCTTTTACCATATCAAAAGGCCCCCATGCCCAAAGAAACTGCGCCATCATGGGTCGCATCTCTCTCGGATCCAGATAAAGGTCATAAAAAGATGCACCAACCAATCCTGGATGGTCGCCCAGCCATACGCGTTTGTATTGTTGCTTAATGGTCGCTGCATGCAATGGATCGGTATACACATGGTAATAATCTCTGCGACTATTTCCATCTCCTTCTAATAATACCGCTGTTTGGTCGATACCGTCGATAATCCGATCTCTTGGGATATACTCTGTTGCCCCACCAATTCTTGCAAAGGTTGTGAACAGATCATGAACCCTAATCATATCTCCTACAACCTCACCGGCTTCCATCGTTCCTTCCCATTGGGCAAAGGCAGCAACTCGAATTCCACCTTCTTTATAATCGCCTTTTCCACCGTTAAAGACCACCTGATACATTGCATTCGGAACCTCTTTCATTGGTCCGTTGTCCGCCATGCAAACTATCAATGTATTCTCAAGGATTCCTTGCTCCTCTAGTTTATCAATGATCTGCCCGATGTATTGGTCTAGGAGTTCAATATTTTGAGCAAATGGAGTGCTATTACTGGTTGTAATCTCCATGTCTTTTTGAATCAAATCATATACATGCGGCCAATAGGCCATACTAAAGCCCCACTCAGAACTATAACCATCCATCACTTCCACCACTCCGAGATAAGTCCAGGCAGCGGCTGTTCCATAAATGGCCGCCCGTTTATTGTCCATCCCCGCTCACACATAGAACTCCGTGGCCAGCCACGACAAATGATAAACTGCATTGGCATGTCCGAGCTTATCCATGCCCATCCAATCTTCCGTATCGTCCTTCCAATGCCAGCCATCGCCCCAACTGCCTTTGTACCAATACGATCCCAAAACGGTCCAAGTGAATAGTGCTCCACCCGCTTGAACACCTGCAGCTACTTTAACTTTTTGTGGATTAATGGAATCGGTTTCAACCGACCAAAAGTCCTGCGCCTGCCCAAAGAAACACAGGCAGCACAGCAGAAGGCATAAACACCTTCTCATCGCATCACCCTTTGCTGATTCAACCAGTTATGGTATTGACGTGCATAGTAATTATGCTGCGACAAGCTTTCTGAAAATTCATGATAATTGGGTCGTTCCACACTTGCCGCCATATACATATACGCATGGTTTTCGGCATTCAAAACTCCATCAATAGCACGCAAACTTGGAATACAAATAGGTCCGGGAGGAAGCCCTTTGTTTTCGTAGGTATTATAGGGACTGTCCATTTTAAGATCGGCCCGAAACACACGTTTTATGACCGTATCCGGATAGGCCTGCTGCAGCGCGAAGATGATGGTAGGATCGCTTCCCAGCAACCATCCCTTTCGAAGTCTGTTGAGGTACAGTCCAGCCACACGAGGATACTCTTCTGGAAATATCACTTCCTTCTCTACAATGCTCCCTAGGGTTATAACTTCTGTTGGTGAAAGATTAATTCGATTGGCTTTACTGATCCGGCTATTGGTCCAAAACTCCTTGTATTCCCTGTTCATCCTTTCCATAAAGGAAACAGCATCGGTAGTCCAATAGAGTTCATAGGTATTGGGAAGGAACATGGCCATCAAGGTTTGTTCATCAAAACCCAATCGTTGGATTAGATCCGTATTGGTGAACTGCTCCATCAGTTCAATGCTATCGGCTTCTATTTGACCGCCCACCGTGCCGGCCAATTGACGCAGATTATCAATGTTTCGAAACATGAGTTTTATTGGGACCTGACCTCCAGAACGCAGCAAATCTACCAACTCATTGTTGGTTAAGCCCGGATCAATCACATAGTACCCAGCCTTTACGAGAGATGGGTAGTTCTTGAGTTCGGCCACCCAAACAAAGCTCTCTTCATTGATTAGGATGGAATCGTTTCGAAGGATTTCCATAACCTCATCGAAGGTCGCCTCCGAAGGAATATATATCTCCTTGAATTCACCACCTTTTTCCACATTGGCACCATATACCCATTGGTAACGATCCCAAACCATACTTGCAAACCAAACCAATGGAACAGCCAATAACCAAAGTAGATTCTTCGTCCTTTTCATTCTTCTTGTTGATAGGCTTTTACTTCCGCAATGGTGGCTCGAATTTCCTCATTATCAGGATCCAATTTTAAGGCTTCCTCCAATACATTCAGTCCTTCGTCCACATATCCTTGAAAGAAATACCATCCCGCAAGATTCATTCGTGCCAACATATAGTTCGGATCCAAAGCAATGGCCGCATCATAAAGTACCCGTGCTTCCTCCACCCGACCTTCGGTCAGATAAATGTAACCCAAATTGGAGTTTACTTCGGGTAAATAGGGATACTCCGACTGAACAAATTCCAATTCCTCTTTGGCTTTGGAAGGATTATTCAAATTGAGATGATTGGTTCCCAGCTTATTGCGGAATTCCAAATGATATGGCGCCAAGTCAACCGCCTGCTGATAATAAACGCTTGCTTCATTGTATCGGGTTAAACTGCTATAGGCTTCCCCTACCCGATAGCACCCCCATGCATCTTTATTGTGCAATGAGGTTTGTCCGAATTCACCCAAGAGATTCTTATGAGCACTCAATTCAATAATTGAAGCAAAGTCATCTTGCAGAAACCATAAATGAATTTGTAAATCGGCTCGATTTCCACCTTCAGAAATATAATAAGCCGCACTATCCAGGAATTGAGGATCGGCATTAAACTTCTCATACTGCTGAAGGAATCCCAATGCCCGTGTATTGGCATCTGGTGTTCCATTAATGGCTTTCAAATACGCAAAACGACGGATCTTGTCGGCGGACTCTTCCACATTCTCTTGGGGAATTTGAATGCGGTGGTCGTGCACACTCACATGCGGAATATCAATGGATCCGGATGAAGGCATATGGCAAGCCACACAATTGTCATTTTCTTCGGTACGCACCTCCAATAGTTCGGTGCAATCATCCTCCATGGAATGGCATTTGGCACAACTGGAATTAAACTTCTCTATTCGAGTATCGCGAACGGTTTTGTGCGGATTGTGGCAATCAATGCAATTGAAATTCTCTGACTCTGATAGATAGCACTTGCTTAGCTTAAAGCGCTCAATGTGAGAAGCCATGATAAATTCATTTTCGCCTCCTTCGTATACCGGCATAAATACCGTCATCACCTCATCCAAGTGCATGCCCGGTTTAAAATCAAAGAAGGATTTCCCTTCTACAAGCACCGCGTTTCCTTGTAAGTGGCAACGCTGACAGACTTCCAGCTGAAGTTCTGCTTCCAACTTAGAAGGATTCACAATTGAATAGTCGATGGCCAAGGCCGTATCCACAAAGATGCCCTGACTCTTTTCGTTCACATGAATGGATCCAGGGCCATGGCAGCGCTCGCAGTCTATGCCAATAGGTACCGATTCAAACTTGTTCTCAGAGCCTTCCACGAACTTTGGGTATCCATTATGACAGCTCATGCACTCCAGTCCTATTTTACGGCTGAAACGGGTATTTCCTCCATCTTCAAAACCAGGCGGAAAATCCAGAATTCCCGACTGCGTATAGTAAGTGAAGGGTGCTTGATGTACGTACCCATTCCGACTAATGAGATGCGAATTGGTATGCTGCCCGCTTCCGATGATGAAATTGATTTCTTCCAAACGTTTGTGGGTGGTGTCCTCCCCTTCCAAGCGAAATTCCAGGAGCATGAACACACCTTCCTTCCAAAATGGATGGTAATAAAGATCTAAAGAGGGATCGTATAGTACCGAGCTCTCATCCAGCTTTGCAGCGCTCTTGCTTTTCGAAGCCGAGTCGATGGACAAGCCCATTCCGGTATGTTGATAGGTTTGGAAGATATCGTTGTGACAGCCCCGACAGCTTTGCATGCCCACATACTTGGCGTTGTCTGTCAAAGCAGCAAATGTGTTACGGCTTACAGGATCTTTAGACTCTGGTTCATTCTGGCAGCACCACAAAACCACAACAGCCAGCAAAAAAGTCAATAGGATCGCTATTTTTCTCCTGCCCGCTCTCAAGCCATCAAACGTTGATAAAACCAAGCATCTTCAAACTCCTGACCGGATCGGATCCAATTCTTTAGAACACCGCTGCGAACAAATCCGACGGCTTCAAACAAGCTATGACTTCGAGTATTTGATTCCAAGATCTGGCAATACAGTTGACGCAGACCTAAGCTATCGCGGCAATAGTCGCAAAAGATATGTAATGCTTCGCGGGCAAATCCTTTCCCACGATCCATTTCATCGGCAATCATAATCCCAATACCTGCTTTGGAGTGCACTGCCTCAAGATCAAAAAGCTCCACCGTTCCAATGCATTGCTCGTCAACTTCAATCATTAGTCGAAGTTGACCAACCTTCCAAACATCTTCCTGCACATGATCGAGATATTTACGCAATGACTCACGAGAATACGGCATGCGCAAATTGCTAGCCTTGGCAATATCCTCACGATTTTCCCAAGCATAGAGCAAGTCTAGATCAGAAGGTTCCAAAGCACGGAGCTGTATGTTTTCAGCTTTCAGTCTCATGAAATCTCCCAGTTTCCGCTAAATACTTTTTTGGCTGGACCCACCAACCAAATATCTGTATAGGTATTGCCTTCCTTTCGAAATCGAACAGAGCAATCGCCTCCAAGGGCTTGTATTTCAATTTGACCTTCAGAAATGCCCTCTTTTTTCGCAATGTAGAGTGCAGATGCTGTAATACCGGTTCCGCAAGCAAGGGTTTCATCCTCTACCCCTCGTTCATAGGTTCGAATGGAATAGCCTTCGGGGCAAGCTTCAATAAAATTGACATTTATCCCCTCTTCACGAAATCGGTCCGAATTGCGTCGATTCCTTCCCTCCTTCACTACGTCAAGCTCTTCAAGATTTTGAACTTCCTCAATCCAATGGGGGGAGCCGGTGTCCATAATTCCATGATCGCCAAGTTGTTCAATCGAGCTTACATCGGACATCTTAAGGGCAATGATTCCATGTCCTTCCCAATGGGCTTGGTGCAGGCCATCGTAGGCTTGAAATTGGGCTTCACCCTCCACCATATTCAAATGGTGCGCAAAAAGGAATACCGCTCGTCCTCCATTTCCACAGAAACTCCCCAGATTTCCGTCGGCATTGAAATAGATCATTTCAAAATCGAGGCCTTCTTTATTTCGGATGAGGATCAGCCCATCGGCCCCTACGCCAAAATGTCGGTCACAGATTTTGGCCACCAAATTTTGGTCGTTCAATGGAAAACGTTCATCTCTATCATCGATCATGACGAAATCGTTGCCGGTAGCCTCATATTTATGGAATGAAAACAAGGACGTTAAAGTTTTGTTAATCGAATAGTACGCATATAATTTAGTAGCAACAAACTTAAGAATGAATCCGTTTATTTGACCGTACTGTAATGGTATATAATTTGATGGTTTCACACAAAAAACAGAACACGATGAAAAGGTACTATGGATTTCTATTTGCTTCGGTGCTTGGCGCGACATTGAGCCTTGGGGCGTATGCTCTTTTCTTCGAGCACCCTGTTGAGATTAATCATTACGAAAGCAAGGGATTTGAGCAAGCTGTTCGAGCACTTCCTGTCTTGGATGGCAGTCCGGTGGACTTTGTTACCGCTGCGGAGAACACCGTTCATGCGGTGGTGCATGTTACAGCCAGTTCAGATGGTAAGGAATTCGAGGCGCGCAATCCGTGGGATGAATTCTTTTGGGGACAGAGCTCACCAAGACGCTATAAGCTACCTCCTTCCGTAGCCACGGGATCTGGAGTGATCATTTCGGATGATGGATTCATTGTTACGAACAATCATGTGGTAGAAGATGCCGAGGACTTGGAGATCACCTTTAATGATAACCGACGATATAAGGCGAAAGTCATTGGTACAGATCCGGCCACGGACATTGCCTTGATCAAGATCAATGAAAACGATTTGCCATTCATAGGATTTGCCAATTCGGATGAAGTGCGGATCGGAGAATGGGTTTTGGCCGTTGGTAATCCGTTCAACTTGAATTCAACCGTTACAGCAGGTATTGTTAGCGCCAAGGGAAGAAACATCAATGTGATTGACGATCACTTTGCTATAGAGAGCTTCATTCAGACCGATGCTGCGGTGAATCCGGGCAATAGCGGCGGTGCATTGGTTAATACGGTGGGCGAACTCATTGGGATTAATACGGCCATTAGTACCCATACTGGAAGTTTTGAAGGATACAGCTTTGCGGTGCCTAGCAATATTGTGTTGAAGGTGGTGAATGATTTAATGGAATTTGGCGATGTACAGCGTGCATTTATCGGGGTAAACATTCGTGATATGAATGCGGCCTTGGCGGCCGAATTGGATTTGGAAGAGCTGCAGGGCGTGTATATCGCGGGATTATCGAAGAACGGAGCTGCGGGTGAAGCTGGATTGGAAGTGGGTGATATTATTATTGAAGTAGATGGTGTGGGAGTAGCTAAGACCAGTGAATTGCAGGAGCAGATCAGCCGACATCGTCCGGGTGATGAAGTAGAGGTTGTGGTGAGTCGTGAAGGAGATCGGATGGAGTTTGATGTGGTATTAAGGAATAGACAAGGGAATACGCAATTGGTGAATCAGAGAGAGGAATATGAGGTGATGACGCTGGGTGCTGAATTTGAGGCCTTGAGTTCGGATGAATTGGACACCTATGGGTTGAAGTATGGGGTAAAGATTTCAGAATTGAGTGATGGCAAATTGAAAAAGGAAGGCATCAAAGAGGGATTCATCATTACAGAGGTGACCATAGACAATGAGACATTATTGGTGAAGCGTCCGGAGGACATTACTTCTTTCTTGGACGGAAGAGGTGATGTGGGCGTGTTTATCAAAGGAATATATCCGAACAGCGGCGTGCGCTACTACGCCTTTGGAATGTAAAAGTTAACCAATTGTAGCAGAACCTGAAAGGCCCCTTAAGCAAGGGCCTTTTTTTGTGGGTTGAAGAAATGGCAAATGGAGTAATTAGTTGGTGTTGATTCTCCTTTGAAGTAATGCACAAAACACTCAGGTAAAAACGGTAAAAAACGGTTGATAGGAGTGTTCACTAAAGTGTGTCATTGGTTAAAAATCTATCTTCAAAATAGTCACATAAATCCCTGCGGACATTAGACCAACCGAACATGGTTCCATTCC
>LXNJ01001435.1_pt1 | contig 14148 bp, 8 predicted proteins | sample 809081 | NCBI WGS metagenome assembly LXNJ01 (sample SAMN04870510, study PRJNA318959) | sponge metagenome | biome: sponge; feature: marine sponge reef; material: water | host: Petrosia ficiformis | place: Greece: Milos, Mediterranean Sea | collected 2013-05-29 | depth 5-7 m
GGTGGAAGCCGATTGCGTGTCAACCACCGATTACGCGCTACACTACACGTCGATCGCAGGGCGGGGAGCCACCTACGGAATTCAGTTTCACCCCGAGAAGAGCCAGGATCTCGGACTGCGTATCCTGAAGAACTTCGCGGAGCGGGTATGTTAGCGAAACGCATCATTCCCTGCCTGGACGTCAAGAACGGACGGAACGTGCGCGGGGTGAAGTTCTCGGCGGACCGCGACGCCGGAGATCCCGTTGAACTGGCCCGCCGGTACGATGAGGAAGGCGCGGATGAACTCGTCTTTTACGATATTACGGCGTCGGCGGAAAAGCGGGACATCGTGGCCGATCTCGTGCGTCAGGTATCGGAACAGGTGTTTATCCCCTTCACGGTGGGAGGTGGCGTGCGGACGTTTGACGACATCTGCACGATCATCGAAGGCGGTGCCGAAAAGGCATCCATCAATTCCGCCGCGATTCGTACGCCGGAACTGATTACCCGTGGTGCGGCGCGTTTCGGCGCGCAGGCGATTGTCGGATCTATCGACGCGGTTCGACGCGGCCTTTCGCCCGGAAAACCGGAATGGGAAGTCATGATCGACGGCGGAAGGACGACCACGGGCAGAGATGCCCTGGAGTGGGCGAAGGAATTGGTCGGCAGAGGCGCGGGGGAACTGGTGTTGAACAGCATCGACGCCGACGGAACACGAGAGGGTTACGACATCGAACTGAACCGCGCTGTAGCGGAACTTGTGGACGTGCCGATCGTGGCCTCAGGGGGTTCGGGCGGACCTGAGCACATGTATCAGGTGCTTCAGGAGGGCAAGGCCAGCGCGGCTCTGGCGGCCTCTATTTTTCATTATCGGCACTATAGCATTCCACAGGTAAAAGCGTACCTGGCCAGGCGGGGCGTCTGCGTGCGCCCGCGGGTTCGGGTGGATTTGTAATGGAATACAATACGCCAATCCGGTCGCGAGAAGTCCGGGCAGAGCATGGAACGGCGCGTGATTCCAATGCGAACCGGACCTGCCCTGAACGAAAGGAGCTGTTCGAAGGGGTTCGGCGTGTTGTGCTGAAGCTGGGCACACGCCTGGTCACGCAAGAGGACCACAGACTGAATACGAAGCTGATCGAACGCCTGGCTGCAGACGTGACGGACTTGCGCCGCGCGGGGATTCAGGTTGCAGTCGTTTCGTCCGGCGCGGTCGGGGCCGGAATGGGGCGGCTGGGTCTGGAGGAGCGGCCGCGGCGGCTGTCGGCGCTGCAGGCAACCGCGGCTGTTGGGCAGGGGCTGTTGATGAATGCCTACAAGCTCGCGTTCAGGGCCCATAACGTTCCGGTCGGTCAGGTCCTTCTGACAGCCGATGATCTGGACAACCGGCGCCGTTACGTTAATGCCAGGAATACGCTGGATTCGCTGTTTCGTTTCGGTGCCGTTCCGGTCCTGAACGAGAACGACAGCGTGGCCGTTGAGGAGCTTCAGCTTTCGGTAGGCGACAACGACCGCCTTTCAGCGCTGGTGGCGCATCTGATCGACGCGGACCTTCTCGTAATCCTGACCGACGTCGACGGGTTTTTCTCTGAAGATCCGGACCGCCGCATGGATGCGCGCCTCATCGCGCGGGTTGAGGAGATACGCCCCGAGATGATCGAAAACGCGGGGAAAGCCGGAAGGGGCGTGAGCCTGGGTGGAATGCGTTCAAAACTGGAAGCGGCGCAGAGTGTGACGCGAGGGGGCAGGTTGGCGGTAATTGCAAACGGGCACAAGATCGGATTGAGCCGGGTCCTGGCCGGTGAGCCTGAGGGCACGTTGTTTCTCGCCGCCAGGGAGAGGCTGGCCGGCCGCAAGCTCTGGATTGCCAATTCCCGTCGCAACGGCGCCGTGATCGTTGACGACGGCGCAGTGGAGGCAATTGTGAAACGAGGCAAGAGCCTCTTGCCTTCGGGCATCCTGAAAGTGGAAGGCGCCTTCGAGGCCGGAGAGTTGATTGCCGTTGAAGACCGGCGTCGGATGGAGGTCGCACGCGGTGTGGTGAAGTACGGTTCGGATGACGTACAGCGGATACTGGGCAAGTCGACCGGCGAGGTGGTTTCGATACTGGACGTGAAAACCGGAGGAGAGGTGGTTCACCGCGACGATCTGGTGGTGCTTTAATATGACGTCTTCTCCCGTCCGAACGCCGTTGCTTCGCCGGGTGTTCTTCGGCGGCCCAGTCTTGCACGGGGATTTTCGAAATGAGATTCTATAGAGTAAAGCGAGATTTCCTGAACGCGCCGCGCAGACGCATGTATCGATTCCTGTGGATGCTGCCGGCCCTGTGGTTCGTCTATCTGTTTTTCGCCGGAGACAGCGGTTATCCCCAGATTCGGGAGCGGAGCCGGCAGATTGAGGCGATGCGTGGTGAGATTGAAACCTTAAAGGCGGGAAACCGTCGGCTGGTGGCGGAGGTCGAAATGCTGAAGAACGACCTGGCGACCATCGAAAGAATCGCTCGGGAGCGGTACGGCATGGTTAAAGAGAATGAAACGGTGTATATGGTGTACCCGGGTACGCCTGATCCAGCGTCGGTAACCGGGAGATGATTTCGAAGACCGAAGGACTGGTTCTACGCGGGTACCGGATGAGCGAGAGCAGCAAGGTGGTGGTCATCTATACCCGGAACGCCGGCAAGGTACGGGTTGTGGCCAGGGGCGCCCGGCGACCCAGGAGTAAATTCGGCGCCAGCGTGGAACCGATTACGTGGGGAGCGTACGTTTACTACAGTCGGGAAAACAGAGAACTGCAGACACTGAGCGAAGGTGAAATTCTGCATGCCTTTGAGGGCTTGAAACGGTCTTACCGGCGCCTGGCTTACGCAAGCGCCGTGTGTGATCTGCTGGATCGTCTCACGCCGGAAGAAGATCCGAACTCACTCCTGTGCAGCGTCACCCTGGACTCGCTGCGATGGATGGAAACGGTCGAGGAAGATGCGGTTGAATTGCCGCTCTGGTATTTTCAGCTGAAGGCGGCGGCGATGCTGGGATATCGTCCTCATCTGGGTGGATGTGTCGGATGCGGCGGGCGGATAACCGGCGATACGGCCTGCTTCGACGCAGGGCGAGGCGGTACGGTCTGCCGCCGTTGCGATCATGGCGGCATTGAAGTGAGACTGGCAACCATCCAATTCCTTGAACACCTTCAGACGGCACGTGCGGACCGGATCGACAGCAAGGGATTCCGGGAGGTCGATACCGGAGAAGCGCGTCGTGTTTTGCGCGGCTTTTTGTGGCGTCACATCGAAAACCGTGGCCAGGTCAAGTCATTGGACTTTCTGAACCGGCTGCTGGCTGCGGAAGCGCCATCGGCGCCTTACGGCAGTTGAGAAGCGAGGACTCGCCTGCGCGCCGGATGCGAAAGCACAATCTGCATCAACTTTTCTGGTAAAGGGACGGGTTAGACGAATGCGAAAGCCGGCCGTGTTCAAGACAAAATACGACCCCGGGTCGGTCGAAAAGACCTGGTACGCCTTCTGGGAGAAAAAGGGCTATTTCAAGCCGGAATATCGAACCGGCGGAAAGCCGTTTTCTGTCACGATTCCCCCGCCGAACGTCACGGGAGAGCTTCACATGGGGCATGCGCTGCAGCATGCGATCCACGATGCAGTGGTGCGATGGAAACGCATGCAGGGGCATCGAACGCTCTGCCTGCCAGGCACCGACCACGCCGGCATTGCTACCCAGATGAAGGTGGAACAGCAGTTGTTCGAGGAGGAAGGAAAGGGACGCCACGATATTGGCCGTGACGAGATGTTAAAGCGTATCGTGTCCTGGAAACAGGAATACGGAGGAACCATTCTCAACCAGCTCAGGGAAATGGGCTGCAGTTATGACTGGGACCGTGAACGGTACACGATGGAACGCGGATACGCCCGCGCGGTGCTGTCCGCTTTTGTGAAGTTTTATGAAAGGGGTTGGGTCTACCGCGGCAGGCGCATGGTAAATTGGTGCCCAAGGTGCGGTACCGTCATTTCGGACCTTGAGGTGGAGGATCGGGAAAACGAGGGGCACCTCTGGCATATTCGGTATCCCGGCATGGAAGGCGGGCCCGACGTGGTCGTTGCAACGACGCGCCCGGAGACGATGCTGGGCGATACGGGCGTGGCGGTGCATCCCGAAGACCGGCGCTGGCAGCGGGCAATCGGCAAACGCGTCATGCTGCCGCTGATGGAACGCCCGATCCCGATCGTTGCCGACGGTTATGCGGATCCGGAGATGGGCAGTGGAGCGGTAAAGGTGACCCCCGCGCACGATCCTAACGACTATGAAATCGGATTGCGGCATGGGTTGCCGGAGATCCAGGTCATCGGGTTCAGCGGAGAGATGACCGGGGAAGCCGGTACATTTGACGGTATGGACCGGTTCGCCTGCCGAATCGCGGTGATTTCGGCCCTGAAGCAATCCGGACTACTCGAACGAGTTGAGGATTACGAGCACATGGTGCCGCATCACGACAAGTGCGGCACCTCCATCGAGCCGCTGCCGATGGACCAGTGGTTTCTGGCTATGAAGTCCCTCGCGAACCAGGCGCTGCCCGCCCTGAAAGAACAGGAGATCAGGTACGTGCCGGATCGATTCCGGGCGTATTCCGTCGAGTGGCTTGAAAACATCCAGGACTGGTGCATCTCCCGTCAGATCTGGTGGGGACACCGGATTCCGGTTTGGACCTGCGAGGACTGTGGGGAAGTGCTGGTTCGCGTGGATACGCCCGCTGTGTGTGACGCCTGCGGCAGCCGGTCACTTGTGCAGGATCCCGATGTTCTGGACACCTGGTTCTCGTCGGCCCTCTGGCCCTTCGCCACCCTCGGATGGCCGGAACAGGCCAAAGATCTGAAGGAGTTCCATCCAACCGACCTGATGATAACGGGCAGGGACATTCTCTACCTGTGGGTGGCGCGGATGATCATGACGGCCGTCGAATTCGTGGATGAGATCCCTTTCGGAACGGTTCTGGTACATCCGACCGTCCAGACCCGTGACGGCAAGCGAATGAGCAAGTCGCTGGGAACCGGGATCGATCCCAGGGAACTGATCGAACGGTACGGCGCCGATGCGACGCGTCTGTCCCTGCTTTACCAGTGCGGCAGTTCGCAGGACATTCGTTTTGACGCCGACGTCGTGGACAACCGCTTGCAGGATTCGCCCATAACCGAGTCCTGCAGGAACTTCTGCAACAAGATCTGGAATGCGGCACGGTTCGTTCAGATGAACCTTGACGGGTACAACCCCTCGAGCGCACGGCCGCCCATACGGGCCGATGACGCTGCGGATCGGTGGATTCTCAGCCAGTACAACCGTACCGTGTGCGCAGTCACGGCCTCTCTTGAGGCATATCGGTTTGACGAAGCATCCAGGACCCTCTACGAATTCGTATGGAACGGGTTTTGCGATTGGTATCTTGAAATCGCAAAGGTGCGGCTGAACGCGGGCGCCCCGGAAGCGGCAACGGCGACGCGGCACATACTCGTCCACGTGCTTGAGGGCTCCCTTCGTCTGCTTCATCCGATGGCGCCGTTTATCTCCGAAGCGCTGTGGCAGCAGCTTCCACATACCGGAGATGCGCTGATTGTCGCGAAGTGGCCGGAGGCGGACCCGGGTCGACTCGACGAAGCGGCGGAACGGGAGATGGCGCTCCTGCAGGCAGCCGTGGGTGCAGTACGGAATATTCGAGGCACGATGCGGGTGCCGCCGGGCAGACGCGCGGATGTCCTGCTAAAGGTGAATTCGCCCGAAGTCGGGGACGTCCTGGCACGTTTGCAGGTCTATCTTCGAACGCTTGCCACGGTTGCCGATCTCCATATCGGCGCGGACATCGACAGGCCGCCGGCTTCTGCCAGCGCCGTGTTGAAGGACGTCGAGATCTTTGTGCCCTTACAGGGTCTCATCGATCTGGAGGTCGAGCGCCAGCGTCTGAAAAAGGAGATTGAGAAGCTGAAGACACTGCTTTGCGGACTAGACAGAAAACTCAGTAACTCGGGTTTCCTGAACAATGCGCCCCCGGAGGTCGTCGACAGGGAAAAGGGGCGCCATGAGCAGTACCTGCACGCGCTGGGCAGGTTGAACGAGAATATCGCCGCGGTAACGTCATGACGGGCCCGAACGCAAATTCCGGTGGTCTGTCTTCCAGACGTCACGTGGTGATTCCACGGAACACAACAATAGCGGCTCACGGCGGGCATACGTGCGAATCGGCCCGGTCAGGTGGGACTCGATGAGAATCAGAGTCAACAAGGTGCTGAGATACTACGCGCGCCGCATCCTGCTCTATTGCGGCATCTGCGTTCTGATTTACGCCGGCGTCGCGGGCGGGGTGGTACTTCGTTTCAAGGACGAACTGCCCTCCTTTGCGCAGCTGGAGGAGGTGGAGCCTGCGCGTACCACCAGCATCATTTCCGCCGACAAAGCGGTGCTGAAGCGGTTCTGGGTCGAGAATCGGGTACCGATTGCGTACAACCAGATACCGGAGGCCGCAATCCTGGCGTTGACCGCAACGGAGGATCAGCTTTTCTGGCGGCATTGGGGCGTAAGCCTTCCCGATATTTTCCGCGCCGTTTTGCGCAACGTGACGCAGGAAGGCAGTCTGAAGGGGCACGGCGCCAGCACGATTACCCAACAACTCGCCCGCAATCTGTTTCTGGACCAGAAACAGACATGGACGCGCAAGGTGAAGGAGCAGTTGACCGCCGTGCTGCTCGAGCGAACGTACACGAAACGTGAAATTATCGAGATATATTTCAACAAGGTTCTGTTCGGCAACGGCGCGTACGGCCTTCAGTCCGCGGCGGAGCGGTTCTTCGGCAAGGACGCGGCGGAGTTGACGCTGGAGGAGTGCGCGCTGCTGGTTGGTCTTCTGAGAGGGCCCTATTTCTACTCACCAATCAACCATCCCCGCCGCGCAAGGGATCGGCGCGATCTGGTCCTTCGTCTGATGCGAAGCGCGGGTGAAATCACCGAGGCGCAGTACCGTTCCGCCACACGACAACCTATTGTCCTGAAAGACGCCAGGGATGAAGAGATCGGGGAAGCGCCCTATTTTACGGAGTACATCCGACGATATCTGGAGAAGAATTACGGGTGGAATCTCCTGTACAAGGACGGCGCTTCGGTCTATTCGACCGTGGACAGCCGAATCCAGTCCATTGCGGAGGAGACACTGCTGAACCACCTGGAAAGCGTACAGAAACGGGTGGATGCGAAACGACGGCGGAGCAAGCCGGATTCGGCTTTCTGGGCTGGTATCAGTACCCTGGAAGACACGCTGAGGGCTACTGTGGTACAGGGCGCCCTGATTGCCATGGACACCCGCACGGGGCACATTCTTGCCATGGTGGGCGGTCGCGACTTCACCAAGACCAAGTTCAACCGGGCGGTTCAGGCACTGCGGCAGCCCGGATCGGCGTTCAAGCCGATCATATACGCGTCGGCAATTGCACAAAAGATCCCAGCCACGCGCCGGTATCCCGATACGGCGGTTACCGTGGAGATGTTCGACGGCAGCCTTTGGCGGCCGCAGAACTACGATCGAAAGTTTCTGGGCTGGATGACGATGCGGGAAGCACTCGCCATGTCCCGGAACGTGGTGACCACGAAGATTCTGGAAGATATCGGACCCCGTACCGCGGTGCGACAGGCCAGGGGAATGGGAATTACCAGCAGGATCCGGGCCGTGAAATCCCTCGGTATGGGTACAAGTGAAGTGAAACTGATCGACCTGGTGGCAGCCTACGGCACGTTCCCCAATGGCGGCATCCGCGTGGAGCCGGTTGCCATTCTGAAAATCACGGACAAGGACGGAAACGTCATTGAAAGCCGGGTTCAAGGCAGAGAGCAGGAGGCGCTCAGCGCGGAGGCGGCCGCCGTGGCAACGAGTATGCTCCGGTCCGTAATGGACATGTACAAGCAGACGCCCAAGGGTGTCTGGCGGGGCACCGGTACAGGCGCCCGATCGTACTACGGGTTTCGGCGGCCGGCGGCGGGAAAAACGGGCACCACGCAGAACTTCGCGGACGCGTGGTTCGTGGGCTTTACGCCTCAGATCGTGGCCGGCGTTTGGGTGGGGTTCGACGATTACAGGGTCTCTCTGGGAAGCCGGATGTCGGGCGCGGCCGTAGCGCTGCCGGTATGGGCGAAATTCATGAAGAAAGCGCACCAGACACTCGGTTTGGCCAGGGAGGACTTCGAGTTGCCGCCGGGCGTGTCCCAGCTGGAGGTATGCGGCGATACGTTCGAGGTGGCATCCATGTATTGTCCGAATCGCCTGGAAGAATTGTTCGTGCCCGGATCCGAGCCGACGTCTCCCTGTCCGGACCATACGGCGGCGGTGGTCAGGCGTCCGGGACTGAAGAAACCGGACCGGGAAAACGCGAATCGGGCATATCAGTTCTGAATGAAACGCGCAGTCTGCGCCCGTTCCGGCAGTGACGTCAGGACCGGCATGCAAGAAGCCCGGCGAAATTGTCGCCGGGCTTCTTGCATGCCGGTTCGGTCTGCCTGATTACGCGCGCGCGCGGCGGGCGGCGGCCCCTGCAGTCTCTTTCCGGCGATCCAGGGCATTCTGCCAGACCAGTACCAGCGGACTGGCCACGAACGAGGAAGAGTAGGTGCCGACGATCACACCAATCATCAGAGCAAAGGCAAAGTCCCGAATGACCTCTCCGCCCAGGAGAAGCAGGCCCAGGACAACGAGCAGCGTGGTACCGGAGGTGAGAACCGTACGATTCAGGCTTTCATTGATACTCCGGTTGATGACCTCCGCCGAACTGTCTCTCCGGTAGAGTTTTCGATTCTCACGGATGCGGTCGTAGACCACAATGGTATCGTTCAGCGAGTATCCGACGATCGTAAGCAGCGCTGCCACAATGGCGAGCGATATCTCTTTATCCATCAGGGAGAAGACGCCCAGGGTGATCAGTACGTCGTGGAAAAGCGCCACCACGGCGGCGATACCGAACTGGATCTGCTTGAAGCGCCACCAGATGTAAAAGACGATCAGAACCAGAGAGACGACGATTGCATTGACCGCGTTCTGTTTGAGTTCGCTGCCGATCTTGGGCCCAACCGCCTCCTGGCGCCGCAGCCACTGGGTTGGATCGGGAATGCTGGACGCAAATTCCGTTTTGAGCGTGCTTTTAATGGCGTCCGCGGTGACTGTTCCTTCGGCTTCTTCCTCGACGCGAATCAGAATATCGGAAGCCGGACCGAAGACCTTGATTTCGCTGTGTCTGAGGTCGCGTTGTTCACCCTTGACGTCGACGTCCTGCAGGGCGTCCCGCAGGTTGGCGACCTTCACCGGAGGATTGAAGTGCAGCTCGAGCAGCGTGCCCCCGGCGAAGTCGATGCCGAGGTTGTAACCGCCCTTCGTAATTGTGGATCCCAGGCCGATCAGGATTAGAAACGCCGACAGAACGAACGCCGGTCTGCGCAGGCTGAGGAAGGCAAACGAAGGACGACGGAACACGGTCAGCCTTCCGATGCTGATGGACGTGAGCTGCCAGCGATTGATTGCAATATTGAAGAGGGTGCGCGTGACGAACAGCGCGGTGAACATACTGCAGAGGATACCCACCATAAGCGTCAGTGCAAAGCCCCGGATGGGACCCGTACCGAACTGGTAGAGTACGACGGCGGTGATGACCGTGGTAATGTTGGCGTCGACAATGGTCAGCAGTGCCCTGCCGTACCCGTCTTCCACGGCGACGCGAACCGTCTTGCCGTTGCGCAACTCTTCGCGGATACGCTCGAAGATGAGCACGTTGGCGTCTACGGCCATTCCGATGGTCAGGATGATACCGGCGATTCCAGGCAGGGTGAGGGTGCCGCCGAACCCGGCGAGGACCGCCATCACGAACAGGAGATTCAGGAACAACGCAAAGTTGGCGACGATCCCGGAAAGACCGTAATAGAGAATCATGAATACCATAACGATTGCCAGGCCGATCAGTGCGGCCTTCCGTCCCTGCTCGATGGAATCCCGTCCGAGCGAAGGGCCGACGGTCCGGTCTTCGACAATGGGCGCATTGGCCGGAAGCGCGCCGGCCCGCAGCACAATGGCCAGGTCCTTTGCTTCCTCCAGGTCTCCACTGCCTTCGATGATGGACCGCCCGTCGCGAATTTTCGCGCGAATGGTTGGCGCCGAGTAGACCTGATCATCCAGAATGATGGCCATGCGTTCTTCGAGGTGGGCGCCCGTTACCCGCGAGAAGAGTTTGATGCCGTCGTTCGTTGTGGTGAAATTGATGATGGGCTGCCCTGCATTCTCAAAACTCTGACCCTTGGTCACCTTGGCGTCCTGAACGATTTCGCCAGTCATTTCGATACGCTTGTACAGATAGTAGAGGCGGCGGTACTTCTGACCATCGCCGAATTCCTCCACTTCGTTCCCCCACAGGAACTGGGTATCGTCCGGAATGAGCTCGCGGATTTCCTGATCTTCGAACAGGAGGGCCTTTACCGTCTGTGTTCTGTCGGCTGGAACGATCAGATCTTCGCCCATGGAGAGCACGTACCGCTTGATGGACGGTTTCTCGTCGTCGGCCTCTTCCTCGAAAAGGCCGGCAACGTCCTTACTCGTCGAGTCTTCTCCGGCCCGTGCGGCCAGGCGCGATTCGATTCTGTCGATAACGCCGAAGCGGTCGGCGACCGGAGCCAGGATTTTGAACTCAAGCCGGGCCTGCGTCTGAATGAGATTCTTGGCGCGTTCCACATCCTGAACGCCGGGAAGTTCGACCACGATACGCCACTCGCCCTCCCGGTGGATAATGGGTTCGGCCACACCGAATTGATCGACCCGGTTGGTGATGATCTCCTTGACGCGATCGACGACGTCCGCCCGCTCATCCTCGGAAAGTCCAGTTGGATCCACTTCGAGAACCAGATGGATGCCGCCCTGGAGATCCAGCCCCAGGTTGACGGCTTCCCGTTTGACGGCTTCGAGTCTGTCCGGATCCGAAGGCGGGTCGAAATAGTATCGGTACGTGGGGAAAAGGTAATAAACGGCCAGCAGGATGGTAGCGAGGATAATCAGAACCCGGAGGTTGTCTCTTTTCATTATTTAATCTCGACTCCTGTAAACTCGACGGCTCCGGTTACGGGACGGCGTCGGGCGACAATGTTGTTCCTTCGGTGATGACGAGCTATTTTTCCCGATCGACCACGTGTCTCACAGCGAGTTCCAGCGCATTTCGCGCTTCCGACGAATTCAGTTCCGCCAGACTCTTCAGCCCGGAGGACGCGTACTCCCGCGCTTCCCGACGGGCGGCCTCTATTCCGTTGTACCGCCTGACGAAGTGGAAAACTTCCTGGAGCTCGGCATCGGATTCTATGCCGTTCCGCACCTTCGCCTGGATTTCCTCGGCATCGCCGTTGGGACAATTGGCAAGTGCGCGAATCAGCGGCAACGTCAGTTTTCTCTCGCGTACGTCGGTCCCAACCGGCTTGCCCAGAGACGCTTCGTCGCCGATGAAGTCCAGGAGATCGTCGGTAATCTGGAAGGCGATTCCCACTTCCTGTCCGAACGTGGACATCCGGGAGACCTGCTCGGGTGTGCCGCCCCCCAGAATGGCGCCAACCTCGCAGGCAAGGGCCATCAGCGATGCGGTCTTTTTGTCGATCATTTTGAAGTAGCGTGCGGCTTCTGCGTCGTTTCCGCTTTCTACCTCCAGGATTTCACCTTCGATCATCCGGCTGACGGCTCGCGTAGCGGCCCGCATCACGTCCATGGAATCGAGGCCGACCAGAAGTTGCAATGCCCTGGCCAGCAGAAAGTCTCCCATCAGTACGGCGGCCTTGTTGCCCCACTTCAGGTTGAGGACCTCCGCGCCCCTGCGCTTGTCGGCGAGGTCGATAACGTCATCGTGGATTAACGTCGCCGTGTGGATGATTTCAATGCCGGCAGCGGCATCCACCACCCGGTCGGAACACCGTCCGATGGCCTGCGCGGTCAGCAGCGAGAGGGCCGGACGGATGATTTTTCCCTTTGTCGTCAGCAAATGGCTGCCCATGGCCTGAACCAGATTGACGTCGGAGGCGAGCGTCTCCGTGAATCGTCTTTCGAAACGTTCGATCTGGGGCTGTATGGGCTGAAGAATCCGATCTAGCATTGGAATTTGGAGCGGCCGTGTCTGGGTTGCGGTTCGGACCTGTGAATACAGCAGTCTCGAGATTGGGATAAGACTTTCCAACGTAACAAAAACGGGGCTGTTTGTCAATCAATTGCTAACGACTGACGCTGCAGACAATTTTCCACTGCCTTGCGGGAATGGCATCATACCCGAGCCCGTTATATTTGGTGTAGATGCACGCCGACACATCGTTGGTCTCAATATGTAGAATGGGGTACCCCGTGTCATAGGCGCCACCCCGGACCAGCAGCGTGTTTCCGATCAGATTCCTATTGGACGGCAGCCGGTCAATCCGGTAAAAACTGCTGGTATTGTCCGTTTTTACATCCAGTATCGTTCCGCTGAGAGCCGGCGCATCCAGTTCCAGCACGTGATCGTTCAGTCTGGCCATTGTGCCGCCAAGAAGATAGGTAAACGCCGGTTGCCCGTTGGGCGCCAGAGAGAATACAGAAACCCGGCCGTTCGTTTCAAGGGCACCTCCGGTAAAGTCAAAAACAGCGGTCTGACCCTCAGGACAGACCACCACGATGTCCGTGCCCGACTCGCGGGAGACGACAACCCCGGCAGCGTTCCCCGATACGGGCGCGAGCCGCTCTACTGCCTTAACGAACGGACGGGAACGCGGGCTTACGTCGAACACGCTCAGAAAGACACTGCTGGCGGGACGTCCGGTGCGGCGGCGGACCACGTACGGGACGGTTTCACCGGTCCGGACGTTGTCGCGCGAGCCTGTGCCCCGTTCGCCCCAACCGTTTCCGATCAGCACCTGCTCGCCGTGGATTGGCAGCGCGTGCGCGGTAAACCGCTGCCCGTCCACGTCGAAATGGATTGACCACGTATTGTCGGCCCGTGCGGCCGCCAGATCCGTCAGGTCCTGCCAATCGGCCCGGGTCGGCTGGGGGTCCAGGTTCCGCGTTGCGCATTCGGCCACCGGGCCATGGAACAGATAATCGTGAACACGGCCGCCAGTCACTCTGAAGCAATCGATCAGGTAGCTGCCTGCGCCGCCATGGTCGACAACCGCGCAAAGGCGACGATACGTGTCGACGTCGTAGGCGCCGGATGAAACTTCGGCGACCTTTACCGGACCGGTACTGTCAAACAGGTGGAGGCTGCCGCCGCGGCCGTCGCGTTTCTGGTCCTGTTCGTCGACGACCACAGTGTTGTGCGCGATGGTACGGACGGTATTGTGTTTGTCCGGCCGGTCCCAGAGGTAACCGAGGTCGGTAAGGACTTCCCGGCCGTCTTTCCGGTAGACAAGATTCAGACTGTCTTCGTGGTGATGTACACCCCAATCCGACGCGCTGAGCAGCGCGGTGCTCGCGCGACCGTGTTCGCCGGTTCGAAGCAGGCCGATTCGCAGGGACGGAAAGAACCGGTCCGCAAGGATCAGCGGAGTCGACGGGTCGGCTCTCAGGTCCGGGTCGCGGTGGAACAGGGCGTACTCCCCGCCGTGATTTTCCAGATCGAAATCGCACAGTTCGGCAAGCAGGGCGACGTGGTTCGCGTTGCCGTAACGGGCGGCGATCATATCGGCAATTTCGACGGACATCCTGCAGGCGGTTACGTCGTCGGCGATGACGCCATACCCCAGATCGGGCATCGGGCTGACGACGTATCCCTCCAGTACCGCCCTGTACCGGCTGTCGCCGTAGATGTCCAGTTCCTGCGTGCCGGCTTCCGGTGAGCCGGAATCCCTCGGGAAGGAGTATCCATGCGCGGCATCCCCGAAGTGTCGGATTCCGTTGAGCGTCATGAATCCGTATCCGGGCGATTCGGAACTCATGCCGTCTTCCAGAAACCAGTTGTAGACGAAATGATTGAACCCGTCCAGGCCGAAGCGGACCAGATCCGGATCGTCGAGGCAAAGGCCGACGAGGCCCGCGGCGGAACGGTTGGTCGCGCTTTTATTGTTGAAGTTGGGATCGGCCAGCAGAAGGATCGTGCTTTCGAGAAGGAGGTCGCGTTCAATCTTCCGGCGCGTTTCCGGGGTATACACGGGTC
>LXNJ01001436.1_pt1 | contig 14148 bp, 12 predicted proteins | sample 809081 | NCBI WGS metagenome assembly LXNJ01 (sample SAMN04870510, study PRJNA318959) | sponge metagenome | biome: sponge; feature: marine sponge reef; material: water | host: Petrosia ficiformis | place: Greece: Milos, Mediterranean Sea | collected 2013-05-29 | depth 5-7 m
CCCACGCCAACGATATGGTCATCATGACCCCCATATTCCACGAGAAAGAGGTCATCGGCTTCGCCGTCAGCATGGGCCACACGCCGGACATCGGCGGCGTTTCGGCGGGCAGCCGCAACGCCACCTCCCGCGACATCTTCGGAGAGGGGCTGCAGATCATGCCGGTGCGCTACATGCGCAACTACGAGCTCGTGCAGGACACCGCTACGTTCGTCCGCGCTAACAGTCGCGTGCCGGAGATGATGATAGGCGACCTCTCCGCCAAGGCCGGCGTCTGCTTCACCATCGGTGAGGAGCGCGTGAAGGACGCCCTCCGCACCTACGGCAAGGACACGCTCCTCCAGATGTTCGACGACCTCGGCGAGCGCACGGAGCAGCAGGCCCGTGAGTACATCTCCCGCTGGAAGGACGGCGTCAGCGAGTCCGAGACCTGGGTGGACGACCCCTCCAACCCCGGCAAACCCATACGCCTGCACGCCGCCGCCATCAAGGAGGGCGACCGGCTCATCCTCGACTTCACCGCCACCGGCGACCAGGCCTCAGCCCCCATCAACGTGCGCGAGCCGTTCATCCGGGGCCTCGTCTACAACGGCGTCATCTGCATGACCGATCCCTACCTCCCCATCAACCACGGTCTCGCCAGCGCCATCGAATGCCGCTTTCGGCCGGGCAGCATCATCTCGCCGGAGTTCCCCGGCCCTGTAGGCTTCTACTCCAAGACCATGGCCATCGCCGAGAGCGTCATCATGACCGCCGTCGCGAAGGCCGCCGGGCAGCCCACCCTCGCACACGGCTCCACGCAGAGCTCCATCGTCATCGGCTACCAGGGCGACGCCGACCGCCAGTACGTGCAGTACGAGCTGATGTACGCCGGCGCCCGCGCGTGGGACGGCGGCGACGGCTTCTCCGGCGTCGGCGCGCGCGCCAGCGGCGGACGCTTCACGAGCGTCGAGATCATCGAGTCCGAGTTCCCCGTCGACATGACCCGCTTCGAGGTGCTGCCCGACACCGGCGGCGACGGCAAGTCGCGCGGCGGCCCCGGCTACGTGCGCGAGTACAAGGTGCGCTCCGGCGGCCGTCTCTCCGGCGGCGCGGCCAAGCGGGAGGCGGCCGGCATGGAAGGCGGCGGCAACGGCTCCAACGCCTACGTCGTCGTCCACCCCGGCACGGACCGCGAGGAGCGCTACCCGGGCATCGCCTCCAACCTCGGCATGCAACCCGGCGAGGTCTTCAGCATCGAGACGGGCGGCGGCGGCGGCGTCCTGCCTCCCGCCGAACGAGACCGCGAGCTCGTCAAGGGAGACCTGCAGGACGGCCTCGTCACCCCGCAGAAGGCGATGGAGGTCTACGGCCTCACCGAGGCGGAGGTTGCTGAGGCGCTGGCGGACTAGTGGACGGTACGCGCAGTCGTGCTTGGAACAGCCTCGTTTACCGAACGGAGTTCAGTGCTTTGAGTTCGGGCAGAAGCTCTTGGGCAATCTCCAGCGACCTTTCTGCGAGCCCTGCCCAACTGTTCACGCGGTGCAGCTTGAAGATTGCTCGTGTTCGGCGGTTCTGTGGATTGGTGTAGTAGTCCGCTTGGACACGCATCTGCCGCAACTGGTTCAACTTGTCGGACACCCTCTTTTCCGTTATCGCGCTGGCTACGAACCAGTGAAGCGACTCTTCCGCTCTCATCCTTGCGCCATCGACACCGAACAAGTTATTGCGTGCAGTGAGGTAGCAAGAGTAATACGCACGACTGATGGCTGATCTGTAGTCCTCTTCCTCTCCGCTGTGCTGAACGAGACGCCTCGCCTGCGTATAGAATCGCTCGGGGTCGAACATGGAACAGTGTCAGTCCGTCCAGTTGAAGAACAGCCTGATCTTGTAGAGTGCCGTCTTCCGGCTCTTCGTGTCCAAGCCTTCGGCCCACCGCTGGTACGCGTCTCCGACTTCGTCCCAGAACGCGAAGACCTCCTTGGACGTGCCTGCCGTGTCCACGACGACAATGGCCTGATCGTGGCCCTCCAGGATGTCCTCGTCTACATCCAGGTACGCGCCCTCGACAGGGAACCCGTCCTCCAGCGCTCTGGTACGGATGATGGCCCACGCGTGCTCTGCGAGCCGCCGCACCTTTGGAGTCAGGACGCGGTGCTTCATGCTGCCGTCCAGCGGCGTGTCCGCGGTAATGGTGGGGTGAGCAACCATCTGTGACTGCCTCCGGTGTTGCAAGCAAGCTCTTGGAAACAGCCTTGGCTGGCGTCTCTGCCAAGCCAAAAGGCACTACGTCAGTGTACTATAACCCCAACGTTCCAGCGGAGGTATGCGATGGCGTTCGACCTGCTCATCAAGGGCGGCCTCGTCGTGGATGGCACGGGCGACGCCCCAAGAGTTGCCGACGTCGGCATCGTGGACGGGCGCGTCGCCGCCGTGGGGCTGCTGGATGGCCCCGCGTCTCGTGAGATCGACGCGAGTGGGCACGTCGTCACGCCCGGATTCATCGACCACCACACCCACTACGATGGGCAGGTGACCTTCGACCCCCTCTGCACGTTCTCCTGCTACAACGGCGTCACGACCGTCGTGAGCGGCAACTGCTCCCTGACGCTCGCGCCTGTGCGCGAGGGCGACGAGACCGCGCTCGCCGGCATGCTCGCCAAGGTCGAGGCCATCCCCTACGACGTCCTGATGAACGGCGTGCCCTGGGGTTGGCGCACGTTCGGCGACTACCTGCGCTCGCTCGACAACAACCTCGGCATCAACTTTGGCGTCATGGTCGGCCACTCCGCCGTCCGCCGATGGGTCATGGGCGCCGACTCCCAGGAGCGTGAGGCCACCGGCGACGAGATCGAGGCGATCCAGTCCGCGGTGCGCGAGTGCATCGATGCCGGAGCGCTCGGCATTTCGTTCGACCGCAACCCCCGCCACGCGGGCATGGACGGCAAGCTTCTCCCCGCGAATGTCGCCTCTATCGACGAGCTCTACGCCGTCGCCGGTGCGCTGCGGGACCTCGATACCGGCGTCATTCAGGTCGGCGACCCGAGGGACCTCGAACTGACCGAGGGTATCTGCACGAGGATGTCGGAGGTCAGCGGGCGTCCCGTGACCTACCTCTCCATCACGCAGAGCGTACTTCGCCCCGAGAAGTGGCGGGAGCACCTCGCCCACCTCGATGACGTCGCTGCGAATAGCGCAGCCCGCATCTACCCGCAGATCAACCCGCGCCCCGGTCTGCGCTTCTTCCAGATGGACAGCGCCGAGTTCTTCAACTTCATGCCCACCTGGAAGCGCATCATGAACAGCACCAACGCGGAACGCGTCGCCGCCTTCGCGGACGCCTCGCTCCGCCCCCAGCTCGCGAAGGAGGTCTCCGAGCACAGCGACAGCACCGCCCTCGGCTTCTCCGGCCGCTGGGACCACGTCGTCATCGTCAAACCGGTGCTGGAGAAGAACATGGGCCTCGCAGGCATGACCGCCGCCGAACTTGGCGTCCAGCGCGGCATCAGCCCAATGGACGCCTTCCTCGACCTCGCCGTGGAGGAGGAGATGAAGACCTGGTGCGCGCGCAACCAGCAGAACAACGACGACGAGGCGATGGCCGCCATCCTCAACGACGAGCATACCCTCATCGGCCTGTCCGACTCCGGCGCGCACGTCGTGCGGGAGGGCGGCTACGGCTACGGCGTCCACTTCCTCAGCCACTGGGTGCGTGATAAGGGCATCATGTCCATGGAGGAGGGCGTGCGCCGCCTCACCTCGTTCCCTGCGGACATCTTCGGCACGCCGGGGCGGGGCAGGCTGACGCCTGGCAGCAAGGCCGACGTGCTCGTGATGGACTACGAGAACCTCGGCCTCGACCCCTCCGAGGAGGCCTACGACTTGCCTGGCGGCTCCATGCGGCTCAAGCAGGTGGCGCACGGCATCCCGTACACCATCGTCAACGGGAAGGTGCTGCTGGAGGGCGGCGTGCACACCGGCGCGCTCCCGGGTCACGTCGTGCGGAACTCCCGCTGCGAGGCGGAGAAGAACGGCAACGGAGTGGCGGGCTAGACCTTGTCCTGGGTAGCGATCGCACTGGCCGGTGCGGCGATCTCCTCGATCGTCAGCATCTTCGACAAGACAGTCATCTACCGCTACGCGAGGACGCCTCACACGCTGCCGCTGCTCATCGGTATCGCGCAGACCGCGGTGGGCATCGTGGTGCTGGCTGTCGTCGGCATCCCCGAGGAGGCGGCGTGGGGACCGGTGTTCTGGGCCCTCGTCTCCGGCGCGGTCTTCGGTATCAGCGCGCAGTTCCTCATGCACGTGCTCTACCGGAATGAGGTTTCCCGCACCATCCCCATATTCCAGAGCTATCCCATCTTCACCGCCATCTACGCCTTCTTCTTCCTCGGGGAAGACCTGGGCGTGGTCGAATGGCTGGCGGTGGCTGTCGTGGTTGGGGGAGCGGTGCTCATCTCGTTCCGGCCCGAGTCCTCCGTCCGTAGGCTCCTGCTGGATAGGGCGTTCGTGCTGCTCATGATCGGCAGCGCCATACACGGCAGCGCGCATGTGTTTGGCAAGGTTGCGGTGGACGAGCTGCCGGTGTTCTTCACCCACGGCCTCCGGTCGATCGCGCTCGGCGGTGTCTTCTTTGCCTTCAACCTCCGGAGTGAGTCCGTGGACGACGTGCGCACGTTCGTCCGCACCTGCAGCCCCGCGCTCCGGTTCGTCGCCATGAACGAGCTCATCATCGCCACCGCCGGACTGCTGCTGATGTTGTGGGCGCTCCAACTTGGCCCTGCGGCGCTCGTCACTGCCCTGACGAGCGCGCGCGCCTTCTTCCTCGTGATCTACAGCACCGCGCTGGCGCTCGTCTGGCGCGGCGCGCTCGGCGAGGTAACCACCCGCGGCGTGATCGCCGTCAAGCTCGGTGCCACCGCGCTCATCGTGGGCGGCGTCGCGGCAATCGCATTAGGGAGTGCATAGCGGATGTCATGGGTGGCAGTGGTGCTGGCGGGCACCGCGCTCGCCGCGCTCCTCAGCGTTCTGGACAAGACAGTCATCCACCGCTACGCCCGCATGCCCTATCTGCAGCCCCTCGTGATCGGCATCACCATGCTGTTCCTCGGGCTCGTCCTGCTTCCGATTACCGGCATCCCTCCTTCCGCAACGTTGGAGGCTGTGCTCTGGGCACTCGCATCCGGTGCCTTCTATGGCTTCGGCACGCACATCCTCGTGTACACGCTCTACACGCAGGAAGTCTCTCGCGTCATCCCTGTCTACCAGACGTACCCCATGTTCACCGCGCTCATCGCGTTCTTCTTCCTCGGCGAGCGGCTGGACGCCGTCGAGTGGCTCGCGATGCTGGCTCTCGTGGGAGGAGCGGTGCTGCTCTCCTTCCGCTTGGACCCGTCCGGTTGCAGCTTTCTGCTGGACAGGGCGTTCATACTGCTCATCTTCGGCAGCGCCATAGAGGGCAGTTCCTTCGTGTTCGGAAAGTCGGCGGTGATCGAGTTGCCGGTGCTGTTCGCGCACGCGCTCCGTCTGCTCGCCATCGGCAGCGTGCTGCTCGCGTTGAACCTGCGCCGGCGCTCCCTGGACCAGGTGCTGTGGTTCGTCCGTACGCGAAGCCCGGCGCTCCGCTATGTCGCCCTCAATCAGCTCGTCATCTCCAACGCGAGCCAGTTCATGTTCCTGTGGGCGCTCGCGCTCGGCCCCACCACCCTCGTGACGGCGTTCTCCGGCCTCCGTACCTTCTTTGTCGTCGCCTATGCCATCGTCCTCTCCCTGGTATGGCGCGGTGCACTGGGCGAGGTCAACACGCCCGCAACGGTCACGGTTAAGCTCATCTCCACCACTCTCATCGTGGGTGGCGTAGCCGTCATAGCGGTGGGGGGTGGATAGCCGATGTCCTGGGTAGCGATAGTACTTGCCGGCGCGGCGCTCGCCGCCTGCATCGGCATCCTGGACAAGACCATCATCCACCGCTACGCCCGCACGCCGAGCACGGAACCGCTCGCCATCGGGTTCACCATGCCGCTGGTCGGGATCACGCTGCTCCTCGTCTTCGGCATACCGGAGTTGGCCACTCTGGAAACTGTGCTTCTCGCGCTGTTTTCCGGCGCCTTCTACGGCCTCGGAGCGCACATCCTCATCCACTCGCTCTTCACGCAGGAGGTGTCCCGCGCCATACCCGTCTACCAGACGTATCCCATCTTCACCGCGCTCATCGCCTTCTTCTTCCTCGGCGAGCGGCTGGGCGCGATCGAGTGGATTGCGGTCCTCGCCGTCGTGGGGGGCGCGGTGCTCATCTCGTCCGGCCCCGGCGCCTCTCGCGGCTTCTTACCGAACAGGACGTTCATGCTGCTCATGCTCGGAAGCCTCATAGAGGGCAGTTCCTTCGTACTCGGCAAGTCGGCGGTGAACGAGTTGCCGGTGGTGTTCGCGCATGCGTTGCGCATGTTCGCCCTCAGCAGCGTCCTGCTTGCGTTCAACCTGCGGCGGGCGCCGTTGGATGACCTCATCTCGTTCTTCCGCACACGCAGCCCCGCGCTCGGATACATGGCCGTCAACCAGTTCTTCGTGGCCAACGGGAGCCTCTTTCTGCTCCTCTGGGGGCTTTCACTCGGTCCCGTCACGCTCGTCACCGCGCTCTCCAGCCTGCGGACCTTCTTCCTCGTCGTTTTCACGATCGGCATTTCGCTCGTCTGGCGCGGCGCGCTCGGCGAGGTCACGACGCGTGGTGCGGTCGCGGTGAAGCTGACCGCCACGGCCCTCATCGTGGGAGGCGCCGTCGTCATTGCCCTCGGCATCGGTTGACCATCCGTTGCCACTGTGACACTTGCCTCTTACCCGGTCGACCGTGCGTCCGTTACGCTGGAGGCATGATTACGCACCCCGCACCAGCCATAGACTGCGTCTATAGCTCGCCCCGCTGCTATAGACAGGATCTATGGGTCGGGCGCGGCAACTTTTGAAATCGTTGAGCACCTTGTTCGGTTTTCTCGGGAAGCAGGCCGTGGCCTTGCGCACAGCGGCACAAGATGCTCAAGATGCTCAGATAGGGGAACCGGTTTACTCGTAACGCAGTGAACAAGGTGTTCAGGATTCAGGCAGCGTTGAGCACCTTGTTCGAGCCACCCTGTGACTGCCTGCCACCTGTGCAAGAATGAGCAGACCCTCTCCCATGAGCAGCACCGAACCCGCACGACGCATCACGCTCTACCCGTCCTTCCGCGGATGGTGGATCGTCGGCGTCTCGTTCCTCGCCCTCTTCACCCACGGCGCGGCGACCAGCTACCTCTTCGGCCTGCTCGTCGTCCCGATGGAGAACGACCTCGGCTGGAGCCGGACGACACTCACCGGCGCCCTCACCGTCGCGACGTTCGTCTCGGCCGGGCTCGGCATGCTGCTCGGCCCGCTGTTCGACAGGAGCGGGACGCGGCTTGGTATGACGCTCAGCGCCTTGTTCGGCGGCGCCTGCCTCGTGCTGCTGGCGTTTACGGACGTGCCGTGGGCCTACTACCTGCTGCTGGGAGTCGGCGTCGGCGCGGCGCGAACGGGACTGGAGATCGTCGGGCCGCGCACGGCCATCGCCAACTGGTTCGTGCGCCGTCGCGCGGCGGCGTTCGCCTGGTCCAGCGGCGGACGGGCCGTATTCGGCTTCACCATGGTTCCCGTCTTCGCCATCCTCATCGAGCAGACCTCGTGGCGCGCCGGATGGGCCGTCCTCGGCGTGGTCGAGATATGCATCCTCGCTCCGCTCGTCTGGCTCATCGTGCGGCGCAGGCCGGAGGACTACGGGCAATTCCCCGACGGCGACCTGCCCGGCACGGTTCGCACGGGGCAGCGCGACCGCTCGCGCACCGTGGCGGACGAGGACAGCTGGACGCTCCGGGAGGCCGTGCGCACGCGAACGCTCTGGCTCATCGTCATATCGCTCATGCTCACCGGGTTTCCGGCCACTGGCGTCATCGCCAACATGGTGCCGTACTTCATGGACGAAGGCCTCACCTCGACGTTCGCGTCGAGCGCGTTCGCCTTCTTCGGTTTCGGCGCGATGCTGGGGCGCCCGTTCTGGGGCTACGTCGCCGCGCGGTTCGGTGTGCATGCCAGCCTCACGCTCTGGGGGTTCGGCTACTCTCTCGCCATCGCGCTGTACGTCCTTGCTGACGCGCCGGCCACCCTCTTCGCTGCCGCGTGGCCGATAGGCCTCGTCATAGGCGGCTCGCAGCAGCTCCAGTCGCAGGCTTGGCCGGACTACTTCGGGCGCAGGCACGTCGGCGCGATCACCGGCCTCACCGTCCTGCTCGTCACCCCCGCGATGGCGTTCGGGCCGCTCGTCACCGCACTGGCCCATCAGCTCACCGGGAGCTACGAACCCGTGCATACCGCCTACGTCGTGGGCGCGTTCTTCGCCGGGTTCTTCTTCCTCGCCGCCCGCCGTCCGCGGCGGAAGGCCCAGTCACCGACTCCCCTTGGATGAGAGGCTGCGCGAGGCCAATATGGACGCAGTTGCGAAACGCCTACCGTTCTATGGCTGGGTCATCGTGTTTCTCGCTGCGGTCAACAGCGCCTTTCAGACGGGAGGGGCCCATTTCGCCAGCAGCGTCTTCGCTGGTCCGATGCACGACGATCTGGGTTGGACCAGGGCTACGGTCTTCGGCGCGTTGACGCTCCGGGTGCTGGCCGGAGGCATCCTGGGCCCGTTCCTGGGGCCCTTGGTCGACCACAGGTGGGTGCCTCGTGTCATGCTGCCGCTGGGCGCCGTCGTCTCCGGGCTGTCCTTCATCCTCGTGACTTGGGTGGAAACGCCGTTGCAGTACTACCTGGCTTTCGGAGTCCTCGGTTCGCTGGGCGCCGTCTTGAGCGTTGGAGTGCTCGATGCGATCGTGATCAAGTGGTTCGTACGCCGGCGCGCCCAGGCATTGATGTGGGCCAACATAGGCTCCCCCCTGGGGATCCTGATATTCCCTCCCATAATCATCCTGCTCATCGCCGTCGTGGGATGGCGCATGGCTTGGTTCTGGACCGGGTTTGGCGTCATCGCGGTGATAGCGCCGCTGATGCTGTTGGTCCGGACGAGCCCTGAAAGCGTCGGCCTGTTGCCTGACAATGGCGAGCCCCGGGCGCGAGAAGGGGAGGACGCGAGGGAAGTCGAGCCTGAGGAGCCGGGCCTGACCCGTCGCGAAGCGCTGGGTACGTTCTCTTTCTGGATGCTGTCAACAGCGGGTCTGGTGGCGATGCTGGGACTGTCCGGGTTCCAGGTCCAGTGGCTGCCGTTCATGGAGGACCGTGGGGTTAGTGGAGAGACAGCCGCCGCCGTCCTGATGGTCTATGGCGTCTGTGCGGTCGCCAACCGCTTCATCTGGGGCACGGCGTCAAGCCGCTTTCCGCTCCGTTACGTCTTCACGTGCCAGGCTGGGCTGACCGGGTTGAGTATCATCCTCGTTGTCGTCGTCGGCCATCCGTGGATGCTGTTCGTCTGGGCAGCGACCCAGGGGCTGACCCAACCCGGCTTCTTCCAGCTCCACGCCCTTACGGTCGCGAACCATTTCGGCCGCGACCACATCGGCGGGATACGTGGCCTGATGCGGCCCTTCATGACGGCATCGAACGCGGCATCGCCCCTGACGCTTGCTGCCCTCCGCGACACCCAGGGGAGCTATATGGGCGCGTTCAGTCTGGTCGCGGTCTGTTGGTTGACGGTGAGCGCCCTGGTGTTCTTCACCAGGCCGCCCGGTCGCAGGGGCGTGCGCGCTGCGGAGTCGCCCTGACGATTCCGGGCTCCTCTGCTGGAGCGTACCGGACTCGACTACGTCTGACTCCCCCCGCGCCGGCGGAGCGCCAGCACGGCTATCGCCAGCGGGATCGCGATGACCACCAGTCCGATGAGGACGACCATCACCAGAGGCCCTTGCCCCAGGATCGAGTCCACGGTGTGGAGGAGCCATTCCAGCAGTTCGGAGTCCGTCGGCTCCGAGTGATGCGCGCGAATGCCCACGCCCCGTTCCTTCTCCTATGCTTCGGCCAGCCGCATGGGCATATAGCGCGCCGAGACCTCGCGCTCCCGCACCATCCACGCCATCAGCGACGCTCCAACCAACAGCACAACGCACACCAGCCAGACCGGGTCGTAGGAGAGGAAGTAATCGTACGTGAAACCTGCCGCGAGAACGGCAACGGCCCCGGCGCACATGTGCACCATCGTCAGCATCCCGGTGATGGAGCCGACGTTGCGAACCCCGTATACCTCCGCCGCAAGCGCGCTCGTCTGTGGCACCGTCGCCAGCCACGAACCGCCCGCAACGACTGCGAACACCCATAGCCCTGTCGAGCCCGGCATCACCAGCAACGCAAGGAAGCCCAGTCCGCGTGCTGCGTAGATGGCCGTGAGCGCGTTCTTCCGCTGGATGCGGTCGGAGATGAAGATGCCCACTCCCAGCACGCTGACCACGTTCGCGAAACTGAGCAACCCGAACGCCAGGGCGGCAGTCTGCTGCGTGATGCCCTCCGTCTTCGCGAACGACACGAAGTGCACGGCGATGATCGCGGTCGTTACGCCGCAGACGACGTACGTGAGCGTGAGCTGCCACATTGGCGCGGAGCGGTACGCCTGCTTCCAGTGAGATACCGCGAGTGGGCCGTCGTGTATCTGCGGCCGCTGCGACCCCGCCGCCGTCCCCGGTGCATCGCCGTCCGGGTTCAGCCCCATCGCCGCTGGGCGGTTCCGGACCACCAGCAGCACCAGCGGCAGCACGAGCACGAGCATGATTCCCGCGATCACCCCCAGTGCGACTCTCCAGTCGAAGAGCTTCAGCACGTAGGCTGAGAACGGCACCAGCAGCATCGCGCCCCCAGAGCCCCCCGCTGTGATGATGCTCAGCGCCGCGCCCCGCCTCCGCACGAACCACCGGGCGATGAGCGGCGTTATCGGCGTGAACATCGCGCCGGCGTTGGAGAACGACGCGAGTGTGGCGTAGAAGAAGGCCAGCATCCAGATGTTGACCGAGAATGCCATCGCGAGCGTGCTTAGGCCAAGCACGCCGACGCTCACACAGGCGACAACCCGCGCTCCGTACCGGTCGGCGAGCCCCCCCACAACCGGCTGCGCCACGCCGTTCACCATCCACCCGACGAACGCAACGGCGGACATGAACGAGACCGACCGGTCGAACTCTTCTGTCCACGACGGCAGGAACAGCCCGTAGCTCTGGCGGAAGCCGATGGAGACGAACGTCATGAACAGCAGGGCCGCCACGATGTACCAACCGTAGAAGATGCCGCCCCGGCTCGACTTGCCCGCCGCGCCCTGTGATCCCACGCCCGCCCCTTTCGCCACGCTCTCCGCGATTATACCCGCCGCCCTCCCGTGCGCGTCCCCCGGCGGCGAGCTCTCGCTACAGCTCCAGCCGCCGGTAGCGCGGCAGCGCCACGGTCGCGATGCCGATGATTGCCAGCCCGGCGATGCCGCCGACGAGGAAGGCGAAGTCCACGCCGTACACCCTGGAGAGCGCACCGGCTACCAGCCCCCAGAACGGCATCATGCCGATCTCCATCTGGTAGACGCCTATCACCCGTCCCCGGAGGTCGTCCGGCGTCATCGTGTGCACGATGGTCATATTCGTGGTCATCACCACCTGCACGAACATCTGCTGGAGCAGCAGAGCAAGCATCGCCATCCACAGCGTTGCCACCTGCGATAGGACGATGATGGAGACCGCCGCCAGCGTGAACGCCCCGGTGGCCAGCAGCCCTTTCCGGCGCGTCGACGTGAACCCCGCCAGCAGCGCCGTTCCCAGGAACCCGCCGAACCCCATCGCCATGAGCAACAGGCCCAGTTGGCTCCCGTCGTCGTTGCCGAGTATCTCCGCGGTGTACACGGGCAACTGGTTGAAGACCATGGCCAGCATCGTGAGCGACAGCCCGAACGTCATCGCCGTCGTGACGCGCGTCGTCGGCTCGCTGATCACGCGAGCGAAGCCCTCCTTGAGGTTATGCAGCGGCGAACTCTCACGTGCATGCGCCCAGTCGGCCGTGTAGTACGGCGTCCGCATTCGGGTGAGCACAAGCAGCGCCATGAAGAAGAGGACGCCCTGGATGAGGAAGTTGATGTCCGGGCCGAAGAGGGCGATGACGAATCCGCCTACGGCCGGGCCGATCGCACGCATGAGGTTGAACGACATGGAGAGCATCGCGGTCGCGTTCATCAACGCCTCGCGCGGCACCGTGTTCGCGATAAGCACCTGCCGCACCGGGTTGTTCGCCGCCCACAGGATGCCGAACAACAGCGCGAACACGTACAGGTGCCACAGCTGCTGCAGGTCGTACAGCAGGACGATGGCGAACCCGAAGACGAGTACGGTGACCAGCACCTGGTCCACCATCAGCAGTTTCCGTCGGTCCACTCGGTCGGCGATGACGCCTGTGACCGGCGACAGCAGCAGCGGGAGCGTCCGGACGCCCACCACGCCTGCGACCTGCAGGGGGTCCCTGGTGAGGTCGTACGCGAGCCAGCCGAGCGTGACCTGCTGGAACCAGACGCCTCCCGCCACGAGCCCGGTTGTGAACCAGAGGATGCGGAAGTCGGGGTAGTGCATCGCTCGCCTGGAGACGGTGCTCTGGGTTGCGGACGGGGGCGTCTGGGAGTTCGGCGTGTGCATGGAGGGTCTGTCCACTATACGCCGCCTCCAGCGCCGCGTGTCTCGCGGCCGCCGGTTAGCTTGCCGTGGCGGAAGCGGGGTCTATACTCCGCGGAAGAGGGAGCGCAAGCGCCCAGGAGGAAGGCCATGAACGCGAACATCGAATTGGTCATCGACGCCGACGGGCACGTCAGGGAGGACAACGACGGCATCCGGGAGTTCCTCCCCACTCCCTTCCACAGGGACAGGATGCAGAACATCTTCCCGCCCTTCGACCATTTCCACGGCTTCCACCTGACCGAACCGGACCCGGAACGCGTCAAGCGGGGCGTGGTCGGACCGGACGAGTGGCTCACCTTCCTGGACGACGTGGGCATCGACACCACGGTCCTCTACCCGACTCGAGGGCTCGCCTGCGGCAAGATCACCGCCATCGACTGGGCGGTCGCCGCGACGCGTGCCTACAACGACTGGCTCCACGCGACCTACTGCGCCCGTGATCCGCGATTCAAGGGTATGGCGCTCGTGCCGATGCAGGACCCCGTTGCCGCGGTGGAAGAGCTCCGGCGCGCGGTCACCGAGCTGGGGATGGTGGGCGCGATGCTGCCGTCCCGCGGACTGAGCACGCACCTGGGCGCGAAGGCGTACTGGCCCGTGTACGAGGAGGCCGACCGCTTGGGCTGTGCGGTCGCCGTACACGGCGGATGCCACGACGGCATGGGCTTCGACGACCTGAACCGGTACGCGCCTATCCACGCGATGGGCCACCCGATGGGCGTGATGATCGGGATGGCAAGCATCGTCTTCAACGGTGTGCTGGACCGGTTCCCGAACATGCGGATGAGCTTTCTGGAGGGTGGCGTCGGCTGGTTCCTCATGGCGATGGAGCGTTTCGACCGCTCCCACGTCACCCACGTCGAGCATGACCCCGAGGGCGAATACGGCCCGCACGGCGACGAGATTCCCAGCGAGTACATCCTGCGGCACATCCGCGAAGGCCGGCTCTATATCGGGTGCGAGGGCGAGGAGCCCGCGCTCGGCTTCGCAGCGACCCGTTACAGCGCGGACGCCTTCCTCTACTCCAGCGACTTCCCGCACGAGGTCACCACGGAGATGTGCAAGCGCGAGATTCAGGAAGTACGCGAGAGCGAGGAACTGACGGACACCGCCAAGGAAGCGATTCTCAACCGGAACGCCCAGCGCTACTATCGACTGTGAAACTGTGAACCTCCACTGCGAAGGCCTGATCCCCTCTCCCTGCAAGGGGAGAGGGCTAGGGTGAGGGTACTCCGGAGCGGTGTCGACGGGTCATGCAAGGGTCCCTGCAAGGGGAGAGAGTGGGGGTACTCTCGCCGTGGCGCGCGGCGTATGCGACGAGGGTGTCTTGGCGTAACGTTCATCGTGACATCGCCCCCTTGCCCGGTGCTCGTGCGTCCTCCTACCATGAGATTGGCCCGGGGATGTGGTGGCCGGGGGTTCGCAGGGGAAACGGAGGAGTGGATGTTGCTGATTGTTGCTGAATGTTGCAGTTGGCGCGGAGATT
>LXNJ01001438.1_pt1 | contig 14140 bp, 11 predicted proteins | sample 809081 | NCBI WGS metagenome assembly LXNJ01 (sample SAMN04870510, study PRJNA318959) | sponge metagenome | biome: sponge; feature: marine sponge reef; material: water | host: Petrosia ficiformis | place: Greece: Milos, Mediterranean Sea | collected 2013-05-29 | depth 5-7 m
AAGCGCACGGGCGGCCCGCTGGGCGCCACCGCGTCGCTGAATGCCCGGGGCGCTGGTCCGGCCTTCTCGGTGCAGGTTGCGGACGTGTCCGTCGACTCCGAAACCGGACGGGTCACCGTCGAGCGCTACACCACGGCACAGGATGCCGGCACGGCCATCCATCCGAGCTACGTCGAGGGCCAGATGCAGGGCGGTGTTGTGCAGGGCATCGGCTGGGCGCTCAACGAGGAGTACATCTACTCCGACGACGGCAACCTCGAGAACCCGGGTTTCCTCGACTACCGCATCCCGGTGGCGTCGGACCTGCCGATGATCGAGACGGTCATCGTGGAGGTTCCGAACCCGTCGCATCCTTACGGGGTGCGCGGCGTCGGTGAGGTGGGCATCGTGCCGCCGCTGCCGGTGCTGGCCAACGCCGTGGCCGATGCCACGGGAGTGCGGATCAGCGATCTGCCGCTCTCGCCGCCGCGAGTGCTGGAGGCACTGACGGCGGCGGAGGGCTGATCACCGGGGCAACCCGTCAGGGGCACATCGATGGCGGTCGTTCACTTTTCGACCGACCAGCGCCAGCACACCGGCGTCACCGAGGTCGTCATCGACGCCGCGAATGTGCGTGCACTCGTACGGCAGCTCTCCGCGCTCTATCCGTCGCTGAACGCACACCTCGTCGAGACATCGTCAACGGCCGTCGCCATCGACGGCGAGATCATCCCCGACCCGATGCTCGAAGAACTCACTGCCACCTCAGAGGTGCACCTAGTCCGCCCGCTCGCAGGCGGATGAGGCAGCTATTGGCGAAACCGGCAAGATTCCGCCAGCCGCCACTCCACCCACCTGCGGGCGGATAGCACCGCAGACCTACAGCCTGCCTCCTCTGCTACTCAGCTTCGAAATGACCTGAGCGCAACGGGTCGCTTACTTGGGCTTGGCTGAAGCGGCGAGGCTGTCGGCGAGGGCTTGGATCTCGGCGAGGGCGGCTTCGAGGTCTTCGGCAATCTCGGCTGCGAGGACGTCCGGGGGTGGCAGGTTGTCGGCGTCTTCGAGACTCTCGTCTCGGAGCCAGAACAGGTCGAGGCTGACCTTGTCGCGGGCGATCAGCTCGTCGTAGGCGTATCGCTTGAACCGCTCAGATTCCTTGCGCTTGTGGCGAGCGTCGGCGCGGTAGCAGGCAACGAAGTCGTCCAAGTCGGCTCTCGTGAGCGAGTTCTGCTTGAGCGTGAAATGCATATTGGTTCGTAGGTCATACACCCATAGCTCGCGAGTCCAAGGGTCCTCAGCGCCCTCTCGACGGCGGAAGAACAGCACGTTGGCTTTCACGCCCTGGGCATAGAAGATCCCGGTCGGCAGCCGCAGCAGAGTGTGGACATCGCAGTCGTGCAGCAGCCGGCGACGGATCGTCTCGCCAGCACCCGCCTCGAACAGCACGTTGTCGGGCACTACAACTCCCGCGTCGCCGCCGATCTTCAGCAGGCTCACGACGTGCTGGACGAAGTTGAGCTGCTTGTTGCGTGTCGTCGCCCAGAAGTCCTCCCGCTCGTAGCTGTCCGACGACGACCGGCCGAACGGCGGGTTGGTCAACACCATGTCGAACGGCTCGCCGGGAGGGTCCCGCAGAGCGTCATCCACGACGATCGGCGAGTCCGACTCAGGGCTCTCGATGCCGTGCAGCAGCATGTTCATCGCACACAGACGGGCAGGCAGGTCGGCGATCTCCCAACCCGTGAACGCACCCGAGCGCAGGTGAGCGACCTGATCGGGTTCCAAGTGCGGGAACCGCTCGACGATCGACCGGTAGGCGCCCAAGAAGAACCCGCCGGTGCCACATGCGGGGTCGCAGATGCGGTGGTCGGGCTCGGGCTTCATCACGTCGACGATGGCGTTGATGAGCGCACGGGGCGTGAAGTACTGGCCCGCTCCCCTGGCGCCCTCCTGAGCGGTCTTCTCGATCAGGCCCTCGTACGCATCGCCCTTGAGATCGGCGTCGTAGCTCATCCACTCGTGCTGGTCGATGAAGTCCTTGATGAGCTGTTCCAGCTTGGCGGGCGTCTGGATGCGGTTGCGGGCCTTGTAGAACACCACGCCGAGCATGTCCTCGCTGGTACCCAGCGCCGCCAGGCACTCGCTGTAGTGATCTTCAAGGTCGGCACCCGAGCGGCTCAGCAACGACTGCCAGTCGTGCTCGACAGGAACGATGCGGTCGCCTCCGAGCATCACGTACTGCTCATCGGCCATCTTCAAGAACAGCAGGTACGTGAGCTGTTCCAGGTAGTCGCCGTAGGACAGGCCGTCATCGCGCAGCACATCGCAGAAGTCCCACAGCTTCTGCACCATCACCTTCGGATCGTGTGCGCTCACCGGCTCACGCTATGGCATCTTCGTTCGGGTTCCCAAGGCCCCCATCACCTCCACGAATTCAGCGAGCGCAGAACGCGACTACCGGCGATCACAGACCCGCGTGAATTCAAATCAGCGAGAAAACCACTTTGTGCTGCGGAGTCCGCCCGCGAAGCTCCGTGCTGTCGGCTTGTCGGTCTTGGAGGCACAGCGTTGGTTCCTGAACTCGCGACAATTGCACGCGCCGCGGCGCTGACGTTTGTGGCACTGGTGCCAGGGGCATCGGCGGCGGCTGGCTTTGAGTGGCATTCCGTGCGGTACGGCCGGCGACGCAAAGACTGGGTGCTGCGCCTGCTGCTCTTTTCCGGCTTGTGGCTCGCCGTCGGCTTCTGGGTGTGGCACTGGCTGGCGATGAATTACTGGGCCGACTTCGTCGCCCTGCGACCTGTGCCGTGGTACGTCAACTTCATTCCGACTGGGTTCGTCGTCGTCCCGTATGCACTCGGATGGGGCATGGGTTGGCTCACCGCTCGCTCGCCGAGGCGGGTGCGCTGGCTGCTGGGCGAGAATCGAACGCCAACAGCGTGGGATCACCTGTTCGAGCAGCGAGCGATCGGATTGCTGCGGTGCAGACTGCGATCCGGACGATGGGTGGGCGGCCTCTACATCGAGCATGAACCGGTGACGTCGTACGCGGCGACCGACGAGGATGATCGCGATCTGTACCTCGCCAGAACAATCCTGCTCGATCAGGAAACCGCCGCGCCGGTGTTGCGAGACGGTGTGCCCGTAGAAACGAGTGGGGGAATTCTGCTTCAGCGCAGCGATATCGAGTCACTAGAGTTCATTCCACTGGAGGAACTCGCAAGCGCAGGAGTCGATGATGAGGCGTAACGGGCGTACCGACAGGAAACACTCCTCGCGCAGGCGCACCGCCAACCGACACGGTTACACACCGATCGGCACTGCCGGCCCCGAAGACATACCTCAGGGGGCATTCCAACCGCCGGCTGCGCCGAGCGAGTCCGATCCTCCAACGGGCAGTTCCGACCGGAGCTAGTGGTCGCGTCGCGTGGGGTTGCGTGCCGCTCATAGTGCTTTCCCCTCCCTGCGGCACTGAAATCCCCCACCGTCTCAGCGACTGCGATATTTCCAAGCACCATGACACGCCTGTCGCAGGCACCGGTGGAATTCGGCCGCCGAGCCACGCTGGTTAGGTTGAGCCGGTGCGCGGAAAGTGGTGGATTCCCGGTCCGCTGGGGAACGGCGAGGTGCCAGCGTCGCGAAACGCCCAGGTGTTCATCGGCGACAACGACGAGTGGGAACTCACGGCCAACCACAGCCTCCTCACGACGTCAGAGTCGGATCTCGACGATGCATCGAGAGTTGTGGAGGTCCCCGCGTTACACGGTCTCGAGGGCAGCGGCAGGGCGGTGAGCCTTCTCAATGCTCATATCAGGGCGTACACGCTTGCGCCTCACGATGAAGGCGGCAACACACGACGATGGGAGACCTGGCAATCAGAGTGGTACGCCGCCGGCGATTGCCACGTCGACCCCGACACAGTGGCATCTCTCGTCGAGATCAAGTTCAACGTGCTGCCCGTGTGGGCCGGTGCCAAGCAATCAGAAGCTGGCCAATTGGGCGCTCCGCTCGGCCATTTCGCAGACAAGGCGGAACTACCGCCCAATGAGGCCGTCACCGCGGTCGCCGACGGGGTGAGAGTCTCGCTCGTTTCGCGGTGGAATATCATCAACGACGGTCCTCCAATCATCGCTGAGAAAGATGCCCTCTTCCAGCTACGGGGGGCCGTGCCCCTGCGGGACATCCGGGACAAGTGGTTGCTCCCCCTGCAACGTCTCTGTCAGTTCCTTGCGCTCTACGAGGTTTCGCTGACCGGACTAGCTGCATAGGTGGACGAGTCCGACGAGCCCTTCTGGTCGGGCGTCGAGATCAGCTACGCCGATCTGCCGACTTCGACCGACCGGGCCTGGACTGCCAGCGGCGAATGCATGCTCGCCACGCGGGAGGCCCTGAACCAAGCAGGTCTGCCTACCGACACCCTCATCGAGCTATGGCTCCGGTTCGAGCGCCAGTACTGCTCCCCTGTCAGCGATTTTCTCACTTCGACGAGTCACCGTCTTGAACCAGATGTACGTACGTACTTCGCCCATCGTTGCGCCGAGTCATTCCACGATCTGAGAATCAACGGAACTGCGAGGGACCCCGCAGGGCACGAGCTGCTTGTTCAACGTGTAGGCGACACGCTCGCGGACGCTGAACTATCGCGTGATGAGAAGGACTGGGTTTCAGAACGGCTGCGCTCAGGTAACCAGAAACGCCAAGGCCGCAAGCTGAGCGACTTAGTTGAACTCGCGGGTTCGACCGGGCAACTCGTCGTGGCCGAGCGGCCCAATTTCATTCGGCGAGCAATCAAGGCGCGTAACCGCAGCATCCACGCCGACCCTGCCGTGGCCCGCCCTCGGGGTGGCCCACTCGACGTCAACCTGTTCGCCTTGTGGTGGATACTCCGACACGCATTCCTGCTGGAACTTGGCATCGACGAACAACGCATTGATCCATTGCTCCGCCAGAGCAAGGAATTCGGCGTGCTCAAACGTATTTTGCCCGAGCAATGAAGCGCCGATCTGCGACTCACTCAGACTCCTGAGAGACGATTGACAGGGGTCCCTGATTTGGGTCGGCGAGTCGTGGATGTAGATCTGGGACTACCCGACGCTCCCTTGTCAGGCGGCGAGTGCGTGAGGATAGTCTTGATAGCACGTTACGTTTCCTGATGCGATCGAACAAATGACGCCTTGTTCAATACGCCATCAAGTTCAGCTATATTGCCAAGGTCTCCTTCTAGATCGAAATGAAACCAACCCGCCAAGTCCCATTGTACCTGTCGATTCTGAGCTGGAATAAAGCCCAGCAATCGTGCGAACCAACCTGTTGGGTGTACCTCGGGTATGTCGCGAATGATTTCTACTGGAGTTCTCACTTCAACGTCCGTATCAACACCAGCAAATACGATTGGAAGCCGATGCCTACGCTCTTCTCGGGTTTTCTCATTGTTAGCAAGACACTGTGCATAGGCATCTTGGATGGTGCCGACATCTTCGACGAAGTAGAGCAGCCCTAGAGCATTTTCGTTTGCATCACCGCTGATGATTAATAGTTCAACATCCAATTCCTCAACGGCCGCTATCAACGGAGCAAAATCCTCCATCAATTCATCACGCCAAGATTGCCCTGAATGCGGTGAAACTGATCCAAGGCCCACAGACAGAATATGACTGTTACAATCCGCCCACTGCCGAGCCGATTCATGAAGCGCTTGTTCTGCGAGCGATTCCGCAAACGAAACAGCAGCCGGAATCGCGTTCATTACTCTCGAGCGAGCGACCAAGTGACGCGGGCCACTACTCGTTACTCCCGAACGCAGTGCCTTCAATTCGCCGAGCCTCTGCTCTTCTTCTGGAGCAACGGCAATGAGATCTTTGGTACAGGCCAAGATGGCCTCCACCCGAGTGACGGCATCGACTAGCATCCTCTCCGAAGGAAGTAGTATCGAATCTTGTGCGATTGACGAAGGCGGGTACACAACATTGGAAGTGAGCCTAAAATACTGAAGCTTGGATCCCTCTGCTTCCCTCAGGAGATCATATTCTGGGCGATCATCTTCTGGTATGCTGGAAGAACTACTTCCGAGAACCGCTCCGTGACGTTCCATCCGCAGAATCATGCGCTGGGCCGCTGAGTCCACGTACTCGACATCGTCGAGTTTCAAAGATGACTTAAATCTGCCCGGCACACGGACAATGTCGTCGTCGATGAAGGTGAATTCGATACCGGCGAGCAAGTTGGCAGCAGTTTCATGAAGCGAGTCCCAAAGTGCTTGATTGTATAGCGCCTCGCCTCGGCCAGGCCTTCGTGACTCATCATAGGCGGCTCCAACGTGTTTCTGAAGGGCTGCCTTGATCAACCAATCCAAAGGCAAATTCCCCTCGGTCCAGACGCCCTCATTCTCTCGTCTTTCTCGCGGCAGAAGCATTGGTAGTCCACGTTGATATTCTACGAATGTGTCAAGCACTTGGAGCGCATCAAATGGATGATTATTGGCCTCCCAGCACACAAAATTCTTGAACTTGTCAAAGTTGTCGCTGACGGGTAATGTTTCGAATGACTGATCAATGAGATCTTCGAGTTCAGTATAGTGCAGAGGACCCAGATAGATGCGGTCAGTGAAGATCGTGTGCGACAGTCTGTATCCGGCTGTGCGTTGTTCCTTCGACAACAGTTCATAAAATGCATCATCAGTGATAAAGACAAATATTGCGCTTCCTAGCGTGAAGAAGTTCTTGAGACACGTCAGGATGGAGAATATTGCTGTATCTTCTACTACTTCTGCTGGAGCCGACGGGGTAGGCAATTTGTCCAACTCATCGAAGACAAAGACAATCTGGTGCCCTGCTTCAGATAGCTGCTCAAGGATAGATTTGAGTTCATGTTCAAGAGTTGTATCCGATAAATCGAGCTTCGCAATCTCTGTAGTATTATCCTTTTGCGTCAAGACGCTAATTGAATCTGTCGTTGTACGCGTGGTTCGCTGAAATGCCGCTGCCCCGACTATCGAGAAGAGTACGATTGCAATCGCAGCACCGATGCCCCAGCCAGTTCCCAAGCGATCGAAGGCGATCGTTGCCGACCCGACTCCCGCGGCCGCCGCGAGAGCCGAAGAGACGATGCCAATGATCAGCCGCGCTGGTGCTGCAAGGTTGACGGATGCCCGTACTTCAGAACGATGCCGGTCACTCGTTGCCGCAGCGACAGTCGTCGCGATTCCCGTACGGCTCTCGAGTTCGGTCAAGAACGTTCGCTCGTAGGCCACGGCGATGCGACGTTGTATCTCACCGGACAGTTTCGGTATTTTTTGAGCCTCAAGATACAACCCTCGGGCCATCGTGCGAAGAAGCTGAGACCTGACGACCGATGTCTTGTCCCCGTGATCAATATGTGGAGGAGCGATGCGGATGACGGCTACCTTCGAGGCGTCAGATCGGCGGAGCGCTTCATCCACCAAAGCTGTCTTGCCCGCGCCACGACAGCCCGCCAGTAAAACAGTCGCTGAACGCCGCTTGGCCATGATTTCCTCAAGGCGCTCAAGCTCCCGTGAGCGGCCCACAAAACGGCCATGATGAATCGGTTCGCGATACCCAAGGCGGAGAGGGGTGCTGAACAATTTCGATTCCGACACCCACTCAGTGTTACACGTGAGAGCGGGTTTGTGATCATTTCGGTTGCCGAGGCCTCCAGCCAGAGATTGCGGTCCGACCGGATGCTCGACATCGGCCCCACTACACGGCCTGCCTTGGTCCGGCCCGCAGCGCGCTGCCGGGGAAATGATCATCTCGGCTCGGACTCAACGGTGTCCTTCCAAGACGAGCGGCTATGCATGTCTGCCGAGACCGTGCTCAAAGTGACCTTGTTCGACTCATTCGCCGTTTCGCGTCGAACGAGCTGGCCATCGAATGCCTTTGCCAGTATCGAACGGCGGAAAGCACGCGTCCGCGTTAGCGCGACCTGAATCGCGGCCTCGCACCCTGATGCCTGCTGGAATTGCTCTCGAAGCCGGGTGACGACGTGTTCCTGCTCCATCCTGGGGGCGACAGGGATGGGAAATCGTGCGAGGCCCTGTTTGCCGAGATGCCGGATGTTGACGCCGCGAGCTGCCTCGCCGAAGCGCCCCGTCGTGGCTGCCATATAGCAGTACCAGTACAGGTAGCCCGGATTGATGTCGCGGGCTTGCAGGCGCAGCAGTGTGTTCTGGAAGCAACAGTTCGCGATCTCTCCGTTCCACACTGCCGGTTTGCCGACTTCGTTGGGGCTGCCCGACGCCTCGTTCAGAAGGAGGTCACCGGGCCGAAGGCGATAGGTCTCGAAATCGCCCTCGCCGAAGTTCATCTGCTTGACATCGTCCAAGCTGAGACCAGACCAAGTGACGTTGGCAGCACGGAGGTAGGGCCGCATCTGCGGGCCCGCATGGTGTTGTGGCGATCGCTGACGGCCGAGTTGCACCTTCGCGATCTCGCCGATCTCCGTGCGCTGCCAGTTGTGAGGGAGCGTTGCGTCCACCTTGAAGGCATCCGTCAAGAGCGACAATCTCATCGCCGCGACGGATTTCAGCCCACCCTCCAACGTCGACTCAACTGCGTCGAGGCGGGAGAAGTGTTCGTCGATGGCGGCGACGATGCGATCCTGCTCGGCACGAGGTGGTAACGGAATTGGCAATTGCTGGATGGTGCGGGATGAGAGGTGCTTGACCGTTACCGAGGACGTGACCTTGTGAATCTCGTCCAAGTACGGCTGGAGCACGAATTCGAGGAAGCGATCGCTGTACCGGCTGTGGTCAAGGACGCGCAACCGACACACGCGCTGGTTCAAAAGTGCCCGTCCGCCTGCCCAGCGCGCCACGCGGAAATCACCATCCATGCCGACTACAAGGTCACCGCGCTCAACGACGTGCCGAAGGTCGTAGTCACCGCTGTAGTGAACGGATGTCTCCGTCTTGCCGACATCACGAATACGAATCAGCGGCAAGCCATCTCCGCGCTTGTTGAACAACGCCGATTTGAATGCCGCCCCATTGGTCACCTCGGCGACATGCCCGAGCTCACATCGCTCCCACCAGTCGGCGATCCCGACGAGCGGGGAAGTTGACTCTCCGATGATCTCGGCAGGTCGCTGTCGAAGAGTCACGCGGCGAGGACTGTGGTGAGTTCGTTGAGCAGGGCGTCGAGGTCGTCGCCGAAGAGCTGACGGGCCTTGCCGAGGCCGCCTTGGGTGCTGAAGGGTGGTGCCATCAGTTCGGTGGGCTCGATACCGAGGTTGGTGGCGATGCGGTCCTTGATTAGCTCCAGGAACGCTGCCTGCTCGTGCGAGAACGTTCGGCTGGCGTTCGCCTGTTGCAGCAGCCACGCCTGAAAGCGGTCTTCCACGAGATCGGGGTAAGCCACCAATTCGTTAGCCTCGCCGAGCGTGTAGCGGACAAGGCTCACCAAGTCGGTGCTGACGCGATGACCTGAGCCGTGCACCTTGGAGGCGTCGAGTGTCTCGTAGGCCTCCCACAGGGCCTCGGGTGTCCAGCGGTGCGGCGGCCGTGCGATTGCGTTCGCCAGTTCCTTGATGTCGTTGTAGCTCAATCCCCCGTCATAGGGCTGGCTGTAGAGGACCTGCAGGGCGGTGATCTCGTCCTTGTTGTCCTCGATGAACTGGCGCCACGACTCGACTTGGGTCCTCGCTCGGTCCGCTGCCTCCTTGGAGAACTTGCCAGAGATCACCCGATCCCTCGAGGCGGTGTCGATCACCTGCTCGTAGCTGCGCCGAACGTCGCCCAGCTTCTCGCGCAGTGCCGCGTTGCCTGACAACGGCTTCACAGCTTCCCTGATCAACTCTTTGCCGGCCGCTTCGATCTGTTCGATCGTGGGCTCATCGCCGCCCGCTGCTGCAGTGGCTGCCTCGTATTGCCGGTCAACATCCAGCGCGTCCACCATGCTGCGAACCAAGTCGTTCAACTTGACTCCGGCCACCTTCTCTACCTCGGTGCGGTCGGCGGCGGTCATGCGTCGGTTGAGCCGGGTGAGTCGAGACGCCACTGACGACACGACATCGGGGTTGGTCGAACCGAGCCCGATGTCGTGCAGCAGCTTGTCGAAGCTCACAGTTCGCTGGCGTTCCATCGGCACCGTGTCGTGCAGCTCGGCTTCGGTGACGCCGACGGCGTCCACGATCACAAAGCGGTCCTTGAACGTGGCATCGGGCGTGACCGCGCGCAGCTGGTCGCTGTCGATCACACGCACGCCGCGCCCTTTCATCTGCTCGAAGAAGTTGCGGCTTCGCACCATGCGCATGAACACCACGCACTCGATCGGCTTCACGTCTGTGCCGGTGGCGATCATGTCCACGGTTACCGCGATCCGGGTCTGGTAGCTGGTGCGGAACTGGGCCAGCAGCTCCTCGGGCCTATTGCCCGAATCGCCGGAACGGTACGTGATCTTCACCGCACCTTCGTTGCCGAGCCCGAACTCCTGACGGACGATCTGGACAATGTCGTCGGCGTGGCTGTCGTCCTTGGCGAAGATCAGCGTCTTGGGTACATGCTTCAGCAAGCCGTCGTCCCGGCGTTCCCGGTCGGGGAAGATCTCGGGCAGCGAATCGCGCAGCGTGCGCACCACGGTGCGGATCTGGTCGGGTGCCACTACCCGCTTGTCCAGCTCGTTGGCGTCGTAGTCGATGTCCTCGTCGATCTTCTCGAACCGGACTTGGCGGGTATCTCGATCGCGGAAGTCCGTGATGAAGTCAGCAGGGACAGTGCCGCCGGACTCAGTGATCTCGGTACGGATGCGAAACACATCGAAGTCCACGTTCACCCGGTCCGCCACCGCTTGGGCGTGCCCGTACTCCATGACAAGGTTCTGGTCGAAGAACCCGAACGTCTGGATACCGGGCGTCGCAGTCAAGCCCACCAGGAACACGTCGAAATACTCGAGCACCTGGCGCCACACTCCATAGATGGAGCGGTGACACTCATCGACGATGATCACGTCGTAGGACTCGATCGGCACCGCAGGGTTGTAAGCGACCTCGACCGGCCCTGCCGGAGCCGTTTCGAAGCCGCTCAATTCATCGAGGCCCTCGTCGTAGTCGTCGGCCTCGTCACCTCGCAGGATCGAATGCAGCCGCTGGATGGTGCAGATGTGCACCCTGGTGGCGGCCTCGTCGGCCATAGCGAGCCGTGACGACGTGAGGCGGCGGACGTTGTACAGCTCGGCGAACTTGCGACCGTCGTCAGGGACCCGGAACTTCTGGAACTCCTGCAATGCCTGGCGACCCAGGTTCGCCCGGTCGACGAGGAACAGGATCCGTTCAGCTCCGGCGTGGCGCAGCAACCGGTAACAGACATTGGCGGCGGTAAAGGTCTTGCCTGAGCCGGTGGCCATCTGGATGAGCGCCCGGGGCCGATTCTCCCGAAGAGACTGCTCAAGGTTGCGGATGGCTTCGGCCTGGGCAGGCCACAAGTGCGACGCACCGGTGGCGGCATCGAGCTCCGGCAGGAGCGGGACGCCAGCGCGCAAACCGGCACCACGCCCATTGGCGAAGTCGTCGTGCCACTGGGCCAAGGCTTCGGGCCGATGGAACGTATACACCCGGCGACTGACTGGCACAGGATCCAGCCCGCTCGTGAACCGCGTCTCGGCACCCGTGGACTCATAGCCGAACGGAAGCGCTCCGTCGACCTCGAACGCCGGCAGTTCCTCGGGATACGCGGAGCTGTACTTGCGGGTCTGAAACTCGACCCCGGTCAGCGTGCTGCCCACCTTCTTCGCCTCGATGACACCGACAGCCTGACTGTCCACATACAGCACATAATCGGCAGGCCCCGCCGCGGTCGACACCTCCCGAACGGCCACGCCTTGCGCAGCTGTCACCGCCGCGCTCTTGGAGTCCTGCACCAGCCAGCCGCAGGCCTCCAACTGCTCATCAATGTCACGACGAGCGCGCTGCTCAGGCGTCAGACTCCCCGACACCGAGAACCTCCACACGACACATCAACAGCCCGCACCGCTGGCAATCGTACGATCTAACGCTGATCCGCGGCAGCGTCGCACGGCTGCCAATAAACTCCGGCACGTACCGGAAGTGGCATTGGCCCTCGACCAACTTGACGTGCGGTTCGCCGATTCGTTCTACTCGCCAATGCCTCCGCGCAGTTCGATGTAGACCTCCTCAACGACAGAGGCGAACTCGTCCGATGGGTTGTATTCGGCCAGCCGCTCATAGAAGCTCGAGTCGCTGAGACCTCCGGGCTGGAACACGCCAGAGAACCGGGACACGGCTATGTCGATTGACTCGCGGTCGCTCAGCGGACGATCCGATTGCACCTGCATGACCCCGTAGGTGCCTTTACGGAAGACCAGACCTTTGATGCGTTCCAACACACGGAACCACCGCGGACGCTGCAACGCCTCGGCGATCATCACGGCTTCCATCAAATCGGGGTCGAGCCCGCTCGCTTCGGCCTGGTCACGTAGATGCCAGCGAAGTTCGTCGCCGATGCGCTGGCGCTGCGCGACGATGAGGCCTTGCACTGTGCGCTCGGGCGCGCGCATCATCCGAATGAGCGTGAATGTCAACGCCGAGCCGATCAGGCCCGCCCAGATTCCGTTACGTACCTCGGCAAGGTCGGGGGCGAGCGCTGACGCCCGATCGCCGAAGTAAGCAGGCCCCGCCAACGCCGCGAAGACAACCAGGACCGACACGAGATGGCCGATTATGAGCGGCACATGACGGTCTCGGTACCAGCGCGGCCGGATCTCTCTCCAAGCAGCACGCAACGATGTAGCGCCCGTATGGACCACGAAGGCAGCGAGCACGAAGGGCCACATCGGCCAAGCTTGTTCGCGAATCAGCGTGCCGCCGAAGAAGCCGACGAGGACCACAGGCCCGTATCGGAACAGCAAGTATCGGTACGGCAAGGACGCCTTCTGGTAGGCCGCGTAATCGGAGAGCGACACGTAGCTCGTGGGCCAACTGGACTGGATGCGCCGATAGATCGACCCGAGCAAGAGAGCCCCGCCGAGCCCCACGGCGGCAGAGAGCAGATAGTCAACAACGATTGGCGCACGCTATCGGGCGACGGAATTGTGATGAGATCGGCCGCGAACGACGAAACGCGACGCTTGTTTACTCGGTGGCCTTGGGGTGGCCGCTGCCCGCGTGGGTCACCCAGATCGTTCGCTTGGCGTCATCGATGCCGTACCAGATGCGACCGCCAGAAGTGACTTCGTACTGCCACTGCTCCATCTCGGCGCCGCTGACCAAACACTGCCGACGAGGTCCTCTCAGCGGATGCTGGCGTGTGTTCCGCCGACGCGGATCACTGACGATCTCGTCCCAGGCAGCCCATGCGTTGGACGGAACATCTCTGCACAGCTGATCCCATCCATTTGCCGCGGCGTTGCTCGCGAACCGGAAGTCCCAGCCATCAGGGCGCGGTGGCGGCGCGACGCGTTCTCGACGCTTCGGCATGCCGTGGTGCGGAGGCCCTCAGCCTGAGGGACGCGGTACGCGGCCGCCGTGAGTGATCTCGTGCGGCCCGGCCAACCGACGGGCCAACTCAGGGTCGGCATGAACTTCGGCTGTGGCCTTCCATTCGTGCAAGAACTGGACTACGGCCTTGAAGTCCCCGATCGATGCTGCCGCCGCGAGCTCTTGGGCGAACTCCTCTAGAAACTGCTCGCGCTCGTCATCAGGCAGATACATCGTCCACGGGTATGCCTCACTCAAGGATCTCCCGACCGCCGCCGGGTAGTGAAGAGACAGGTGTCGAAGCACACGGGTGATGCCGCTGAACGCTTCTGACCGCGCGTTCTCTCGATCAGCATGGCGCAGGTGAAGCGCAGGCGCGCTCCGGCGGCGCAGCACCACATCACTGTTGTCGAGCTCAGCCACGACCTCCTTGGGGTGGCGCAAGAACTCCGAAAAGGTCCGCTCGATCACCTGCATGCCGTCACCTTATCTGAATTAGTTCAGAAGTCAGGCGCGGCCGCGTCTACGGCATCCGCCTACGGGCGGAGTAGCGCGCTAGGGCTGGACCTTGAGCTCGATCTCTACGCCGGCGGGCAGGTCGAGCCGTTGGAGCGAATCGACCGTCTTGTCGGTGGGATCGATCACATCGATCAGGCGCTTGTGAATGCGCATCTCGAAGTGCTCGCGCGAGTCCTTGTCCTTGTGGGGGGACCGC
>LXNJ01001439.1_pt1 | contig 14134 bp, 8 predicted proteins | sample 809081 | NCBI WGS metagenome assembly LXNJ01 (sample SAMN04870510, study PRJNA318959) | sponge metagenome | biome: sponge; feature: marine sponge reef; material: water | host: Petrosia ficiformis | place: Greece: Milos, Mediterranean Sea | collected 2013-05-29 | depth 5-7 m
ATCACGCTCCGCGGTCTGGAGGTCGCGGCCGCCAGCGCCGCCCGCCGCAGCGGCGAGTTCGAGCTGCTCAACTGGCCGAACGTCCCCGCACTTTCGGACCCGAACGACATTCTGTTCGTGTTCACCTCCACCAACACGTACGTGGGCCATGGGTACGGCAACGCCATGGTGGACGAGATGTTCGACCGGGCCTTGGGGACGTTCGACCTCGGTGAGCGGAAGCAACTCATCAACGACATCGAGCGGGAGCTCTTCAAAGAGATGCCGGCGCTTCCCACCGTGTCCCGGTCGGGGACGATGGGTAGCTGGGACTACGTCATGGGCTTCGCCCCGCACGGCCTGTGGTACCACGGCGGTACGTGGCAGTTCCGGACCATTTGGATCGACCAGTCGAAGAAGTAGCCCGCGAAGCGATCAGCTCAGGTGCGGAGAAGGGCGCGCACGGCGTGATTCCACGCCGTGCGTCTTTCTGTCGAGGAGTCGTTGACCGGCGCCGGCGAGCCGGGTCTGTAGGCACAGCTCGGAGACACGTGGGGCATAGGGACCTATGAGGGCGTACATACTTCGGCGGATTGCCCTGCTCGTCCCCGTGCTGCTGGGTATATCGATACTGGTCTTCGCCTTTACGCGCGTCCTTCCCGGCGACGCCGCCATCACGCGCGCGGCGCTCGAGGGGGGCAGGCTGACCGAGCAAGAGATCGAGGCCCTGCGTGAACATTGGGGGCTGGATAGAGGCGTCCATGTCCAGTACGTCCAGTGGCTTGGGGACGTCGCCCAAGGGGACTTAGGCACGTCGTGGACGGTGGGGCGCTCCGTTTCGAGCCTTGTTTGGAGCCGGATTCCGGCCACGGCGAACCTCGTGGTGTTCTCGATGTTCTTCGCTCTCATCTTGGGAATACCGCTGGGGATTGTGTCGGCCTACCGGCGGAACACCCCCTTGGACTACGCGTCGCGCATCGTATCGATCTTGGGTCTGGCCATTCCCAACTTCTGGCTTGGGGTCATGCTCGTGATCGCTCTGGTGCTGGCGTTCAACTGGACTCCGCCACTGGAATACATCAATTTCTTCAGCGACCCGCTGGGGAATCTCGAAAAGATGGTCCTCCCCTCGTTCGTCTTGGGCTACACGCTGGCGGCCTTGATCGCCCGCATGACCCGGACCGCCATCCTGGAGGTGCAACGCGAGGACTACGTGCGGACCGCTTACGCGAAAGGTCTCAAGTCGGCGGTGATCGCGCGCCGGCACGTCTTTCGGAACGCGGCGCTTCCCGTGATCACGGTGGTGGGTGTGTACCTCGCCCTCATGATGGGCGGCGTGGTCGTGATAGAGAAGGTCTTCAATATCCAGGGGTTGGGATCGCTCTTAGTCCAAGCCGTCGCCGATCGGGACTATCCCATCGTGCAGGCGGAGTTGCTGCTGGTGGGGCTGTTGGTCTCCATCGTGAACCTTGCGATCGACCTCGCCTACGGCCTCATCGACCCCAGGATTCGCTATGGCTAAGCCGTACGGGCGAGCCGCACTGCAACGCTGGGCGGCCTCCGATTGGGCGCGCGGCGGACGGCTGGCGATAGGACGCTTCGTGCGCCGGCAACCGATCGGGGCGCTGAGCCTCGCGATCATCCTGGTGTTGGCCGTCGCCGCCGTCTTTGCCCCGCTGGTGGCGCCGTACGATCCGAGGGTCATCCGCCCCGCGGAGATTGCCGCGGCGCCGTCACTCGACTTCTGGTTCGGTACCGACCATCTGGGCCGCGACATGCTGAGCATGGTCCTCTACGGCGGTCAGATCGCGCTACTGGTGGGGTTCACCACGTCGATCGTGGGCAGCGTCATCGGCGGTGCCTTCGGACTCGTCGGGGCCTTCTTTGGCGGCGCGGCGGACAACGTCGTTCAACGCATCTCCGACGTGCTCATGTCGTTCCCGAGCCTGATCCTAGCACTGGCGGCCGTGGCGGTCCTGGGGCCAACTCTGCTCAACGTGATCATCGCGATCGCGATCCCGATCATCCCGCGGGCGGCTCGCGTGGTGCGGTCGTCCGTGCTCAGCGTTAAGGAGCAGCAATACATCGAAGCCGCGAAAGCGGTGGGATGCGGTCCGGCGCGGATGATGACCGTACACATCCTTCCCAACGTCATGGCGCCTTTTCTCATTATTCTGACGGCGCAACTGGGGGGCGCCATCTTAGCCGAGGCGTCGCTCAGCTTCTTGGGGGTGGGCGTCCCGCCGCCGAACTTCAGTTGGGGCGGCGTACTCGCGGGGCACGCATCGCTGTACTTCGAGACCGCTCCGTGGACCGCCGCCTTCCCGGGCGCCGCGATCGCGATCGCGGTCTTCGCCTTCAATCTGCTCGGCGACGCGCTCCGCGACTACTGGGACCCGAAACTGCGCGGCGCGGGCTAGGCCTGGTACCCCTGGCTTTACTGCAGGGTGAACTTTCGCGTGCATCTTCACACTGTAAGCCGGCCTCCAGTCTCGATGGGATTTAACTGAGGTCAGGCCAGTGACTAGTCCATCGCCACGCCCGGAGCGCCCGACCCGTGCCGCTACATGCATGGGCACGATTGGGTCGTGGCCAACTACGGCGAGGGCAGGAGCCAGTGTTTCGCGGCGGGGCCGTGGCGGATGCTGGCGAGGTCGGTGTCGGGCCCGACGAGGCGGGCGGCGGGGCGACCGTTGTAGCTGACGAAGACGTCGGCGCGCACCTCGGGGGACCCGTCCGTATCGTTGAACCCTGCGGAGATATCGAGGAGCCTGACTACCTCCGCCGAGAGCGTCCACGGCAGGGCGGCGAGGTGGTCGTAGAGGCCCCCACCTGGTCGGCCCGTGTGGCAGAGCGAGCACTGCAACTCGACGAAGTGCCGCGCGCCCTGCTGCACGGTCTTGCGCCTCCATTGGGGGCGCTTCCGCACGCTGTCTGGGCTGGCGGGCAATTCTCCTCGGGGAAGAGTGCGGACGTGACACCGACGCCAGACGTAGTTGGGACGCCCCGAGATACCGTCGCCGTCGGCGTCGTCCGGGTCGGCCGATTCGAGGATGCGCCCAATCCCACCAACTGAATATCAGAGGTCCTCGCGTCGAAACAGTTTGTTGATCGTTACGCAGTCACCCCTACTCCCCATCCAGCAGGCCGTTTCGCACGGCCCACACCACGATCTCCTGCTTGGACTCGACGCCCAGCTTGTCCTGCACCCGGTAGATGGCGTTCCTCACCGTCACCGTGCCGATTTCCAGGTCCTCGGCTATCCCGGCATACGACTTCCCCTTGGCGAAGTGCGCCAGGACCTCACGCTCCCTGGCCGTCAGCACCTTCGGACCGGGCATCATCGCCATCCCGCCCCGTATCAGCCTGAAGACCCGCCTCACGGCGTCGTCCGGGATCATCAACCCACCCCCGGCGACTTTCCGGATTGCGTCCACCAGCTCGACGCTTCCCGAGTACTTCTGAACGAAGCCCGACGCCCCGGCGGCAATCGCCTCTATCACCGCGTCGTCCTCCGTGGAGGCCGTGAGCATCAGAACCTTCGTGCCCGGCAGCAGGTCGAGGATGTCCCGGCAGGCCTCCACGCCGTCCTTCTTCGGCATCATCACGTCCATGACGACGATATCGGGCCGCGTCTCCTCCGCACGAGCGACTGCTTCCACGCCATCCGCCGCCTGTCCCACGACCTCGAACCCACCCGAGTCCTCCAGGACCTCCTGCAGGCCCCTCCTCGTGATGGGATGGTCGTCCACCAGCATGATCCTGAGCCCATTGTTCGATGACATATCAGCCTCCTCTTCCGGCCGATTCGGTGGGGACCACGCAGGTGATGGTCGTCCCCTGTTCCTGTTCGCCCGATTCCACGATGAGCCTGCCGCCCATGCGCTCTGCGTCCGCCTCCATGCCGCTGAAGCCCCGGCCCCGCTCGGCGTAGTCCTCCGGCAGGCCGACCCCGTCGTCGGAGACGGACAGGCGTATGGCTCCGGCCTGGAAGTCCAGCCTCACCTCCACCCTCGTGGCCTGCGCGTGCAGGAACGCGTTGGCCAGGGCGTTGTGCGCGATAGAGAAGAAGCCTGTCCTGACCTCCGCGGACAGCGGCGGCTCCTCTCCCGACTGCACCATCTCGGCGGGGACGGAGGTGATGCTCGCGAACGTCGCGGTGTGCGCCCCTAGCACGCGGGCCAATTCACGCCCCTCGAAGATGCGGCCCATGTCGATGGGCCTTCTCAGCTCCAGCATGGCTGATCTGGACAGGGCGGCCGTCGCTGCGAGCTTTTCCGTCAGCGCCGGGTTCGAGTCTCCGGCCAGCTTCATGGCGCCGTCTATGCCCAGGCCGATCACGTAGGCGGTCTGCGCGGTCGTGTCGTGAATCGTCTGGGAGAGCTCGATGCGCTCCTGGTGGGCCTGGCGCTCCCTATCCATTGCGGCCTGCCTCCTGGCGCGCTCGAACCTGGCGATGAGGCTGACGCCAACGGCAACGAGATACATCACGGACAGCCTGGCCGCCAGCGCATGGTCTTGGACCATTTCAAGGTCGAGGCCGGGACCCGCCGCGACGCTCACAAGGTAATAGACTACGGCCGTGGCGGTGACCCAGGCCAGGATGAGCCAGAGCGAAGAGAAGACCACGGCAAACATGGCGAGGGCGGGGTAGTAGGCGACGAAGAAGTAGCCTTCGAATCTCCCGTTGACGGCGATGTTGCCTGTTATCAGCGCGATGTCAACGGCGCAGAGAACGAGCATCCAGAACCAGGTCACTGACCGGTTTGTTTGGAGCCAGTAGTGGACGAAAGCGTTGATGGCCGCCACCAATACGTTCACAAACGCCAGCTCGATGTTCTCGGGATACCAGAGATCTGGACGGCGCACCAGCAGGACGGCGCCGACCAGCCAGATGAACCAGCGTCCCCAGACCGAGACCCTCACCGCGTGGCGCACCACGTCGGGGTCGGCTCGGAAGAGCCGTTGCAGCCGATTCTCTATGGTGTGCTCGTCCTTCATCAGTGCATTCGGCAGGCAACCCGTTACCCTGCAAGTCGCTCCAGGACGGCCCTCCTCTCAGGTACTGAGGCACGGTCTGTGCCTCGTTGCTGCGCCGGGCAGCGGCGACTATTTGCTTGCGCGAATCTCCGCGTCAAATGTATCGCCTTCCCTCCGGCGAATGCCAGATCGGAATGTGTACATCGCAGGTGTATAAATGTATAGCGCTTTGCACTCTCCAAAAGCACCTATGGATTGATAACCGAAAACCCTCCGAAATAGAGCGTCGAAAGTCTCTATCGGATTGGAGGCAGAGGAATCTTGGCAGCGGCCCGGATGGCAGGTAGGTTCTCAGATGGGACATTGGATGAGGAGTCTATGGCGCAGAACAAACCGCAATGAAGGACTCGATTTTGCCCGTAGCGGATGGGACGACCCAGTGGGACTTCACGCCTCAGTTACGGACTCATCCTGGGTCAGAAGTCCTGCCGAGGCGCTGCGGAGTGCTTTGCGATGCCCGGACAGCGCTCTGGCGAGGTGAGACTGCGTGAGCAGTCTCCATCGGTCAGCGTTGGATACCGGGCTAACGCGGTCGGGGACAATTCCCACGCGGTGAAGTGGTTGAGGACTGACTGCGCGCAGTCTCAACTGTCAACAATGGATGGAGATCGTGCCTTCATACCGCCTAGCGGTGCCATTTGGCAGGCTGGGAACCGATCGCTCGCTCGCCGGCTGTGGGTTGCCGAGGTCGCTGTTTGGTCTCTAGGGCGGGAAAGCTAAACCGGGTGGTCCTCTGAGTTTGAAGGCAACAGACAAGATCCACTCAGGTCGCCCGGAGCGCCCTGAGCGCGGTGATCGGCTTTCATTGATGGCCGAGGCTTGTCGTCGGATAAGCCAAAGTCTCGACCAGAGGGTCGTCCTTCAGGAAATCATAGATAGCTCTCGTACCTTGACCGGCGCTCGCTATGGCGCGCTTGTGGCCTTCGACAGTCAAGGGGCCATTGAGGAGTTCCTCACCTCTGGCATGACGACCGACGAGCAACACCGTTTGAGGGACCTCCCAAAGGGTCTGGGGCTACTCGGGTACCTGAACGAAATCCGGGAGCCGCTAAGGCTTCGGGACATAGCCAGCCATCCCAGGTCTATCGGGTTTCCGGAAGGCCATCCACCTATGAGTACCTTCCTGGGCGTACCGATTCGCCATTTGGGGGATGCGGTCGGCAACATCTACCTCACCCAGAAGGAGGGCGGCAGGGAATTCACGCAGGAGGACGAAGATACCCTGGTCCTATTCGCTTCTCAAGCCGCGGTAGTCATCAACAACGCACGGACATATGAGCAGGAAAAGCGGGCGAAGGCAGATCTGGAAGGCCTGATCAACATCTCGCCCGTCGGCGTGCTGGTCTTCGACGCAAAGAGCGGAGACCTGCTTTCAAGGAACGAGGAGACCCGTCGGATCGTCGGCGAACTGAACGCGCCAGGACGTACTCAGTCTCAATTGTTCGAGGTAATGACCCTCCGAACCGTAGACGGGCACGATATCCCCCCGGATGAACTTCCCACCGCAAAAGCGCTGAGAAGCGGCGAGACGGTACTCGCGGAAGAAGTAGTAATCCACCTGCAGGACGGACGGGCGATCCATACCCTTGTGAATGCTAGGCCTATCTACGGACAGGGCGGGGACGCCGTGTCCGTCGTGACCACTATGCAGGACGTAACACCGCTGGAGGAACTGAAGAGGCAGCGGTCTGAGTTCCTTGGCAGAGTCAGCCAGGAGCTTAGAAAACCTCTCACTTCCATCAAAGGGTCGGCTGCCACCGTCCTAAGCTCTCCTGACGCACCGAACCCCACCGAGGTTCGCCATCTTCTGCGGATAATCGACGAGCAGGCCGACCATATGCGCCACCTGCTCAACGATCTTGTCGATCTGACGGAGATCGAGACGGGAACCCTTTCGGTCAATCCGGAACCCACGGACGTGGAAGATCTGGCTGAGCAGGCAAGAGATGCTAGCACCGATCAGGATAGGGCACTCGACATCGAAGTTGAGCTTGCGCCTGACCTACCCCGAGTTATGGCGGACCGGCGGCGGGTATCCCAGGTGCTCGTGAATTTCATTGTGGGCGCGTCCGAACATTCCCAGTCCATCAGGCTGAAGGCCTCGTTGGATGATCCGTACGTTGCGTTCACCGTTGAAAGCATGGGGGCCGGAACTTCCGCAGGTCACCCCGATCTTCTCATCAATGGAGCCTCGCGGACAGGCGGCGAGGACGCTGGAACTGAGAAGGGGACGAGCGGCCTGAACCCCGTCATCTGCAAGGGTATCGTGGAAGCGCACGGGGGTAGAATGTCGGCCGAAGTCGGCGGGCCGGGACAAGGCACACGATTCGGGTTCACGATCCCCACCGTCGACGAGAATGAATACAGCACCGACAACCTGTCCGCTCCAGGCAGCGATCGTTCGCGGACTCCGGGCGGGAACCAGGCGCGCATCCTGGTGGTAGGCGGCGACTATGACGGGCGAAGGTATATTCGCAGCGTTCTATCGAGTGCGGGCTTCATCCCTGTGTTTACGGACGCTCCCGACAAGATTGAGCGTCTCATAGAGCTAGAGAACCCTCACGTCGCCCTGGTCGAGGCGATGCCGTCTTGGACCGACTGGGCCGAGTTGATGGAGCGCATCCACAGGGCTTCCGATGCTCCGGTCATATTCGTGTCCGGTCACGGCGGCGACAATAACATCGAACGGGCTTTCGAGCTGGGGGCCGCCGACTACCTCGCCAAACCCTTCACGCCCACCGAGCTGGTGGCGAGGACCAATGCGGCCTTGCGTAGGCGGCAGTCGTCCGCCTTGGGCGCCCCTTCGGAACCCTTCGTTCTGGAGGGTCTAACAATCGACTACACCCAGCGGAGCGTGACCGTGGCCGGCCATCCCGTGCAGCTGACCGCAACCGAGTACAAGCTGCTCTATGAACTTTCCGCCGCAGCCGGCCAGGTGTTGACCTACGAGCAGCTGTTGAGACGGGGGTGGGGCCCGCTGTATTCGACGGATACGCGGATTGTGCATACCTACGTAAAGCAGCTGCGCAACAAGCTGGGGGACGATGCCAGGCAGCCCAGGTACATATTCACCGAACCCCGTGTGGGGTACCACATGGCGAAGCCGACAGCGGGTCAGCCACTTCGACAGGAGACGTGACGTGACCATCAGGATCGTGACTGATAGCACATCGGATATCGGGGTGAGTACAGCCGGAAGGCTGGGAATCACGGTCGTCCCTCAGAACGTCCACTTCGGCACGCGCGCCTTCGAGGACAACGTCACCATTAGGCCGGAACAGTTCTACTCTATGCTGGTAACCGAACAGGAACTGCCCAAGACGTCCCAGGCCTCGCCCGGGCGCTTCAAGGACGTGTACGACGAGTTGGGAGGAGAGGCCGACGGAATCGTCTCGATCCACATTTCGTCCAAACTCAGCGGCACCGTGAACTCGGCCCGGCAGGGCGCGGCGATGACTTCCGCGTCCTGCCCACTGAAGGTCATCGACTCCGCCCAGGGCTCCATGGGGCTAGGACTTGTGGCTATTGCCGCGGCGGCGGCCGCCAACCGAGGGGCCGGTCATGAGGAGGTCGTCGCAGCAGCCCGCGACGCGGCCGCCCGGTCCCAGTGTTTCACCCTGCTGGAGACCCTTGAGTATCTTCACAGGGGTGGGCGGATCGGCAAGGCCCAGGCGCTGATGGGCTCGATTCTCAAGGTAAAGCCGATGACCATCATCCGGGATGGCGAGGTTCATCCACTTGGCAGGGCTCGGACTTTCCCCAAGGCTCTTGAACTAATGAAGGAAACTGCCCGAAGTTTCGCGCCGGTGGAGTCCCTGGCGGTCATTCACAGCACGACTCCCGACACTGCCAGGGAGCTTGCAAACGATCTCAAGGGGCTGCTTCCCGGCGGCGAGGAGCCATACATCGCCCAATTTGGCCCGGCCCTTGGCGTCTACGCCGGGCCCGGCGCCATTGGTATAGCGCTCCTGCAGTCCCGAGCTTGAGCGACGGAGCGGAGTCGCCACGCACGACCGACGAGACAGCGTCTTCTAGGCCCCTCCACTGATCTTGTCTTTCCGGTCTGGGACTCCTCACCGTCCTTCAGAACTGGCCCTCTGACTAGGTCGCCCTGCCCTTCAGGCTGACGCGGCTTCTTGCCGGCACCCCCCGTTGCGTCCCACACAGCGCTCGCCCAGGGGGTTCCTCAGAACACCCACACAGTAATTTGGCCCGAATCCTCAGACCGCCCTCAGATGCGCCCAAGAGAATGGTTTGCTGGAGCAACATTCTCTTGGAGCACATTTTCTTGGACCCGAAATCGACGCGACAGCAGGCCGTCTTCGACGGAGGAGAGTGGGGGGATCTGGGGTCTTGCGTTACACGCCTGGTCAACGTGTTGGCCAAGGGGACTGAGGAACTCGTTGAACCCCACGGCCTCACGCCCATGGACTACGCGCTTCTCAGGCTCTTCCTCCGCAGGGAGCAGTGGATCGCAACACATATGGCGGAGATGTTGCCGGTCAAGCCCTCCCGCATAAGCCGCCTGGTGGCCAAGCTGGTGGACATGGGGCTGATGCGGCGTAGGCGGCATCGGAGTGACCGTCGCGTCGTGTTTCTGACTTTGACCGATGACGGCAAGGTCCTGACGCTGGATCTGTACCGAAGAATCGAGGCCTACGAAGCCACGCTTCAACAGGGCGTCAGCGATAACGAGAAGTCGGTGCTGGTGTCCTCAACCGCCAAGATCATGGCCAACTACGCTCGGTTGATGAGGGAGGGCCGAGATGTAGCCCAAATGTTCCGACCCGAACGCAACGGGCGTTAAGCGCGAGGTAGCGGTGCTTTCACTGATGTGGCCACCCCCCATCAGACTTCCCATCGTCTTCTCGTTTGCGATGGGCTTGCTGGCCCTTGCTCTTGTCGGCCAGGCCCAGGCTCAGACTGCCGGGCCCAACGTTACGACAGTGGCCGTAACCTCAGACCCAGGCAGCGACGGCGGCTATGCCATCGGAGACGCCATCGAGGTGGGTCTGACTTTCAGCCAGGCGGTGACGGTAACCGGCACCCCCCAGCTAACCCTAAACGTGGGAGGCCAAAACCGCCAGGCTTCCTACTCAGACGGCAGTTCGACTACCCAGTTGGTGTTCAGTTACTCGGTCGCCGCGGGTGATGAGGACACGGACGGCATCGCCGTGGTGGCGAACAGCCTGGCGCTCAATGGCGGAGCCATCCGCGCCGATGCCACCAATGCCACACTAACCCACGCTGCTCTCCGGGCCAGCGATCACAAGATCGACGGAATCGCCCCTACCGTCACCGTGGGCGGTGAAACCCGGACCTACGTTCCCCCGGACCGCCAGTTCTCCGTGGTCTTCTACTTCAGCGAGAAGGTCTACGGCCTGACCGACTCCGACATAACGGTCACCAATGGCGCTGCCCATGACGTGCGAGCCCCGGCGCCATACGGCGACGTCACATGGGCGAGATACACGCGGTGGGACGCCGTTGTCGAGCCGGCGTCCGAAGGGCCAGTGACTGTCACGCTGCAGGCAGGGGCGGCCAACGACGCCTACGGCAACACGAACCCTGCCCCCGCCATGGCCCTTTCGGTCATTGCCGCCGACCCGGTGACGGTGGCGGTGACCAGGATCACCACAGGCTTTGCGGAGGGCGGCACCGCGGAATTCACGGTCACTCGCTCCAGGGATAATGGGGTAATTCCCGTGTCCCTCTCCCTGGACCAGACCGGGAACCTACTGTCAGGAACTGTAGAGGTCTATCCGCCGCCTGATCCGGACAATCCTGACGCGCCTGTGACACCTCAGGAGGTTACCTTTTCGCAGACCCCCTTCACGCTGAACGTCACCTTCGCGGTAGGTGAAACTAGCAAGCGTATTATCGTCCCAACCGAAGACGATCGCTGGGTCGAGGAGGACGGCACGGCAACCCTGTCTGTGCCTGTCAAAGCCGATCAGTACAAATACATCCCGGCATTCGCGGACTCCGCCACCTCCGAAGTGCGCGACAACGATGTCCTCCCGGTGGTCAGCGCTTACTGGAGCCGTCCCTTCCGACCTTACACCACCACCCAACTGAATACCGGACGGGAGGGGAGCGACATAGGCATCGCCTATCTGCGTTCTGCGGACAATGGGCCCTTAACAGTGACCTTGAGTATCACAGACCCAGCGGGCCTATTGGACCTGGACAGCCAGCAAAGCTACGGATATCAGGTGGAAAACGATGGGACCCTGAGCCTGGACTTCGCCGAGGGAAGCAGATACGAATCGGTCATTATTCCCGTTCGGGACGACGATACGGTGGGGCCAGGCGGTTCAGTAACCATCGCCGTATTGGCCGACGATGAGGGACAGTACGAGGCCAGTTCAACCCGCGGGTCCATCACAATCCCCATCGCGGACGACGACTCTCCCCTCACTGTCACGTTGGGAGCCCCGGCCGAAGTAGTCGAAGGAGGTCAGGTCTCTTACACCCTCACCCGCGCGTGGGACGTGAGCGGCAGATTGGACGAACTCACTGTCAATCTGCGGTTGGAGCAGACCGGGGACTATGTCACCTGGCCCCAGGGCATTGCGCCGGATGCCAATGGCCAAGTGGACATTCCGGTAACGTTTGCGAACCGGGCCCTCACCGCCACCCTTGCCCTGGATACCGAGGACGACGAGGTGTTGGAGGCTAATGGTCGGCTATCCGCCCAGCTCTTAGCCCCTTCCGACAACAGCTACACCGCGGGCTCCGCCAGTCCCCAGACCACCGTGTTGAGGGACAACGAAGCGCCCGAAATCTCAGTTGAAGCGGTTGCTGCCGAGATCACCGAAGGCGCCAGCGCCCAGTACCGCATCACAAGGGTGGGAGACACCAGCGCGGCCACCAGCGTCGGCCTCTACGTGACCGGCATGCCGAAGATCATGACCGACGCCACCGAGGCCATAGTCCTGACCAGCGAAAGCGAGGACCCGTCAAAGAGGCTGACCATCCATGGCGCGGTGGTGGACTACATCCTCGAATTCGCCGCAGGCGAGTCCGAAAAAACTCTCTCCCTCACGACCGAGGCCGATAGCGTCAACGAGGGCGGCGGCTGGCTTGCGGTAAGCATTCTCCAGAGGACCGGCGCCCCTTACACCGTAGGAAACGGCCGGGCCCAGGTCCATGTCAAGGACGACGACATCCCGACTGTGAGTCTCGACAGGCCAGTGGGTCCCACCGGTCTAACGCTGTCGGGGGACGGGACGACCTGGGAAGGCCAGATACCGGAGGGTACCGCGTTTACCTACAGCACGACATGTGCCGGCGTTTCAGAATTTTCAGGAGTGTCTGGTACCTCCCTGGCCCACCTGTCCTTAGCGATCCTGTACGCGAACCACCCGGCCTTCTATGGAGAGGAATCACAACACCTCTTGGGAAACAACGCGAGCAGCTTCTACCTCGCGGGCACCAACTGCCAAGGCAGTCCCGTCACATACCCTTCGCAAAGGTTCTACGTCGGGCCCGAAAACGGGGTGCTGGAAATTGAACTCGTGGCGCCAAGTGACCTGATACGGAACGAAAGGTCGGGTAACTACTATCAAACAGGACTGCTTGCTCAACACCGCCGGCAGTATGACGAAGCCGCGACGGCGGCGGACGCTGCGGGCACGCCGATCACCCAGAAGAACGTTTTCTCCCGCACCGCCATTGCACGTTACCCACTGAACCTCACCTGCGTGGAAAACGATCTACGGTACTGTCCGACCTACAACGTGGGGACGGTCAGGAAGATCCGGCTCACGGTAATAAACCGCGACCCGACGATCCTGATCAAGGCGGAGTCCCCCTCAGTGACGGAAGGTCAGCCCGCAAGATTCATCCTGGAGCGGCGCTGGGCCACCGACCTTCTGGGACTTGCTCCACCACTGTCCGAGACGGTGGTTTACCTCAGGGCCTCGCAGAACGGGCAGTACGTCACCGGCGCCCTGCCGACCCAGGTTACGTTCGGCCAGAACGAGACACGCAAAATTGTCGAACTCCCCAGCGTGGACGATGATGCCTTCGGCGCAGACGGCTCGGTGACCATCAAACTGCTGCCTGATACGTCCACGGGCAGCGTGAACCTGCAGGGCAACTATTCCATCTGGAAGAATTGGTTGGGACACACGCCAGTTGGAGGGCGCTCCGACAGGGCCACCGTGGCCATCACGAACGACGACGAAAAGCCCGGTCTCACCATCGCCCCGGCCCGGGCCGCTGAAGGCGACTCGGGGAACACGAACATGACATTCTCGGTCTCTTTGGGAAGCACGGTCGACAGCCCTGTCCAGGTGAATTGGGCCACGTCCGACGGCACGGCGACGGCCGGACAGGACTACACCGCCGCCAGCGATTCCGTCACGATTCCCGCCAATTCTCTCAGCGCCGACTTCACCGTATCGGTGACAGGAGACACACTGGACGAGCCCGACGAGACTTTCAATGTCACGATCTCGCTCCCGGAGCCGGAACCGGGCCTGGGCCAGAATGCGGGCAGCGGCTCCCCGGTAGGCATAGTCGGCGGTGACACAGCCAGCGCTTCAGGGACCATCGTGGACGACGACCCTGTCGTAGTAACCGTCGTCCACAAGACGGCTACGGTTTCAGAGGGGGAGGACGCCGTCTTCGTCCTGACCCGAACGGGGTATACCGACCCGGCGCTCACGATGTCCGTGCGTCTGCGCAGGCCAGGGAGAGTAGAAATACTGAGCGCCGCGTTCGACGCGGGCGCCACCACCACTGAGGTGTCAGTCCAGACGGATGATAACGCCCTTGTGGACAACCCCCCCAGGCACAGGTACACCTTGGAAGTCATGGGTGATGGGGACATTTCGGAGAGGGATGACGAGGTCTACACGCCGGGATCTCCGAGCGAGGCAACAGTAACAGCAGAGGACAATGATGAATTCCAGATAATGACGGTACACGCGGTAGATCCCCTCCCGCAAGAGGGTGAAAATATCAACTTTGTTTTCCGTCGTACGGGTGACATCAGCCAGTCGCTGTACTTCTCATTCGAATTTTGGTTTCGACGCGCCAATGATTCAACGGCAGAAGTCTTTCCCAGATGGTTAACATTCCCCGCAAATCAGTCTGAGATGACCGG
>LXNJ01001440.1_pt1 | contig 14116 bp, 8 predicted proteins | sample 809081 | NCBI WGS metagenome assembly LXNJ01 (sample SAMN04870510, study PRJNA318959) | sponge metagenome | biome: sponge; feature: marine sponge reef; material: water | host: Petrosia ficiformis | place: Greece: Milos, Mediterranean Sea | collected 2013-05-29 | depth 5-7 m
TTGACCTGCGTGCCGATCTCCCGCCGGGCAGGCGACGCATAACTTTCCGCCATGAACTCCTCCAACAACAATCTGTAACGAACAACGCGACGTTTAAATGGACCTGATCGTTGACTGAATCTCCCGAGTGTTTCATCTGTACCGGCGCCGGTGCGCCAGCCCTATCTGACTTCAGCGTCGCGCATCCCGGGGACGTGGGTGCGCCCCTCGCGTGTTGTATAATACGCCCGATCCGCCAAGAGCTGTCTCGCCCGGTCGAACAACGCCAGCGTCTGAACGACTTCCGGGTCCTGGCTCACGGCCACCCTGCCCGCCTCCCGGTCTCCCCAACGGAATTTCGCAAAATAGCGTTTCATCTGTCGCTTGATTAAATCAGTGCCCGATTCGAAATCCGCATCCGTAAACGTCTGATCGGTTTCCCACGCCTTGAGAAAATCCTTGAACGCCGTTATCTCGCGTGTGCCAGGCGTATATTGGAGAAGATAGGCATCAAAATCCAGGTACGCGGCGGTGAACTCCGAACCGCGTCGACTGGCGAATTCAAAAAAGTGCCGCGTGGTGAGCCGCCGTTCGAAATCACCCAGGCGCGTCGATTCCAACTCAACGTCGGGTGTGATCCCGCCGCTGCCGTAGACCTTCCGGTTCAGAATCCGCGTAAAGTAGACCGGCTGAGAGAGAACGCTGTCAGGATCGGCATTGGGATCGTATCCGTCGTGCGCCTCTTGCATATATGCGCGCCTGTCGCTTGAATACGGACGCTGGATCGGCCGCTCGCTGGGTGTGAAATAGCGCGCCACCGTGAGCAGGACGGCGCCGCCGTTTTTAAGCGGATACTGTTTCTGAACCAGTCCTTTGCCAAACGTGGTCCGGCCGACGACAAGCCCGCGATCGTAGTCCTGGACGGCGCCCGCCACGATTTCTGAAGCGCTGGCGCTGTAGTTGTCCACAAGCACCGTGAGCGGCATATCGACGGGCAGGACCGGGTCGCGATCCGCGAAATGATCTTCGCGGGAGCCCCTCGTGCGGCCCTCGGTATACACGAGAAGGCGGTCTTTTTCGAGGAACTGGTCCGCCACCGCAACGGCCTGCTCAAGGTAACCGCCGCCGTTGCCGCGCAGATCGAGGATCAGTTTACTTGCGCCCTCATCGACGAGTCCATTGAGAGCAACCCGCAACTCACGGGACGTGCGGCTGGAGAACCGGTCAACCTTCACGTAACCCACGTCCGAACCGAGTTTGAATGCATACGGCACGCTCGGCACTTCTATCTTGTCGCGGATAATTTCAATGGTGAGGGGGGCGGCCACGCCCGAACGATGAACCAGAACGATCACCTTGCTGCCCTTGGGACCCTTAAGCCGCCGTTTCACCTCATCGGTCTTCCGAACTCCAACCACCGACACCCCGTCGATCTTCACGATGCGGTCGCCGGCCTGGAGGCCGGCCTTATAGGCCGGGGATCCGACAATTGGAGACAGTACCGTCAACTGGCTCGCGATGATGTCGAAATAAATCCCGATTCCTTCAAACGAGCCCTGCATCCTGTCCCGGGTATCCTGGAGTTCATCCGGAGAGATATAGGTTGAATGGGGATCCAGGCGGGAAAGGTAGCCTTCAATCGCACCGTGATATAACTCAACCGGATCGGTCGATTCATAATACTGACGCCGCACCAGGTCGGCCAGCTGATCCAGGGTATACGCCTGCATCGCCGTATTCACGCGAGGTTGGGGTTCCGCGCCGGCCGTGACCGGGCGGCCAGCCCACACCAGGATCAGTATGGAAACAATCCGAAATATGACGGACATACCGAGCTTTCGCGAGTCAGGCGACGTCGACTGAGACCACTGAAAAAAGCGCCTCAACATAACGACGCCGGCCGGAGATGTCAAGGAGAAACCGCATCCGCCGGGGCGCCGTCAGCCGCCGGATCCGGGGGACCTGTTTTTCAACCGGGCCAGGGAAAAAACGAGAAGCTGCTTGGAAAACAGATAATACTCATTGAGATTCAGTTTGCTTGTGCTGTACTGCCGGTTGCGGAACACATAGGGCACCTCGACAAACGTCGACCAGGATCCCTTGACCAGAATCTCAAGCAATATCTTATATCCGGGAGACGTCAGTGTCACACCCTGAAGCACCCGGCGATGCAGGAAAAAATACCCGCTGAGCGGATCCTGCACCCCCGTCAGCTGCCTCGCAGCCAGCACGCCGGTCTGGGAGATCAGCTTACGATACCAGGGCCACCGCTCCACGCGGCTGTCGGGATTATAACGGCTGCCCAGCGCAAGATCGTGTTGCCGAAGCCCGAGAATCAATTGGGGCAAAACCGACGGATCGTGGCTCAGATCCGCGTCAATCACGCCCAGGCAGTCGCGGTCCGACTTCCGGAATCCGTCCATAACCGCGCTGCCCAGCCCGAGTTTGCCGGGCCGGTGTACCACCTGGACGGGATACCGGTCTCTAAGCTTCTCCGCTTCCTCGCCGGTACCGTCCGGAGAATTATCGTCAACTACGATCAATTCGACGTCGATCTCCGGAAACTCAACGACGGCAGAAAAAACCTCTTCCGCCAGGAGTGAAATGTTCGGGCGCTCGTTGTAGGTGGGCGTGATCAGTGACACGCGCAACGGGGTTTCACCCATGCCGATGACCTCTCAGAAAAGGGCCGCGCGGGTAGCAGGCGACGATGGAAATTCATCCGGCGACGGGAAACTGCCGTACCCGGTGAGCGAGGCGCCGTTTACACGGTTGCAACACGCATTTTCCTGCCAGTCCGCTTCAGGTTTACGGAAAAAGATTCCAGTGCAGGATTGAACAGTTCGCGCGCGAGGTCGAGCTTGAGGCCCGCACAGGGGGGTCTGGGTGCGATCTGTCCCAACTCCCGGGAAGTCACCGGCACAACCAGATCGGCGTCGAGATTGAAACAACGGCAAATCCGCTTAACCATTTCGTACCGGCTCATGAATTCCGGCCCCGCAAAATGGATCACGCCACGGAATTTCCGGCGGCACAGTCCAAGGAGAAACACGGCAAGTTCATCCACACAGGTGGGATTCGCCCATTCGTCCGTAACGACGCGGATGGTCTCGCCGCGCAGAAGGGATTCCAGAGCCCACGTCACGAAATTGGGCCGGCAGCCCGTTCGATAGCCGTAGAGCACCGCCGTTCGGACCACCGGTCCGTGACAGGGCGAGTCCAGAACGACCGACTCCGCTTCCAACTTTGTCCGTCCGTATACGTTAACGGGATTTGTGGGATCGGTCTCGGCGTAGGGCCCGGCCTGACCGTCGAAAACATAATTCGTGGAAACGGTCACCAGACCGGCGCCCGCGTTTTCACACGCCCGAATCAGGTTCCGGGTTCCGCACACGTTGACGCGGTGCGCCAGGTCCGGATTACGCTCACATCCATCCACGCCTGCTTCCGCGGCCGCATTGATCACCCAGTCGGGCCGTACCTGTGATACCGCCCGGACGACCGACTCCGCATCCGTGACGTCCACCCGGAGACAGTCGGACTTCAAGAACGGCGGCCGGGGATTTCGCGCCGCGGGAACCCGGTTTAAACCCTGATACGGCACGTCACACAGCGCCCGCCCCAGAAACCCGGAAGCCCCGACGATCAATACTTTCTCATTTGACCCATCACCCATTGGCACAACCCGAACAGGTTATTCACTCTCGCGGACGCGCGGAACGGGGGGAGCCCCCTGCCCGGTCTCCAGGCGCAGGTACATTGCCATGCCTCTGCATAGCGCGCCCGCGCTGGCGGCACGCGCCAGATGTGAATTCGACAATGCCGCGAGTATCTCACCGGCCGTTTCCATATAGCGCCGATGACCGGTCAGCCCGTACAGCCTCGCAAGCACCTGAACGGCCACCCCGTTTCCCGACGGGACCAGACGATCCACGGCGTGGATAACGGCCGCGTCAGGCTCCGGCCAGCGGTCGCGCAGCGCCCCTGATTCATCGCGAAGCCGCTCCAGCATCACATCCGTGAGTTCCAATGCGAACCGGAATTCGGCGTCGTCGCCTCCCGCACTGTAGAGATCCAGCGCGGCCCGCGCAACCAGGGCCTGGTCGGCAAGCAGAAAAACCGGCGGTCCGTATGGGTCGAGCGCATGTCGCATTCCACCTTCAGGATGTCCAAGTCGCTTACGGATAGACGTCATAACGTCACGCGCCAGTTCCAGGTAGGCGGTTCTCGAAGAAGCCTGATAGAGGGCTGCAAGCCCGGTAACCGCCAGGGCGTTCCACGAGGTGTAAACAGCAGGATCTCTCGGGGCCGCGCGACCCGCCTCCAGCAGGACCGCACCGCCGGATGCTTCGGAAAACCCCGCGAAGCCTGCGACAAACAAGCCCTTCCGTTGTGCGTAGAGCCCTCCAATCAGTGCATCGCCCAGATCAATCGCTGCCGCCGTGTCCGTCCGAGCCAGAATCGCAAGCCAGCCCGCATTCGAGGCCAGCGTCTTTTCCCTGTCGAACACCACCCCGTCAGGCGTAAGCTGCCACCGGAAAAAAGTACCGTCGGAATCGCGCAACGGACTTGAAACGATCGTATTGAGCCGATCCAGGGCCAGGGTGCGCGCCGCTGACGCCTCGGCGTCGAGGAGTACAAGAAACGACTCCGGGCCCGGGACGTCGCCGCGCTTCAGCGCAGTTGAGGTGCTGTCCGTAAATGCCCGCAGCAGACCGGACGACACCTCCGCGCGCGGGAAATGTTGCGCTTCTCTCGCCGCCCACAGCGCCAGGTTCCGCCGCTCGCGTTCGAAATCGGTCCAGCGTTTCGGGTTATTGAAATAGACCCATACCCGGCGCAACAACTCCCTGAGATCTTCCGGATCCAGGTAGGTGGACCCCGTCATCCAGTCGCCTTCGGGCGTCAGGATCGCCGTTGATGGCCAGCCGCCAAGTCCGAATCGTTCCGCCAGGTCCGGGCGCCGGTCCACGTCCACCCGTATCGGCCACGTGCCCTGTCCGATCGCCCGCGCCAACTCCGGGTCTTCGAAACTGCGACCCGCCATATCCCGGCACCAGTAGGACCGGTTGGAATAGAGATATAGGAACAACGGGCGATTGAGAACGCGCGCGGAATCCCTCTCCGACCATTCCCGCCAGGCCACCCGTCCGGGAGGCTGCGGGGACAGCTCGGAAAACGCAGAGGATTCCGGAATCCGCTCACAGGCGCCAAACCCGAAACCCAGCGCGAACAACACGCAGGCCGGACGCAGATAGAACTTCAAGACGCGCGGCGCGTGACGCACGAGTAACCCCCGGGACGACGGTCGGACGCACGGAGCCGGGAACCTGTCGAATGTCGAGAGGGGCCATCCTGCGTTGGAGCGCGTATGACGTCGTTTCCAGTCGAGTGCGATTGTCAAACGGGAATGGCCGCCTGTCTTCCCTGTACCGAAACACCGGCCGGGAAAATGTGACGGCCGAACGGAAAAGTCGGGAACCCCTGTGCGCCAGATGCGTTTATATCTTGAATTCGAGGAAAAGACTTGACATTTCAATGGCGATTAACGTAATTTTTTCGCTTAACGAGATCCGAATCCGCCCTGTCGCCAGGCGCCGTTGGTTACGGCCCTTGCATTGAAACCCAAGATTGCACAAAGACTTAAAAGACAAGGGAAGGATTCGAGACTTCACCGGATCTTCGCAAGCGGTATCGCCTCCTCAATCAGCATGATGGGAATGTTGTCTTCAATCGGGTACAGGTAAGCGCCGTCCTCGCGAACAAGGCCTCCGTCAACGGGTTTTCCAACGGGGGTTCCCCCCCGGTTGCACAACTCGCCCCTTTCTATAAGATCGTTGACTTTTCGGATCAATTCCCGATCTGCCGGACACACCGGTGATTTGTTTTCGGGACAGGCCAGAATATCCAGAAGTTCCCGGTCGATCACCCCAGAGCCCCTTTCCTGATCCATAACGTCTGATTCGCGGCATTCGTTCTTTGCAGCACTCAGTTTCAGAGAAAATATACAACAAGCGGCTGCCAAACAAGATTTTTTCCGGCTGGAGCGCCTATTTCGAACATTCGCTGACGTGTTTTGCCCGTAGTTCCACAATTCCGTTCCACATGAGAAACTGTCGACAAGGCTGGTTAACGCCGCCTTCGCCCCCGGGGCGTTCGTCGCATTGTGGACTTGTTGTCAAAACCTTTGGCGAGTGGAGTGAGCGCCCATGCCGTTCGGGAAAACAACCGGGTCGTCGGGAAAAAGCGGGGCGCACGCCGTCCAGCCCCTCTCCGCACCCGGTTTTTTGTGTCCTGTTGCCTCGGTTATTTCCGCCGCGGTTAATCGCGCGAAAAAAACACCGTCACACCTCAAGGAGCTGAACTCCATGAAAACCAACCGCATGTGCGTGTGCCTGATGGGCATGATGCTGGTCGTTTCGTTCGCGTTTCCGGTCCCCTCGTGGGCGACGCCCGAGAGCCAGGCCGCGGCGCCATTTCTTCTGTTTCAGCCCAGCGCGCGTTCGGCGGGAATGGGTGAAGCCTATATTGCCATTGCCGACGGCGCCAACGCGACCTATTACAATCCGGCAGCCCTGGCCGACGACACGAACCGGCACATGAGCACGACGATGTACAAGCCCGTTCCGTCGCTGGCAAGTGATATATTCACGTCGTTCGGCGCTTACACGCAACCGGTCGAAGGCGTGGGCAATCTGGGCTTCAGCCTGATCTACACCTCGCTCGGGTCCCAGCACCGTACCGACTCACAGGGGCAGGATCTGGGCAAATTCACGAGCTATGGACTGGCTGTGGCCGTCTCGTACGGCGCCTTTGTGGTTAAAAACGTCGCCGTAGGCACCACGATGAAGTTCATTCATGAAAGCCTCGCCCCACAGGGCGCGGGCATCGAAAAGGGCAAGGGCGCGGGTACGTCTTTCGCGGGCGACCTGGGATTCATGTGGCAAGCCACCGACAAATTCACGCTTGCGTGGGCGCTGCGAAACGTGGGACCTAATATTACGTTTATCGATGCAGACCAGGCCGATCCGCTGCCGCAGAATTTCACCATCGGAATCGCCTATACGGCGCTGCAGCGCGGCAATTCAACGCTGCTTTTTGCAGCGGATATCTACAAGCCTCTGGCCGATACAGGCTTTTTCTCCTTCGCCACGGGCTGGAGCGACCGCAACGGCGGCGAGGAACTCAAGGACATCGACTACCGTACCGGCATCGAATGGAGTTACAACCTTTCCGAAGAATCCGCCTTCGCCCTGCGGGCGGGATATTTCCACGATCAGGATGGCGAACGGAACAGCCCGACCTTCGGCCTGGGCCTCAAGTACAACTGGGCGTCGTTCGATCTTTCCTATTTCGCCAATCGAGGCACCACCCTTGAAGATGTGTTTCGCTTCACGGGCGGTTTCTCCTTTTAGTGTTCGGACCCGGAAGCAAGTTGCCTGAATTCGACCGCCGAGCCGCCCGGCCCGCATCCTTCGACAGGCTTGCTTCGACAGGCTCAGCACAGGCAGAACATGAATCACAGGCAGCTCAAGCAACGCAATAGGACGGGATGAATCGGCCTGCCTGTGCGTGCTGTCTCACGCACGCACAGGCGGTCGAGTGGTGTGGAATTTACGGGACGGGACACGGATCGATGGAACGGCGTTTTCTTCTGCCATTTTTCGCTTGAATTCTCAAAGGGTCGAAAACCATCGTGTGGTTGCGGCGGGTTGAACCCATTCGCAGTCTGCAAATGGAGCGAAGGACAATAGCGTTCCTACTCGCCATCTGCTTTTTTTGCCTTGTTTTTTCTCCGCCTGCCGTTCAGGGCGCCACGGAAACCTGGCGCATCCTGGCTGTCCGGGTCTCATTTTCCGTGGAAGATCCCGACGACGGGACCACCAGCGGAAACGGCGCTTTCGATCTCCGGACTTTCGATTCGGTCCGCGACGGTTATATCTTCCCTTTCGACGCCCCCCCGCACGACAGATCCTTCTTCGAAGCGCACCTCCAGGCCCTGCGCAACTATTTTCTGGAGATATCCGATGGTCAACTTGAAATCGACTACGCCGTATTTCCCGAGGAAGCAGACGGAAGCTACGTCATCGACCGGCCCCTCAAAGAATACGGCAACGGGCGCACCCGGACCGAAATCGCCCAGCGCATCACGCAACTCTTCCACGACGGCATCGCGGCCGCTGATTCCGCGGAAGGAGCGAACCTGGATTTTTCCGCGTTCCAGGCCTTCGCGGTCTTTCACGCCGGGCTCGGGGCCGAGGCCGGCGGGCAGGCCATCAACGACATACCGTCCGCATTCGTGTCCGGTAGAGATCTCGAGCGCTTTGTGGACGGACCCATCGCGGTGGACGAGGGGTCGACGGTCGTTCGCAACGGCATGTTGCTTCCCGAAGCCGTCAGTACGGACGGCAGGGGTGGTCTCAACGGCACGCTTGTCCGCTTCTTCGCCCACCAGCTTGGCCTGCCCGGGCTGTCCAATTTCGAAGATGAGCTCCCCGCGGTGGGAGACTGGAGCCCGCTGGATACCGGTGGTCCGGGCGCCGTGGCTTCCGCCGCCAGAATGGGCCTTCAGCCGCTGACCGGAGAACCTGCAGACAGCCTGCTCATCGGATTTGTCCCAAGCCGGCTCCTCGCGTGGTCCCGCATCCGCCTCGGATGGCTGGAGCCCACGGTGGTCACGCGGAACGACACGGTTCGGCTGGTTGCGCCGCATGTCTCGGGGTCCGACCTGCCGCGGGCGGTCAAAGTCCCGCTGAGCGCCACCGAGTACTTTCTTCTGGAAAACCGCATCTCGCGGCTTGCGGTACACGGGCGGAAACCGAACATAACGTTTTCAACCGAGCAACGCGTCTGGCTCTCCGTGGATGACTACGACGCCTTCATTCCCGGTTCGGGCATTCTGATCTGGCATGTCGACGACGCCGTCATTCAGGCCAGCGGCGACGACGCGCCCGTCAACAGCAATCCTCATTACCTCATCGGCCCGGGGCAATACAGGCGCGGAATCTCGCTGGAGGAGGCGGACGGCCTGGAGGACGTCGGCAACAACGCCGCGGACCGGATCGTGCAGGCCGGTATCATCAGACTGGATGCCATAGAAGGCGGCGCCCATGATCCGTTCTTTGCCGGCAACGCCACGCGTTTCGGGCCGGATACCGTGCCCTCGACCAGCAGCAACCTGAATTATCCAACCGGTATTACGATTCAGATTCTCAGCCCGCCCGACGATACCATGGACGTGGTGATCACCTTTGACTACCAGCAGGACGCGTGGCCCGTTACCGGGCTGGCAGACGTCGGTCTGCAGGCGCCCCGCGCGATCGACCTGAACGGCGACGGCGTCAAGGAGATACTCCGCAGCGGCGGCCCCATCGAGACGCCACAGGACGGAAACGCCATGCCGCTGTCTCTCTCCGGGAATCCAGCCATACCCGTACCGGACGCAACGTTTCCGTTCTTCACGTCCTTCACCCCCGCCGTGGGGGACGTCGACGGAGACGGTGAAGACGATTTCATCTTCGCGCGTGACCACACGCCGGTCCTCTGGAGCCACGGAAATACTGCCGCTTCGCAGGCAGGGCCCCCACGCGAGATCACCTGCCCGCCCCTCGTTGCCAGGATTGGGGACGCGCTGGTGGATATCTGGGGATGGTCCAACGGCGACGTCACCTGGGGCAACCTGGCGGGAGCGAATGCAGGCACTGCGCAAACAGGAGCGGGACCCGTCGCCGGCCTGGCGGCGGGAAACGTGGACGACGATCCGGAAACCGAGGTTGTCGCGCTGGCGGGACAGGGAGAGCTGTTCATCGCCGAAGCCAATGGACATGTGCGACAGGTGGCTGATCTGGCCGCGCGCGTTATGGGAACCCCGATACTGGGCGACCTCGACCGGGATGGCGGGGATGAGATCGTCACGCTCGACGCGGACGGTGTGGTTTCCATCTTTTCCAACGGGAGCATGACGGCGCAGAGTGTGCCGGTTCCCGGGGGCGCGGGTTCGGCGCCTGTACTGGGCGATCTCGACGAAGACGGCTACATCGAGGTGCTATTCGGCGGCGAGGGCCGGCTCTGGGTGGTGCGATTCAACGGCGTCCACCAGACCGACACGCCGCTTGCGTTTCCACTCAAGGACGAGACCGGTCTGATTTCCGCACCGCCCGTGCTTGCCGACATCAACCTGGACGGCGACCTGGACGTATTCGTGGCCACGAGGGGCGGGTTGGTGTACGGCCTTGGCGCCGACGGCACAATCCTTCCGTCCTTTCCGCTGCCCGTTTCAGGCCCGGTGCACGCCTCCCCCCTGGTTGACGACCTGGACGGCGACGGCACCCTCGAACTGGTTGTCTTCACGACAGAAGGAGCGGCGCATCTCTGGCACCTCGAGAACTTCGATGCCCATTTTACGGGAAATCATCTCGTCTGGAGCCAGGCCGGAGGCGGGCCGGGCAACACGGGTCGCATGCTCACGCTGCCCAGCGACCCGCCGCCGGAGACCACGTCGTTGCTTTTGCCTCCGGACCAGGTCTACTGCTACCCGAATCCCGTACGCGGGACGTCGGCTACGATCCGGTTTTTCCTCGGGAAAAGCGCCCGCGTCCAGGTGGCCGTGTTCAACGCGCTTGGAGAAATCGTCGAACGGATGACCATGGAAAATCCAACGCCCCGAACGGACAACGAACTCCGCTGGAACACGGTCGAGTATGCCAGCGGTTTCTATGTCTGCCGCGTGGAAGCCATCTCGGAAGAGCGATCCGAAGTCCGCTTTGTCAAAACCGCGATTATCAAATAGACGTCTGATGGATGAGATGGTTATACAACCTGGAAAGAAGGCGTGCCGCAGTGGACGAACGGGGCGCTCATCGGGCAGAATCTATAAGATCTGCCTTGCCCTGCTGCTGTCGGCGTCCCTGCCGGCCGGCGCCCAATTCGACGCCAACCATCCCGAATTGCGCTGGAAGGTGCTGGAGACCGCCCATTTCAAGATATATTACCACCAGGGCCTCGCAAGCTTTGCCGGCCGCGCCGCGAAGGCAGCAGAAACCGTGTACGGTCCGGTCACGGCGTTCTATAATTTCACACCCGACGAAAAAATACGGCTGATTCTGAAAGACACCGACGACTATGCCAATGGCGCGGCCTTCTATTACCACAACACCATGGAAATCTGGGCATCCAACCTGGAATTCGAACTGCGCGGCGACACCAACTGGCTCCAGAATGTGATCGCGCACGAATTCACCCATATTGTTGCGCTGCAGACGGCCCGCAAGGGTCCGCGGCGTCTTCCCGCAATATACTTCCACTATCTGGGGTACCAGAATGAAGAGCGGCGGGACGACATTCTCACGGGTTACCCTGACGTCTTCGCATCCTACGCCGTTCCCCTTACAATCGTACCGCCCTGGTTCGCCGAGGGCACGGCACAATACATGGCGCCCGGCGTCCGTTTCGACCGCTGGGACTCCCACCGCGACATGATCCTTCGCATGGCCACCCTCAAAAATCGCCTGCTCACCTACGACGAAATGGGCGTCTTCGGCTCAAAGACCGGACTCGGACTCGAAAAAGTCTATGACCACGGCTATGCCCTGACCCTGTTCATCGTCAACACCTTCGGCGAGGACAAATTGCCGAAAATCTATAACCATATGAACTCGCTCTGGCGGACAGACTTCGATTCAGCCGTCCGCGGCGCAATCGGCATTTCAGGCCGCGAACTCCACCGGCGCTGGGTTGCCGCCCTCAAAGAACGTTACGAGGTGCAGAAGTCCGAAGTGGAGGGACGCCTGGCGGACGGTGAAATCCTGCAAGGCAAGGGGTACTTCAACCTCCACCCCCGCTGGTCGCCCGATGGCGGTCAGCTGGCTTATCTCTCCAATCGGGGCGGCGACTTCGGACGCACCGCTCTGGTTGTATACACCCTTTCCGACAGTTCTTCCGAAACGCTGGCCGGCGGCGCCGACACCGCTCCGGACTGGTCGCCCGACGGCCCTCGGCTGATTTTCGCGCGACGCAGCCCACCGGACAGACACGGCTCCCGGTTCTGGGATCTCTACACGGTGGACCCAACCGTGTCGCGGGGACCCGGGCTGTTCCAGAAGACCGGAGCGACGCTCGGTCTGTCACTGAAATTGCCACCCAACCAGAATCGTCTCACCCACGGACTCCGGGCCAGCCACCCCGCATATTCGCCCGATGGAAAACAGATCGCATTCGTGGTAAACGGCCGTGGCTCGACCAACCTGGCCGTGATGGACGTTGAGGATGGCAGTGTCCGCAGGCTGACGTCGTTCGACGACGGCTCACAGGTCTATACGCCCCGCTGGTCGCCCGACGGTTCGCAGATCGCATGCTCGGTCTTCCATCCGGAGGGCACACGGAATATCGCCATCGTCCCCGCACGCGGCGGGCGTCTAAGTACCGTTATCTCCTCCTCGGGCACGGACCGCGACCCATGCTGGACTCCCGACGGGGCAGGCCTCGTTTTTTCCTCGGACCAGGACGGCATATTCAATCTCTACCATTTCAGCCTTACAGACGGGTCCGTACACCGAATCACCCGCGTTCTGGGCGGGGCACTTCAACCGCACGTCAATCCCAACGACCGTCGGATTGCCTTTTCCCATTACGGCGCCAACGGCTATGAGATCCGGATCGTGTCGGGAAAAGGCGCGTGGGAGCGGGTCCCATCCACAATCTTTCAACCGGAGACAGGGCGACAGCCCGCCGTCGCGTTTGGGGACGACCCCGTTCCGAACAGCCGGTCCTACGGCAACGAATTCTCCACGACCTCGTTCTTTCCGCGCGTTGCCGTGGATGCGGGAAAGATAAAACTGGGCATCTTCGCCGGATCCAACGACGTCCTCAACAAACAGTCCCTGCTCGTAGGCGCCATGGCGGCGCGCGACAGGGACCTGGATCTCTTCGCGGTCTATGAATACCGCCGCTGGCGTCCAACGGTCTTTCTGGAAGCCTATCGGGCCGTACGCCACGAAGAAGAGGACGTTCTCAACCGCGACGAAAACTTCCGCATTTTCAGCCAGACGTTTACAATTTCCGGCGTGGAACTCGGCGCCAGGCACCGGCTCGGTGCGGGCGGGCGACTGGACGCCAGATTCATCTACAACCTGTCATCCACGGACCAGGACGTCGCCCGTTTCAACGGCATGGACGAAGTAAGCCTGGGCGCCACCACGCATCATGGATTCAATTTTGCGTTCCGGTATTCCCTGCGCAACGTCAGCCGAACCAGAGACAGGGAAATCAACCCCCGGGCCGGACGGGAGATGTGGTTCCGTTACGACCGCCAGTTCAACTTTTTCATCAGCGGATTCAAGGAAGACAGTTCCCTTCTGATCGAAACGTTCGACCGCTACTTTTTCAACCGGTTTACACTGAACTGGAACGAATACCTGCCGGTGGGTCCCGGACGATCCGCCCTGGGGCTGCGATTCTATGGCGGGCTGATCGACAGCGAAGTGGATGACTACTTCGATTTCTTCCTGGGCGGCCTGCCCTACATGAAAGGATATACGTTCTACAGCCTCGAAGGGCGCAGGGCAGCCATGTTTCGCGCCGCGTTCCGTTTCCCCATCCGGACGCGGATGGATCGTCAGACCGGACCCATATACTCCGATCAGCTCTTCGGATCCATCTTCGCCGGCATCGGCCGGGCGTGGGACGGAAACGAAATGGACAACGTATTGAACCGGGGATGGAAGCGCGACGTGGGGGTCCAGATCCGTTACGACGCCACGTCCTTTTACACCTTTCCGACCCGCGCAAGCCTCGACGTCGCCTACGGTATGGATACATTGCCGCGCGTGGTCCCCGGTGAGAAATTGGAAAAAAGCGGTTTTAAATTCTACTTCACCCTGCTTTTCGGATACCTGCAAAGCGTTGGGGGAAGATAGACGAAAGGCGGGGAGACGACCTCACCCCCCGGCCCCCTCTCCTAAAGGAAAGGGGGAGACCCTCACCCCCCGGCCCCCTCTCCCAGGGGGAGAGGGGGAGCAAAACCAGGCGTCCATCAAGCGATGACAGTTTCCCCTTCCTTCAGGAAGGGGGTTAGGGGTAGGTCTCGCGCGTCGCAGATCCTGCGCCGGTATGTGGGCGGTTCTCGAACTAAGACAACAAC
>LXNJ01001441.1_pt1 | contig 14114 bp, 10 predicted proteins | sample 809081 | NCBI WGS metagenome assembly LXNJ01 (sample SAMN04870510, study PRJNA318959) | sponge metagenome | biome: sponge; feature: marine sponge reef; material: water | host: Petrosia ficiformis | place: Greece: Milos, Mediterranean Sea | collected 2013-05-29 | depth 5-7 m
AAAATCGTCCTGCTCTTCCTGCGTATCGCATCCGGCAGACAGGAACGCGCCCGCAAGCATCGTAATGCAAAAACCGGCAAAGCATTTTCGAGAAAACATTACCTTGCGCAAAAGGCATCGGATCACATCGACGGAGCGATCGACGAAAACGATCGGCCACCGCTTGCACGACGTGATGCTTCCAAGGGTCCCGATTCCTTTCATATTCCATCGATAAAAATTACGCGTACCCTTTCGAAACAAGAATGCTCGTCCCATGAAAATATATACGCGCACGGGAGACCACGGGGATACCGGCCTCTTTGGCGGTAACCGTGTATCCAAGGCACATGCACGCATCGAAGCCTATGGCGCCGTCGACGAAACGAATGCGCTGCTCGGCATGGCGCGGGCCTTCGTCTCGAAACACCCGGCCTCCGAACGTCTGGACAGCCTCCTTGCAGCCTTGCAGGACGATCTTTTCGTAGCCGGAAGCGACCTTGCTACGCCGCTGGACAGCAAAGCTGCTGTACCGCGCCTTGCAAACGCACACACAGAACGGCTCGAACAGGAAATCGACCGCCTGGAAGAAGACCTGCCGCCCCTGGAGAATTTCATTCTTCCCGGAAGCGTACCGATCGCATCCATACTCCATGTTGCACGAACGACCTGCCGCCGGGCCGAACGGCGAGTCGTTGCAGCGGCAGCATGCGAATCCCTCAATGAAGCCGTTGTCGCGTACCTGAACCGTCTGTCCGATTACTTGTTCGTGCTGGCGCGCTGGGCGAATAAAACCGAAGGAGGAAAGGAACACCTATGGAAACCGGAATAATGCTGCTGCCGGTTGCAAAATCGCAGTAAATGCCGTAGGTTAATCAAATACGCTGCTTCTCGGAATTTCGTCGATATTCGGCAGTTTCGAATAGTACATCCGGCACGCGGCCTCCCACCCGCTCAATCGGCCCTGCAAGGTGTATATTCCGGCATCGGATTCGGCATGTTTCGATTATTTATAGACATGCGCAGTATAAAGCATCCCGGAATCGCAGCGGCTGTCGGCGTCTTTCTGCTTGCCGCAACGCTCCTCCTCATCAGAGACAAGGACGCATCTCTCGAATCGCCCCGGGCGATATCCGTTACACAGAAAATATCGCCGCCCGAAGCGGATCTCGACAAATACGGCATCGCATCCGACGGCTATGACGTCATCGACCGTCGCGTACGCCGGAACGAAACGTTCGGAGAGATTCTGACCGGGCACAACATCCCGTACGAAAAGGTCCTTACGATCGCCTCTTCAGCGCGGGACATCTTCGACGTACGGCGCATTCAGACCGGAAAACCTCTTCGCGTGTACAGCGACTCTCTTGCCGGAACGTACCAGGCGCGCTACGTGGTGTACGAGCAGGACAGGCTCAATTACGTGGTATTCGATCTTGCCGCCGATTCTACATCCAGCGCCGTCTACGCCGGAAAACGGGAAGGAGAAATAAAGCGCAGGCAACTGTCCGGACACATCGAAAGCTCCCTCTACCGGACACTGGAATCCAGGCAGGTACCTGCAAACCTTGTGCCGCTACTCGCCCTTGCCCTGGCGGAAGTGTTTGCATGGCAGGTGGATTTTTTTCGCATTCTCGAGGGAGACGATTTTAACGTGATCTACGAAGTGTTCCATGTGGACGGGGAACCGGTCCGTGTCGAGCGAATCGTAGCGGCCCGGTTCGGGCACCGGAAAACAGATTATTTCGGTTTCCGGTTCGAAGAAGGGAAACGCCCCGATTTTTTCGACGAAAACGGGAATAGTCTACGCAGGGAACTCCTCAAGGCGCCGATACGATACGACCGTATCAGCTCGCGCTATTCGCTGAGACGATTTCACCCGGTCCAAAAAAGGTATAAGGCGCATCTGGGTACGGATTACGCCGCCGCACCCGGCACGCCGATCTATTCGGTAGGGGACGGTGTAGTCCTTGAAGCGCAATTCAAGCGCTATAATGGCAACTACGTCAAGATCCGGCACAATTCGGTGTATACGACCGGCTATCTGCATATGTCGCGTATTGCCTCGGGCATACGACCGGGTACGCGGGTGAAACAGAATCAAGTAATCGGTTACGTGGGAAGCACGGGCCTGGCGACAGGCCCGCACGTGTGCTATCGGTATTGGAAACACGGCAGCCAGATCGATCCGTATACCGACACCCTCCCCCCCGCCAGTGCGGTCGCCCCCGAACTGATGGACCGATTCGCCACCGTGCGCAATGAAATCATGCCGCAAATCCTCGGGGTCGTTCCTCCCTATATCGCAAACAGCGATGCTGCGGAAGATCAAAATCCACCGGACAAAGCATTGATGTAACGCGACACCCCGTCGACACTAACCCCACCATGCTCTTTCCCACTGCTTCAAATTCCACTCGAAGAGTCGCCTCCTATTCCATGCCAAAACGCGCATTGGAGCTGGCTCGCCTTGCGGCCCGCCGGATCGTGCGTCGGAAAACCCGCGTGATACGTCTATCGAAGCATGCGTATGCAAAACTCGAACGAAGCAGGAGCATGCCAGCGCGAGCCGCGCAGGACCTGCGTACGCTGGTGCGCCTTGCAAAAGCATGGGCTTTCAGAGAATATCGGCGTGTACCCTGGCGCACGGTAACCTATGTAGTGGCGGCCATGCTGTACTTCATTAATCCGATAGACCTTGTTCCGGACATGCTCATAGGCATCGGGTTCGTGGACGATGCAGCCGTTGTCCACGCGGTGATTCACTCCCTCCACAATGATCTGATCGCCTTCCGGAAATGGGAAAACCGGCAAACGGATCCTGTGGCGTATCTGGCTTGAATGTGAAGTATTGGACTGTTGGCAGGTCGTATACCTGATCTGACCAAAATCTGTCCAGGCAAACCACCGCTCCCTACTCCCCTTGCATCAGGCGATACATCAGCAACGCCGCACGCTTCGTTTGCGTCGGAAGCGAACGCAAATCGGCTATTTCTTCCTCCACCGAAGCATGGTATCCGACATATGGCTTGCCCGTAGCCTTTTTGTAGCGGATCAGCCAGACTCCTTCCTTGCGCGCATGGTTTTCGGCAAGCCAGGCGCGCCATTCCTCTCGAGTGGCCGGGTGACAGAAGTTGGAAGGAATATCCATTCAGGATACTCTGAGCTTTGCGGACTTAATCAGAGTATCCTTCAAATATTAATTGCCTTGCCCAATGCGGCACGGGTAGCTTCCATGAGAGATTCGGAGAGCGTAGGGTGCGGGTGCATTGCTTCGGCAATCTCATGCGCCGTCGTTTCCAGGGCGCGAGCCGTAACGGCTTCCGCAATCAGTTCGGTAGCGTCGCGTCCTATAATGTGGCATCCAAGCCATTCTCCATACTTCGCATCATAGACGACTTTAACGAATCCTTCCGTATCGCCAAGCGCGGCGGCCTTGCCCGACGCGGAGAAAGGAAACTTCCCGACCTGGACATCGAAGCCTGCCTCCCTGGCCTTTTCCTCGGTGTAGCCTACCGACGCAATTTGCGGCTGACAATACGTGCAGCCCGGGATGTTGTCATAATTCATCGGATGGACCGATTCCCCCGCGATGTGTTCTACGCAAAGAACCCCTTCGTGACTGGCCTTGTGGGCCAGCCAGGGACCGCCCGCAACATCGCCGATGGCATACACGCCGGGGATGTTCGTACGGTAGTACTCGTCCACAACAATGCGCCCAGGCTCGGTTTTGACGCCCAATTTTTCCAATCCAATATCTTCGATATTGCCCCGAACGCCCACCGCGGAAAGCACCTGATCGCATGGAATCGCCTCTGCTCCCTTACCGGTTTTGACATTTACGGCGAGGGATTGTCCACGGGTATCGACAGATTGCACCTCCGCGGACATCAGGCACCGGATACCCTGTTTGCCGAACGCCCGCTGGAGCGCCTTGGAAATTTCGATATCTTCCACAGGGACGAGACGGTCGAGTAGTTCGACAATGGTGACCTCGGCGCCCATCTGATTGTAGAAATAGGCGAATTCCACACCGATCGCTCCTGCGCCGCAAACAACCAGCCGCTTCGGCGGCTTCTTTTGAAGCATGGCCTCCCGGTATGTGATGATTTTTTCGCCATCTACGGGAAGGGGAGGAATTTCTCGCGCCCGCGCACCGGTGGCGATAACGATATGGTCGGCCTCGACGGTTCCTGTGTTGCCGATGCGATCCCCGTCCATGTTGACAGACGGCTCGATGGACAGCTTGCCCCTCCCTGCAAGGCGCGCTCTGCCGTAGAGCACGTCAATCTTGTTCTTTTTCATCAGGAAGCCGACGCCCTTGTTCATCTTGCCGGCCACACCACGACTTCGCTCGACAATTTTGGCAAAATCCGGTGCAATATTGCCGTCAAGGCGCAGGCCGTAATCGGACAAATGGCGCGTTTCTTCCATGACTTCCGCACTCTTGAGCAGTGCCTTGGTCGGTATACAACCGATGTTCAGGCACACGCCGCCCAACTTGTCTTTTTCGACAATGGCGACCTTGAGTCCGAGCTGGGATCCGCGGATGGCGGTCTCATAGCCGCCTGGCCCCGACCCGATAACGACGACATCGTATTTCACGGCAGATACAGGTTATTCGGTTGAAACGGAAAACGTGGAAGTAAATGAATATGCAGGGGGAAAAGTTCGCTTGTTGCATGCTATTCGGGGCATTAGATGGCCAAGTGTGCACGGACATGCACACCGACGAAATTTGCCGCATCAGCGAACCGCCAGCCAGGGCGAGGGATCGATGGGAGAACCTTCCTTGAAGAGCGCGAAAAAGAGCGCCGTCCCCTTGGGTTCGTCCGGTGTGCCGGCCTGACCTATGGTTTGCCCGGTTCGTACGATATCGCCCTCTGCAATGAAGGTGTCCGAAAAATTGGAATAGACGCTTTTGTACAGGCCGTGCTCGATTACGACGTATCGTCCGTATTCCGGGAGCACTGAAATATCGATAATGCGTCCGTCGAATATGGCCCGTACTTCTGCGGAGGACGGCGTTTCGATAATAATGCCGGGATTGCGCGTTCTCGTTCCGTAGACAGGGTTTACGGTATCGCCGAAAGGCTCGCGCATGACCCCTTTCACGGGCCAGGGAAGTTGTCCCCGGTTTTCGAGAAAGGAACCGGACAGGGCGGCGTATTCTTCAGCCGTGGCCAGATCTTCCCGTGCACGCAGTCGATCCCGGGCGGTGGCTGCTATGAGTTCCCGGATGCGATTCTCGAGATCCCTGGCGGCGGCGCGCTTCGTTTCAAGAGATTGTTCGATGGTCGAGCGTGTAGCTCGCAGGTCGGAGATCACGCGCGTCCGGCTTTGGTGCAGGCGCTCGAGGTTGCGCTGTTCGCTGCGCTCTTCGTCCAGCAATCTCTCATTGTCGGCCAGGATGTCTTTCAGTTGCTCGTTGCGTTCTTCCGTTTCTTCTTGCGTGGTTTGGATTTCTGTAAGCCGGTCGCGCCGCTGTTGGGCAAAACGATGCAGATAGCGCACCCGAACCAACATCTGGTTGATGGATTTCGAGGATGCAATGAGAGCAAGATCATGCATGCGGCCGTGCTTGTAGGCATGTGCCGCCCGACTTCGGTACTGGGTTTTCAGTGTTTCAAGTTCGTTTTCAAGAGAGGCGAGCGTGGCTCGCAAGGCGCCCATCTCGCCTGAAATCTGGTTCATACGCCGTCCGTAGTTGCGTATGAGTTCCTTATGCAATGCAATCTGCCGGTCGAGTTGCTCAAGCGTTTTGAGAGAAGCCTGTTCTGCCTGGGCGGTTTCGGAAAGATGTTGCTTGTCCTCGGCGATCTGGGCCTTTAGTTCGGCAAGGCGCTGCCGGGTGGCTTGCCGCTCGCGATCCGCCGCATCATTTTCCTGCCCGGACGCAACCAGTGCTTCCTGGGACACCGCCTGTTGGGCCCCGGCGGGCAGCGCGGCGTACAGGGTAGCCATCAGGAAAACCATAAAGATGAGACGGTGCATAGCGAGCGAGGGATTACTTCCGATCGATTTTTTTCCGCAGCTCCGGATGGTTCGGATCTATCTCCAGCGCCCGGCGCCACGCATCCGTTGCAGATTGCCTGTGCCCCAACGCTTCATACACATCGCCAAGGTTTTCAAGCACGCTTGCGGAAGCGTCGGGACGCTTTGCTGCCACTCCAATGTGCCGGAGCGCCTCTTCGTACGATTGCCGGGCCCGTTGGGTGTCGCCCATGCGTGCGTATAGCGAACCGAGCATCGAACGGAGACTGCCGAGTTCTTCTTCATTCCCATAATCGTTCTCCGTTGCGATCTGCACCGCCTCTTTAAAGTGGCGAACCGCTTTGGCATTGCGGGAAGCAGCCATCGCTGCATACCCGGCGATCTTGTGAAGGTCAAGCGCATTCGGAAAGATCGCGAGCCCCTTTCCCGCCATGTTTCCAGCCCATACGAAGCTTCCCGCATCACGGAAGGCATTCGCAGCGTATATCCATAATTGCACGTCGTGCGGATTTTGCTCAAGGATACGCAGGAAGTTGTCGGCGGCTTCCTCATGTCGGCCCTGCTTCAGGCGTATTTCGGCCAGGATGCGGCGCAACTCGACGTTATACGGTTCGTCTTTCAGCATGGCTCCCAGTATGCGCTCCGCGTTGGACAGGTCGTCCAGCCGGTTATACAGATGTAGAAGTTGTCGCCGAACAGCTCGATCGCCGGCGTTTTCTTCAAGGATACGTTCGTACGCTACCGCTGCTTTCGCCGTCTCGCCTTCCATCATGTATATCCGGGCCAGATCGTAGCGCGCATCGAGATGGTGCGGGGCCTTTTCCAGCACGTCGGCGTACAAACGAGCGGCTTTACTCCGTTCACCCATTGCTGTATAAAGACCGGCCAATTGCAAAGCATAGTGTATGTTTTCCGGGGCCAGCGCATACGCCTTGCTCAAGTGATAATGCGCCGTAACGTGGTCGCCAACGATCTCGTACAACTCAGCCGACGCAGCAAGAATGGCGGGTGATTCGGGCGCCATACGGAGCGCCTGTGCATACAGATCGAGTGCAGCGCCCTGGTCGCCTGTCTGTGCCCGAGTCATGCCACGTACGAAAAGTTGTTGAGCCCGTATCGATCGCATTTCCTCTCCCGTAGGATCAGGAGACGAGGGCGGGGTATTCGAAACGATTTCCTGGTTCTCAACGATTGCCGCCACCGGGACGCATCCGCTTGCGGCCATGCCGATCAGGATAGCCGGGAGAAAAGCAACCAGGAAGGATGTAACGGTATCCGGGACGCAGTGCATCGGGGCAGCCGGCGGATGGTAGATATAACCTGTGAAAAAACGGAGATACCGTTCGCATGTTTCTATGAATGGGGGTTTATGCGTGCGGGATATGGAGGCGGGCCATTTGCCGCATTCCGCGGACTGTCGCTTCACACCATCGATCAATACCGTTGGACGTTGGGGTAGCTGCAGGGGATATGCCCGAAAACCCCCAAGACCCGGCGCATCTAGGCGCCTTGGGACGACTGGCTCCTCGTTCGGAAAACCGGCCAGTGGGCGCCACGGCCGATCGATAAACTAGGCCAGGACACCGTAACTGGATCCTGGCTCTCTTTCGGACCTAGCTTGCTGGAGCCGGGGCGGTTTCCAGATGTTCCACGCACTGGGGCGTCCAGGGCACGGAACGATCGGCAGTCCATCCAGGGCTTGCGACCTCATCCGGTTCTGCTTGCATCGCGGCCCCGGCGACGGTTGGCTTGGCAACATTAGTGAAGGGCAGTAACAGGGCCAGAGCGACGATCGCCGGGAGGGCCAGTATCAGAAAGTCATCGCTAAAGCCAGACGCCGCGCCAAAGTAAAAGGGGTTTACCGGATTGCTGTCCGGCGCCCAGTGCGTTCAAGTCGGCCTTTCCAGTTCGGCAACGCCTTCAGCGTTCTCATACGGCGGGAAACTCCGGCTTACAGTTAGAATTGCGTAAACCTTCTCCCCCTCCCCTTCTTCATCCAGCGCCACGACACTGCGACCCGACTCAGGAAGAATCGGCAGGTGGCGCGGGGGACTCGGAGCATTCTGCGATCTGATCTACGAAGGAGAAGGTCCCGCCCTTCTGAAATCCTCTGCAAGCAGCAAAAAGAAACCATATGCGCCGGAATGGATTTCACCGTATGCTATAATTTCGAGAGGGTTCTGTTGCGGAGTCAGCTCTAGGCCAAGCCGCATCGCCGCAAGGCGCCGCCTCGAAGATGATTCGAAACCAACCTCAGTGTTCCGATGGGAGAACTGAACCTGACGCCCGAGATGGACGAGGCCTCCTTGCGCCGGTTTACGTATCGGCTCATTGAGGACGTTCGGGCGCTGGAATATTTACTGGAAGAGAATAAATTCGAGTCGGGCGTGCGCCGAATCGGAGTGGAGCAGGAGATGTTTCTGGTGGATGATCGCTGGCGTCCGGCTCCGGTCGCCGAACAGGTACTGGAACGGGCGACCGATGACGACCGGGTAGTCGCGGAGTTGATGAAGTTCAATCTCGAACTGAATCTGGAACCGGTCGTGTTCCGTGGCGATTGCCTGCGCCGTATGGAGCGTTCTGTCGAGGAAGCGGTGGAAAGTGTGCGCAAGGTTGTCGAGGAAGTTGGAGCACATGTCGTACTGGCAGGCATCCTGCCCACGATTACATTGTCCGATCTGGACCTTGCACATATGATGCCCGCCCCGCGTTATTATGCGCTGAACGAGGCGATCGCTCGGCTGCGCGGCGGCCCCGCCGAACTGCAGATCCGGGGTACGGACGAACTCTACGTCAAGCACGACAGCATCACGCTGGAAGGGTGCAACACAAGTTTTCAGACGCATTTACAGGTGCATCCCGACGAATTCGCCGCGATGTACAACATTGCACAAGCAGCAACCGGTCCGGTGCTTGCCGCCGCCGCCAATTCACCAACCCTGTTCGGAAAGCGTCTCTGGCAGGAAACGCGCATCGCCCTGTTCCAGCAGGCTGTGGATACGCGCAGTTCGAATCTGTACATCCGGGAGATGAGTCCGCGCGTGCATTTTGGAACGAAATGGATAGACCGGTCGGTGCTGGAAATTTTTCAGGAAGACATTTCCCGTTTCCGGATTCTGCTCTCGAAATCCGAGATAGAAGATCCTATGAAGGCACTGGAGGCAGGGCGCGCTCCGAAACTCCAGGCTCTTCAACTGTACAATGGTACCGTATACCGTTGGAACCGAGCCTGCTATGGCGTAACGGACGGAAAACCGACACTGCGAATCGAAAACCGTATTCTACCTTCCGGTCCGACCGTGATCGATGAAATGGCGAACGCCGCATTCTGGTTCGGGTTGACCATGGGGTTATCCAATTCCTGTCCGGATATTCGGCGCGTCATGGATTTTGACGACGCTATGGGGAATTTCGTGTCGGCGGCCCGCCTCGGACTGGCGGCACAGTTCGTGTGGCTCGACGGACGGCGCGTTTCCGCATGTGCATTGATTTGTGACGAACTGCTTCCGCTCGCCCGAGAGGGTTTGCGCGAAGCGGGAATCGTCGCCGAAGACATTGCTCGCTATCTGGATGTTATCGAGGAACGTGTAATGTCCCGCCGGACCGGCGCCCACTGGCAACTCCATTCTTTGCTTACGATGCGCCCGAAAGCCACGCGGGCCGAGCGGCTGAGCGCTGTGGTGGCCGCCACGGTAAATCGCCAAAAAGAGGGTGCGCCTGTACATACGTGGCCGGAAGCCGAGGCGCAGGAAGGTATTTCGGAACGCCGTTTCGACAAAGCGCGCGTGGAGGAGTACATGAGCACCGACCTCGTCACGGTCAACGAAGAAGAACTGGTCGAACTGGTGGCGTGCCTGATGGACTGGAAGCACATCCGGCATGTGCTGGTCGAAGATAACGAGCATCGGCTGGTGGGACTTGTCAGCCATAGGAATTTGCTTCGCCTGATGGCGGAACAACGCGGGGGAGAACAGAATCTGCCGGTGAAGGATGTGATGATCCGGGATCTGGTTACGGTCTCTCCGGATACGCTCGCGATAGAAGCCATCCACAAGATGCGGAACCTGAAAATAGGATCGCTTCCGGTGATTCGGGACGGGCGCCTGATCGGCATTATCACAGAGAAAGATTTTATCGAGATCGCCGGTCGCATCCTCGATCGGAGAATATCTACTATGGTGCAAAGCGATCCCGTTTCTCCCGATCCCGAATCGAATGCATAAGACATCGGCATGGAAAATTTTCTGAATGGTTTGGGAGAAGTGGTATGGCTGGGTTCGCCGCTTGACGCCTGGTTTATGTTGGGTGTTTTCTGGGCGGCGATCGCTGTTGCTCTGGTATTTGCCCACCGCATCCTCCTCCGGCGTTTCCACCGGCTGGCGACGCGCACAACGACGATCATAGACGACATTTTCGTGACGCTGCTGGAGCGCACGAAGCTGTATTTCCTCGTTGCGCTCTCCCTGTATATAGCGGTGGGTGCGGTACCATTGTCGGAACAGGTGACGAGCTATATATCGCGGATCGCCTTCGTGTTTCTGCTCGTGCAGGTCGTGTTCTGGGGAAATGCCGCTATCACAGACTGGGTCCGGCTGTACAAGGAGCGGAAACTTGAGGAAGACGCCGGTGCAGTCACGTCCATGCAGGCGATCGGGTTTCTTGTCCGTCTTCTTCTTTATACGGCGCTTCTGCTGGTTGCGCTGGACAACTTCGGCATTGACGTCACGACGCTTATCGCCGGGCTCGGGATAGGCGGTATCGCCGTGGCGCTCGCCATGCAGAATATCCTCGGGGATTTGTTTGCCTCGCTCACCATCGTGCTCGACAAGCCATTCGAAGTGGGCGATTTTCTGATCGTGGGAGATACGCTGGGGACGGTCGAAAAAGTTGGTTTGAAGACGACGCGCCTGCGCAGTTTGTCCGGGGAACAGATCGTGATTGCCAACGGGGATCTGCTTGGCAGCCGGATACGAAACTACAAGCGGATGCAGGAGCGGCGCATCGTCTTTTCGCTGGGAGTGACCTACGACACGTCTGCAGAACAGCTCGAACGCATTCCGGACATGGTGCAGGAGATCGTCGAGGCGCAGGAGCATACCCGGTTCGACCGGGCGCACTTTACCCGGTTCGGCGATTCCACGCTCGATTTTGAAGTGGTGTATTACATGGCGACGCCTGACTACATGACCTTCATGGACATTCAGCAGGCGATCAATCTTGCGTTATTCCGCCGCTTCGAGGAAGAAGGGATTCAGTTCGCCTTTCCCACCCGCACGGTGCATGTCAGGCAGGAACAGGGTACGCCTGTCTTATGATCATCGTCTGCGCATACGGTTCCGCCGGGTTGGACGGTCTCGTTTACGAATCAGGCCAACATTTCGCCTTACTCCGATCCTAACGGATGCACCGGTTTACTTGACGAGCATCGTAATCTGGACCACACCGGATAGTTTCGCATCTGTGAGAAAAAGATATGGGGAAGCGTTTTAGCGATAAAACTACGACCGGCATACGTTCGTTTATTTGGGGAATTATATACAATCCATGGTGCACCCGGCTACCGTGCACCCCTTCCCTCCTCCGATTCCGCCGCGCTCCTGCGAAGTTTCTCCAACTGCGCTGCGATCTGTGTATCCTCGACCTTGCGGAAAAGAATTTCGGGTTCGTCCAGTTCGTGACCGGCTTCAAGTAAGGGTCCGGCAGCTTCATCCCAACCGATCGATCCTGCGCTTCCGCCGGCATCGCTCGAGCGGACCCCCTCTAACCGTAGCATGGACTGCAACCGTCTCGAACTGTGCGGCAGCACCGGTTCCAGCAACACGGAAAGCGCCGCGCAAAGCTGCAAGGACACATGCACCGTGTTGGCGCAAGCGCGGAAGTCGGTCTTCGCGGTGCGCCAGGGTTCTCTGTCGTTGAAATACTTGTTGCCAAGTCGGGCCAACTGCATCGTCTCGAAAACGGCCTCGCGATTGCGAAAAACTTCGTACCGCTCCCCTATCCTTGCCGGAAATTCCGCAAGTTCATCCAGTACTTCCCGATCTGCCTGCGACGCATCTTTGAGGGGGGGCACTTTCCCGTCCATGTATCTTGCAGCGAACGTCATCGCCCGATGGAAGAAATTTCCCAACACGTCAGCCAATTCTCCATTGACGCGCGCCTGAAAATCGCCCCAACTGAAATCGGCGTCTTTCGTTTCGGGAAGCGTCGTCGCCATAGCGTATCGCAGCAAGTCAGGCGGGAATTCCTCGAGGTATTCGTGCAGCCACACAGCCCAGCCGCGGCTAGTGGACAATTTTTCCCCTTCGAGATTCAGAAATTCGTTGGCCGGCACATTATCCTCGAGCACAAACTCCCCGTGTTCTATCAACATCGCCGGAAACATGAGGCAATGGAACACGATGTTGTCCTTGCCAACGAAGTGTAACAGCTTCGTCCCATCGTCCTGCCAGTACCGCTTCCACGCTTCGGGCTCCCCTTTCGCAGTCGCCCATTCCTTCGTGGCCGAGATATATCCAATGGGAGCGTCGAACCATACGTAGATCACTTTGCCGCGTGCATCCACGCCAGCTGCCTCCGCCACATCTTCCGGCACCGGCACGCCCCAGGACACATCGCGCGTAATGGCCCGATCCCGCAATCCATCCTGAAACCAGCTCCGTATCTGCCCCAGCACATTGGGCTTCCACTCCGGATGCGTCGCAATCCACGCTTCGAGCTTCGGCTGCAAATCGCCCAGCGGCAGGTGCCAGTGAGTGGTTTCACGCAGTTCCGGAACCGCATCCGTCAGTGTGCTCCGGGGATTACCGAGTTCCGCCGGGCTGAGAGACACGCCGCACTGCTCGCACTGATCGCCGTAGGCGCTTTCGTACCCGCACGCCGGACATGTGCCTGTCACGAATCGATCGGCCAGAAAAATCTCCGCTTCCGGGTCGTAGAGTTGCTTTTCGGTCTTCAACCGGAAAAGACCCTTTTCGGCCAATCGGCGAAAAAAATCCTGACTGGTTTTTCGATGTACGTCGGAGGTCGTTCGTCCGTAGTAGTCGAAACTCATCCCGAAACGCTCGAAACTGTCGCGAATTATCGGGTGGTATTCGTCCACGATATCCTGAGGGGTAATGCCTTCCCGGTGCGCCCGCATCATGATCGCCACCCCGAATTCGTCGGAGCCGCACACGTAGATCACATCCCGCCCCTTCATGCGCTGGTAGCGCGAATAGAGATCGGCCGGCAGATACGCTCCCGCCAGATGACCCAGATGAAGAGGCCCGTTGGCGTACGGCAGCGCAGAAGTAACAAGAATGCGGTCGAAATCACGCGGGGGCATGGAAACGATACCATACAGGGCAATTCTGAACGTACGGCATACAGTACGACAGCCCCTGTACGATGTTCGGATGCCAACGGCTCACTTCACCAGCATCATCGTACGCACAATGATCTCGCCTCTTGCCTGCAGGCGGTACACGTATAAACCGCTTGGCAAGTCGCCCGCTCCAAAACGCACCGTATGATTGCCCGCAGGCTTCGATCGATCGACCAGTATAGCTACTTCATGACCGAGCAGATTGTACACCGCAAGACGTACTTGCCCCGCCTTTGGCAATCCATAACGTATCGTCGTCTCCGGATTGAAAGGATTCGGATAGTTGGCCGAGAGGGTCACCTCCACAGGCAGCTCCCGAATCTCTGTGTTTATACTGGTGCCCTGGAGCTCGAACGCAAGCATCGCCATGGGTTCGTCGGAGAACTTGCCCGTTCCCTTGATACTCATGATCGTTCCTTGAGGATTGGTCGCGGGATTACTTAGCGAGAACCCGTCTCCGTTCTCGGTCCCGGCATCGTAGGGAAACAGATCGACCGCACGCTCCGACAGCCATTGGCCCTGATCGTCGAGCAAAGACAACCCGGAAACGCCGACGAACCAGTCCGGGCTGGGGCCGATCATCGACAGCAGGGTAAACAGCGGGCGGTCGCTTGCGACTTCAATATCGAATGTGGCTGTAACGGTAGGGCTTCCTCCGATGCTTTTCTTGACGAGAAAAGCATTCGCTCCTTCCGCAGCGACTTCGGATTCGAAGGTCCCCGTGACGCCGAGCTCCGCTTCCCTTTCGACCCCGCGAGTGGCTATGCCGCCGGACTCC
>LXNJ01001443.1_pt1 | contig 14086 bp, 11 predicted proteins | sample 809081 | NCBI WGS metagenome assembly LXNJ01 (sample SAMN04870510, study PRJNA318959) | sponge metagenome | biome: sponge; feature: marine sponge reef; material: water | host: Petrosia ficiformis | place: Greece: Milos, Mediterranean Sea | collected 2013-05-29 | depth 5-7 m
TCCCCCATCAAGGGAGGGGGGAGCAGGCTCGCCCGAGAGGTTCCTCGGCGCCGCTCGGAATGACAAGCCACTCCACACCCCGCCGATTCACCCTCACCCTAACCCTCTCCCCTCAAGAGAGAGGGGAGCAGACTCGCCCGAGAGGTTCCTCAGCGCCGCTCGGAATGACAAACCGCCCCACACCCCGCCGGTTCACCCTCACCCTAACCCTCTCCCCTCAAGGGAGAGGGAATCAGGCACCCTACCCCACAAGCCCACCCCCATCCCCGCATCAAGTGCGGGGCAGGCTCCAGCCTTCCCCCATCAAGGGGGAAGGGATCAAACAGGGTCACGGAGGTAGCCGATGCCTCCCATGCCGCTGGAGGGGGTTACCGTCCTCGACTGCACGCAGGTCATGGCCGGCCCCTTCTGCACGATGCTGCTCGCCGACATGGGCGCAGACGTCATCAAGGTCGAGAAGCCCGGAGGCGACGACTCCCGGCGCATGGGGCCGCCGTTCATCAACGGCGAGTCCGCCGCCTTCCTCGGCATCAACCGCAACAAGCAGAGCATCGTCCTCGACCTGCGGAACGAGGTCGACCGCTCCGCCCTCCGGCGCATCGCCGCTCAGGCCGACGTCGTCGCCGAGAATTTCCGCCCCGGCACGATGGAGCGGCTCGGGCTCGGGCCGGACGTCCTGCGAGCGGAGCACCCGGAGCTGATCTGGGTCTCCATCTCCGGCTTCGGCCAGACCGGCCCCTACGCCAGCCGACCGGGCTACGACCTGTTGGCGCAGGGCATGTCCGGCATGATGAGCGTGACCGGCTACCCGGACTCGCCGCCGGTGAAAGTGAGCATCCCGCTGGCCGACCTCAGCGCAGGGCTGTTCGCCGCCAACGGCGTGCTCGCCGCCTACATCCACCGCCTCAAGACCGGCGAAGGGCAGGTCATCGACACCTCGCTGCTGGAGGCCGCCATCGCCCTCACCGTCTGGGAGGCCGCCGAGTACTGGGGCTCCGGCGTCGTGCCCGGTCCGAAGGGGTCGGCGCACCGGCTCGTCGCCCCATACCAGGCGATGGAGAGCGCCGACGGCTACTTCAACATCGGCGTGGCAAACCAGGCGAACTACGAACGTCTCTGCGCCGCGCTCGAGCGCCCCGACCTGCTGGCCGACGCCCGCTTCGCCGCGAACCCGGACCGCGTGCAGCACTACGAGGCACTGGCCGAGGAGATCCAGCGGACGACGCGCACGCGGAGCTCCGCTGAGTGGCTGGCCGTGTTCGAGGCCGCAGGCGTCCCTGCCGGGCCGATCTACGGCATGGACGAGGTCTTCGCGAACGAGCACGTCGTCGCTCGCGGGATGGTGGCGCCGCTGGAGCACCCGGTCGCGGGGACGATCAACAACCTCGGCGTCCCGGTCAAGATGTCGGCGACGCCCGGCCAAGTGCGGTTCCCCGCCCCTACGCTCGGCCAGCACACCGAGGACGTGCTGCGGCAGTTCGGGGTGCCGGAGGATGAGGCGGGAATCATCCTGGGGCGGGGGTAGGCGGTCAGGGGCAAACGAACATCGATGCACAGGATGGACAGGATGGGGGATCAGAGCGCACGGAGGTGTGTGAAGTGACCCGGCAACCCCGCGTTTCTCATCACAGAGAGCGCGGCCAGCATGAGCGCGAGGCCCAGTACGGCAACGGGCGCTGCATGGAATCTCCGCATCGCACGCCTCTGCCAAGGAGTACGCCTAGCGGGGCGGCGTTCGTTCCGTGTTTTTGCGTCACTCCCCCTTACGCGTTCTTTATCAACTCGTAGAGCATTATGCGGTTGCCGCACGTGTCGTCGAACAAGGCCTGCGCGACGCCTGCGGCGTCTATCGGCCTCATCGAGAACACGACGCCCAGCCCCTCGAGGCGTTCGTACTCAGCCTGGATGTCGTCAACGGCGAAAGCCGCGTGCGGGATGCCTTGTTCGAAGATCGCCTGCTGGTAGGCCTGCGCGGCGGGGTTGTCGTTGGGCTCCAGGAGCAGTTGGGCGCCGTCCGGCGCCTCCGGCGAGACGACCGTCAGCCACTTGAACTGCCCCACGGGGAAGTCCTCCTTCTTCACGAAGCCCAGGACCTCGGTGTAGAACGCCAGCGCCTTGTCCTGGTCGTCAACGTGGATGCTGGTGAGTTCGATCCGCATACTGGTTCGCTCCTTATCGGGGATGGGTGGGGAGTGTACTACGGCAGGCGGCCCCCGAAAGGGTGCTGCGCGGCTAAAGCCCGGGCTCCGCTCAGCATGACCCATACACAAGCTCCGTCCTGTTCACCCGGTGCATCTCTGTCGAATCCCCCAGTCTTTGCTATGCTACGCGCCGCCATACTCCACATCGGAAGGAGCGAGCAATGACTACCACACCACGCGTCGTTGGCACTCCCGTACCCCGCATCGACGGGCGGGACAAGGTGACCGGCTCGGCCAACTACGGCGCCGACTTCGAGATCCCGGGCATGCTGTGGGCGAAGACCCTCCGCAGTCCCTTCCCGCACGCGCGCATACGCGGCATCGACACCTCCGAGGCGCTCGCGCTGCCGGGCGTCCACGCGGTCCTCACCGGCGACGACATCCCCGCAAACATGCGCTGGGGGCGCCGCATCGTCGACGTGCCCGTCCTCGCGCAGGGCGAGGTCCGCTTCGTCGGCGAGCAGGTCGCCGCAGTCGTTGCCGACGACGAGGAGATCGCGCAGCGCGCGCTCGACCTGATCGACGTCGATTACGAGGAGCTTCCCGCGGTCACCGACCCCGAGGAGGCGATGAAGAACGAGATCCTCGTGAACCCGGACATGCACGGGTTCAAGGGCCTGCTCTACGAGGTGAACGAGCCCACCAACACCGTGGTCCACTTCGAGTGGAGCAATGGCGACGTAGAGGCTGGGCTGAAGGAAGCCGACCTCGTCGTGGAAAACACCTACACGACGCCCTCCCAGCACCAGACGTACATGGAGGCGCACAACGCCACGGTGCGCGTCAACACGGACGGCACCGCGGAGGTGTGGACGCCCGGCAAGGCGCCGTACGCGGTGCGCTCGCAGATATCCGGGCCGCTCGGCGTGGAGCCGGAGAGCATCGTCTTTCATCCCGTCACGATCGGCGGGGACTTCGGCGGCAAGGGCTCACCGATGAACGTCGCGCTCGGCTACCTACTCTCCAGGGCCACCGGCGGCAGGCCGGTGCGGATGGTGTTCGACTACGCGGAGGAGTTCCTCGCCGCGAACCCGCGCCACCACTCCAGGTTGAAGCTGCGCACCGGCGTCAAGAGGGACGGCACGATCACGGCGCACGACGTGCACATCGTGTTCGACAGCGGCGCGTACGCAGGATTCAAGCCCGCGGGGCACCTCGGCGGCGCCAAGGCGGCGGGCGGACCTTACCGAACGGAAAATGCGCGCGTTGTGGAGGACATGGTCTACACCCACAACACACCGTGCGGGCACATGCGCGGACCCGGGGAGCCACAGGCCGTCTTCGCCCTGGAATCGCACATCGACGAGGTCGCCCGGGCGCTCGACATGGACCCCGTTCAGTTCCGCTTGATGAACCTCGTCGAGGACGGCGAGCCGACGGCGCTCGGCGACATGTTCGTAGAGAACCGCACGCTGGAGACGCTGCAGGCCGCCGTCGAGGCCTCGGGCTACAACGAGCCGAAGGCGCCGGGCGTCGGCCGGGGCGCCTCCGTCTGCGAGCGCTCGCCCGGCGGCGGACGCATCAACTCGCAGGTCTCGATGGAGGCTGACGGCTCCGTCCTCATCACCACTCCCCTCTTCGAGCAGGGCGCGGGCGCGTACACGGTGCTCCAGCAGGTCGTGGCCGAGGACCTCGGCCTGCCCGCCGACGCGGTGCGCATGGTCGTCGCAGACACGGGTCTGTTCGACACGGACCAGGGCGTGGGCGGCAGCCGCGTCACGAACCTGGGCACCATCGCCACGCACGACGCCGTGGAGCAGGCGCAGGGCGAACTGTTCAAACTGGCCGCGGAGCTGCAGAACTGGCCGGAGGAGAAGCTCGCCGTGCAGGGTCAGATGCTCGTGCGGACGGATACGGGCGAATCGCAGCCGTGGAGCAACCTCATCGCCCGCGTGGGCACGCCCGTCGTCGGACGCGGCGTCGCCTCCGGCGGCAACGACAGTCCGGTCACCGGCTACTGCGCGCAGATCGCCGAGGTCGAGGTTGACCAGGAGACGGGGCAGATCAGGCTGACAAAGCTCACGACGGTCCACGACACGGGCACCATCATCAACCCCATCGGCCACCAAGGGCAGATCAACGGCGGCGCGATGATGGGCATCGGCTTCGGTCTGCAGGAGGAGCTGGTGCGGGAGAACGGCTTCGTCTCCACGCTCTCGTTCGCGGACTACAAGATACCGAATATCGCCGACATCCCCGAGCTCACGACCGTCGTGCTCGACACGCCGGGCAAGGGCGTCGGCCCCTACAACATCAAAGCCATCGGCGAGAGCCCCAACGCGCCGACCGCCGCAGCCATCACCAACGCCATCGCCGACGCCTGCGGCGTGCGCGTGCGGGACCTGCCGGCGACAGCGGAGAAGGTCTACGAGGCGTTGAACAATGCGTAGGCACAGGCTACGTGCAGAGGCTGTCATGCTGAGCGCAGCCGAAGCATCTCTCAGGAAAGGTTGTCGTACGAGGACGCCCGCGAGAGAGATTCCCCGGCTCCGCTGCGCTGCGCTCGGAATGACAAAGCACCCTGCCCCACGCCGGGGGGCCCTCACCCTGACCCTCTCCCTTGGGGAGAGGGGATCTGGCCCCTCCACGGCCCAACCCGACGGGATACGAGGTTCCTGCCTCCGCAGGAACGACGGACAGGGCAGGAACGACGGAAAAGGCAGGAACGACGGAAGGGATGCATGGATGAGCTACGCCCTATAGGAGAAGTCGCGCGGGGCCTCGGCATCGCGCCCAAGCACCTCATCCCGTTCGGCGACACGAAGGCCAAGGTGTTGCTGGACGCGATGCGCCCGGAGCAGAAGGGGAAACTCATCGTGGTGACGGGCGTGAACCCCACGCCCGCCGGAGAGGGCAAGACGACCACCAGTGTCGGGCTCACCCAGGGGCTGGGGAAGATCGGCAGGAGCGTCGTGACTACGCTCCGGGAGCCGTCGCTCGGGCCGATATTCGGCATCAAGGGCGGCGGCACCGGCGGCGGCATGGCACGCGTCATCCCGGAGGACGAGATCAACGTCCATTTCACCGGCGACGCCCACGCCGTCTCCTCCGCGCACAACCTCCTCGGCGCGCTCGCCGAGAACGTCATCTACCGCGGGCTGATCGCCGGCGCGAAGCCGTCCGACATCTCGTGGAGGCGCGTGGTCGACATCGAGGACCGCGCGCTGCGGAGCATCGTCTCCGGCCTCGGGGGCTCGGCGAACGCGCCGTTGCGTGAGACCGGGTTCGATATCGTCACCGCGTCCGAGATCATGGCCGTACTCGCGCTCTCGTCCGGGCTGGACGACCTGCGCGCGCGCCTCGGCAGGATCACCGTGGCCACCGGAAGCGGCGGTGTGCGCGTCACCGCCGAGGACGTAGGAGCGGTCGGCTCGCTCATGGCGCTGCTGCGGCACGCCATCCTCCCCAACATGGTGCAGACGACGGAAGGGCAGCCGGCGTTCGTCCACACCGGGCCGTTCGGCAACATCGCCCACGGCTGCAGCTCCGTCGTAGCGGACCGGCTCGCGCTGGGCTACACGGACTACGTCGTGACGGAGGCTGGGTTCGGCGCGGACCTCGGCTTCGAGAAGTTCATGCACATCAAGTGCCGCACCAGCGGCCTGCGCCCCAGCGCGGCGGTGCTCGTCGGCACCGTGCGCGCCCTCAAGCACCACGGCGGCGTCCCGCTGAACAGCCTCGACTACCCGGACCCGCTCTCCGTGCGGATCGGATCGGCCAACCTGCAGCACCTGGTCGGCGTCGTGCGCAAGTTCGGCCTGCCGGTGGTCGTCGCCATCAACCACTTCCCTTCCGACACGCCGGAGGAGACGGTGGTGATGCAGGACGCTGCGATCGAGGCGGGAGCGTCGGCTGCGGTGGTCTGCAGCGGCTTCGTGGACGGGGGCGAGGGAGCGATGGAGCTGGCGGAGGCGGTGGTGCGGAGTTCGGAGAGCGGGCCGCCGCGCGCCAGGTGGCTCTACCCGCTGGACGCCCCACTGCGGGAGAAAGTGCGCGTACTCGCGGAGACGGTCTACGGCGCGTCGGACGTGCGCTGGAGCGCGTCGGCGTCGCGGCAGCTCGAACGGTTCGAGGACCAGGGACTCGGCGGCATGCCCATCTGCATGGCGAAGACCCCGCTCTCCATCTCGCACGACCCGTCGCTCAAGAACCGGCCCACCAACTACACGTTCGAGATATCGGACGTCCGGGCGTCGACCGGCGCGGGGTTCGTCTACCCCATCGCGGGCAACATCGTCACCATGCCGGGCCTCCCCCGCACGCCCCGCGCGCTCGACATCGACTCGAAGGGGAACATCACGGGGCTGTGAGGAGCGAGAGCGAGTCAGCCAGGGTAGCGGCACCCTTATGCACGAATCCTCCGCTCCAGCGTCCGGTCCCCTCCATCAATGCCCCCGGCACCCATGGCGCGGCCCCACCGCCGGACTCGGGGCATAGTTCGCATTTCATCGCCTGTCACGCCACGGTGTTGCACGACATATCCAATTTATGGTATCTCTATGTTATGGACTGGCCGACTTCCAGAGAGTACCTTCATCCTACATCCTGGCCATGTGAACCCTCCTGGCCGATTGCTTCATCAAGGTTGTTGTGACTGCAGACGCACTCCTTTCAGCCCTCACGACCGCATCGTGCGGGGCCTATGCGGTGTCCGTGGACCAGACGATCGTGTTCTGGAATCGCGCCGCTGAACGAATCCTCGGCTACACCCCGGACGAGGTCCTGGGCCGTCGCTGCTACGAGGTGGTCGCGGGTCTCGCGCCCGGCGGCATGACCCCGGAATGCCTGGGCGGATGCCCCTCGATCCGTTACCTCCGGGCCGGTCTCGTACCTGCGCCGTTGAAGCTGCGATTGCTCTGCTCGTCCGGAGAGCGCAAGTGGGTCACCGTTACCCCTATGGTGGTCGCGGGCATGCTGAGGGATGCGCCCATCCTGATCCACCTCTTCGACGAGAGCGGCGAAGAGGGGATCGAAGCGGCAGGCGAATCGCTGCGGAGCGCGCTTGCAGTGAGCAGCGCCGCCACCCTGCCTGAGCCCGAGCCAGCCAGTGTTCCGTCGAACATGCAGATACTGAGCCGGCGCGAGCTGGAGGTGTTGCGCCTGATGGCGCAGGGTTGGGACACCCAGCGTATCGCCACCGAGATGGGGATCAGCCGACACACGGTGCGCAACCACATCCGCAACCTGCGGCAGAGGCTCAACGCGTCCACCAAGCTGGACGCGGTCGTCAAGGGACTGCGTCTCGGCATCCTGCGCATGAACTGATCGACACTGCGCCGTGCTGACGGCGCAGTTCTCCCTCCACCCACCCCGCCGGTTCACCCCCTTCCTAACATTCCCTCATCAAGGGGGAAGGGGCCGCACAACCCCGCACGACGCCGCAGTACCCTCTCCCCTTCGGCAAGCTCAGGGCAGGCTCTAACTCTCTCCCCTTGTAGGGCCCTTGCATACCTATGGCATCCCCCCTCGCTCCCTCCAACCCTCACCCCAGCCCTCTCCCGCCATCGGGAGAGGGAGCAGACAAGCGCGGGGCAGACGGGCACACCCCACCGCGCCGCCCACAGTACCCTCACCCTAGCCCTCTCCCCTTGTAGGGAGAGGGGATCAGACACGTCCCCTTCCACCTCCGCCGAGGTTATGCAAGGGTCAGCTCAAGGGAGGAGACATGACACGGCGGCAGGGTCCAGCGGACGTTTGCCATCGCCGCGACACTCTTGCGGATTCTCCTGCTCTGGCGCATGATGGCGGCACCGCCGCAGACGATGGGCGCGCTTCTCCAGCGCTCTCACAAACGGCCGGACGAGACGTACCGAGAGGGAGGATGACGATGGCAAAGAGGGGGTTCAGCATCCTGGACAGCGACATGCACATCATGGAGCCGCCCGACCTGTGGGAGCGGTACATCGACGCCGAGTTCAAGTCGGCGGCGCCGCGCGGCATGACGTCCGAGAACGTCCGCGACCTCGGCGTGTACTACCCGAACAACGAGACGGGTCGACGCACGACCGGTACGCCGCACCGCGGCCACAACTACGCGCGCAACCAGGAACTGTACCGGGACCACTCCGCTCGCGGATGGTCGCCGGAGGTCCAGTTGGAGGCGATGGACGTCGAAGGGCTGGACGTCGCGGTGCTGTTCCCCAGCAGGGGCCTCAGCGTACTCACCGTGCCCGACCTGGAGCCCCGGTTCGCCGCCGCCATCGCTCGCGCCTACAACGACTGGCTGTACGACTTCTGCCAGGGCGACGCTACCCGATTGCTCGGCGCGGGGATGATCTCGGTCTACGACATCAACGACGCGGTGGAGGAGACGCACCGGGTCGTCGAGGACCTCAAGTTCAAGTCGGTATTCGTACGCTCCAACATCGTGAACGGCAAGAACTGGCACGACCCCTACTACGAGCCGCTGTGGGACGCGCTGGAGCAACTGGGCATCCCGCTGGGGTTCCACGAGGCGTCAGGCTCCCGGTCCAGCCAGAGCGCCCAGAACTACGACCCGAACTTCGGGCTGCGCCGCATCTACGCACAGCCTTTCGAGCAGATGCTGGCGATCGGCAGCTTCGCGGCCGGAGGCGTCCTCGAGCGTCACCCGCTGCTGAACGTCGCATTCCTGGAAGCGAACTGCGCTTGGCTGCCGTGGATGCTGTGGCGCATGGACGAGGGGTACGAGCGCGAGGCCGACATCTTCATGGAAGAACTGACCATGGCCCCGAGCGAGTACTTCAGGCGGCAGTGCTACGTGTCAGTCGAGCCCGACGAACTGCCGGCGAAGTACACCATCGACGCGTTCGGCAACGACAACATCGTGTTCTCGACGGACTACCCGCACGGCGACTCGAAGTACCCGGGGGCGGTCGACAGCTTCTTCGAGTTGCCGTTCTCGGACGAGGACCGGCGCAAGATCCTGTGGGACAACTGCGCTCGCTTCTACTCGGTGGCAGGCGTGCCGAGCCCGGCGTAGGGCCGAAGCCGCGGACTATTCGTTGGGGTCGACGGCGAGGACGTCGTCGGCCACGACGACCTGGTGGCCCGAGAGCTCCATGGGGGCCTCGGCGGCGAGCACGTAGCGGTCACCGACCGACTCGATGGGCGCCATGCCCGAGCGGTACTGCTCCTCGATGTCCTCGGTCCATATCCCGCGGTAGCGGCCGCCTCCGCCGCTTCCCGGGCCCATGCTGACGATGCAGATGTTGTGGTCGGCTTCCTCGGCGGCCACCCAGTTGGTGAAGGAGCGCACCGCCACCTTGCTCATGGAGTACATGGCGCTCCCGATATTGTCCGTTCGGGTCGAAGCCTTGAGCGCTCCCTGACCGATGTTGATGATGTGCCCGGAGCCCTGCGCCTCCATGTAGGGGATGGCGTACTTCGTGCAGAGGATGACGCCGATCACGTTGGTCCTGACGACGTTGTCGATGAAGTCCTCTTCCATGTCGCGGATGCGCGGCCACGGCGTCTTTCCGCCGCCGGGAAAGTGCGTGACGATGGCGGCGTTGTTCAGCAGGACGTCGATCCGCCCGTAGCGAGCATGCACCTGCTCCATGAGCGACTCCACGTCGTCGTCGATGCGCACGTCCGTCGGCACGGTCAGCACGTCGGCCCCAGCGGACGCAACCTCCTCTGCCACCGCATCCATCGGCGCTACGTCAGCGATGGCAAGCCGGGCGCCTGCGGCGGCAAACGTGCCGGCCACGAACCTGCCGATGCCCGACGCTCCACCCGTGATGATGACGACCTTTCCTTCCACGGACACTTCATCCCTCCTTGGCTGCACTTGCGTAACTCATCCACTCCACCCCGCCGAGGGCCCTCACCCTAACCCTCTCCCTCAGGAGAGGGAATGAGGCTCCCCCCTGCCCGACCCCACCGGTTCACCCCCCTTCCTAACCCTCTCTCCTCAAGTGACCCTTGCGTAACCCGTCGCCTACCCCTCGCCCCGCCACCCTCACCCCAGCCCTCTCCCGCCATCGGGAGAGGGGGCCGACCATCCCACCGCCCTCCGCCAGTTATGCAAAGGTCTCCTCGAGGGAGAGGGGATCAGGCGCCCTCGCTCCCGCCTCGCAGGCTCTCGGCCTGCCTTTCGATCCTCTCCTCGACGGTCATGCCGAATAGCCGTTCACCCTCCTGGCGGTCGACAACCGCCACAACGCCGGGCAGCGGGATCATCTCCTCCGCCTGGGGGCCCCTGACGATGCCCACGGGGTCAATGCCGTCCTGCACCCTGGCAATCTGCTCCTTCCAGAGCTTGTGCATGAGCAGGACTCCCTTGTCCGACGAGCCGAACGTCATCTTCTCGAAGTCCGGCATGCCGCCGCGTTCCTCGCGGCCCTGGCTGCTCATGGTCACTTCGTCTTCCCAGATCGGCCCCTGGCGCAGCGGATGGCCGAGGTTCCACCAGTAGCCAACATCCTCGACCCAGCCCTCGTAGAACGGTCCGCCCGAATCGAGCGGCCGGTCGGCCTGGAACCGGCGCAGGGCAGCCTCCGTGACCTGGCCGTTCTCATCGAACGGCTCGAAGTGCACACCGAACCACCGGGTCGTGAAGTCGTCGATCGGCACCGCCCAGTTCATGGTGTCGGTCCGGGCGCGCAGGCATGGGAGGACGGCGTGCGTCTCGTGGTACTCGTAGAGGCCCTTCGTGCGGGTGTTCTGGAGCGTGACGTAGCAGGCGCCCCAAGGCGTCTGCTCGAACTTGATGGGGGTCGGCGGGTCGCCGTCCCGGCCATGGTGGAAGCCGTGGACCGGCTCGACGCCCTTAAACCACCCGTGAGCGATCTCGCGATGCCAGACGTCGAGGACGTTGTCGAGCGTCTGGAGCAGCGCGCTCGAGTGCTGGATGCGGTTGCCCTTGCCTGCGACGCGGACGCCGTCCCTGCGGAAGAGGATGGGGTACCGGGGGAACGGCGGCTGCAACTCCGGAGGGCCCATGTAGGCGAATATCAGCCCTCCGACCTCAACGCACGGGTACGACGGATGCTTGACCGATGCCCGGAAGCGGTCGTTCGTCTCCGCCGGCATCTCCAGGCAGTTGCCGTCCCGGTCGTACAGCCATCCGTGGTAGAGGCACCGCAAGCCGTTGTCCTCGACACGTCCGTACGAGAGCGAAGTACCGCGGTGGGAGCAATGGTCGGTCAGGAGGCCGGGCTTGCCGCTTGCGTCGCGGAACAGCACGAGGCCCTCGCCAAGCACCTTGAGCTTGACCGGGTTCTTCGCGCTCGGAACGACGTGGCCGCGCCCGCCATCGAGGTTCGCGGAGGTCTCGACAGGCAGCCAGTAGCGCCTGAACAGCTCGCCCGAGGGCGTTCCGGGCCCGAGCTTGAATATCAGGTCTCCTTCCTCGTTCTTGAACGGCAAGGCTCCACCTCCTGTCCCTGCGTAACCCCAAACCCGGAGGGTCGTTGGATCGCTGACTCAAGCCGCGCGCCAGCGCGTACGCAGCCTTCATGGCCTGCAGCGTCATCAGTGGGCGTAGTATAGCGCGGAGGTGAGACGGCGAATCCAGGCGGTGTGAGAGGAAGACCATGGCATCGGTACAGACCGGCCCCTACGCATGGCGCGCGCGAGTCGGGATGATCACGCCGTCGGGCGTCCATGAGATGAATTCGTTCGAGTTCTACCTCATGGCCCCGCCCGGCGTCAGCGTGGCGATGACGTCGCTCCATACCAGGGGCTGGGGACCGGACATCGACTCGTTCGTGCGCCTCGAGGAGGCCACGGAGGAGATCGCAGAACGGGGCGTCGGGTCGCTGGTGCAGGCCGGGACCCCACACGTCGTTCACCGGGAGTGGCCGTATCACCAGACCGTCGTCGAACGGATCGGGGCCGTAACCGACATCCCGGCGAACACGGACATCGGCGCGTGCATGGAAGGGATGCAACGCCTCGGCATGTCCAGGGTCGTGCTCCTGAGCCCGTTCCGGGACCCCGACAACGAGGCGCTCACCTCCTACGTAGCCCATGCCGGGATAGAGGTCGTTGCGTGGGACTCGATCCTGAACCACGTGGTGGGCGCGACGGGCAACTTCATGTACGACATCGCGACGCTGCCGCTGTCGACGGTCTACGCGGCGGGACGGAGGCTCTACGCCGCAAATGCTGCCCGGGCCGACGGGATATGGATCACGGGCGCGGCGATGCCCACCGTGGGCGTCATCGAAGCGCTCGAAGGCGACGCCGGCGCTCCTGTCGTCAGCAGCATGCAGGCCATGACCTGGACCGGCATGCGGCTCGCCGAGCTGAGCCAACGCATCGAAGGCTTCGGCAGGCTCGTCCGCGAGTTCTGACGGGAAGAGAGGTCGCTTAACAAGCACTCGCGTCTCCCCGCCTCGCTCACTGCCAGGGCCCTCACCCCAGCCCTCTCCCTCAGGAGAGGGAGTCAGGTTCCCCCACATGGCCGCGTTGCGGGAGCCTCCATCGGCGCATACCATGACGCCACGTCTTCGACTTCCAAGCGCAGGATTACCGGGAACCAACGGGGCCAACCAAGTTGCAAGCCAGGAGGGATGCGATGAGCACGATCATGTACGCAGGGACAACCGAGGGCGTCTTCGCCATCGAGGGAGCCAACGGCGCCTGGGAAGTCCGAGCGAGGGGCCTGAAGCAGTGGCAGGTGAGCGACATCGCCCTCGTTCCCGGCTCGCCCGACAAGATCGTTGCCGGCACGCGCGGGGACGGGGTCCTCGTCAGCGAGGACGGTGGCGGGACGTGGAAGAAGCCCAACCGGGGCCGGACCGGCCCGGGTAAGGTGAAGTGCGTCACGGTATCGCCGCACGACCCAACGGTCTGGTACGCGGGGACGGAACCCATCGCCGTCTGGGTCACGCGGGACTCCGGCGAGCACTGGGAGGACCTCGAATCGCTCTGGGACATCCCCTCCATCGCGGGGATCGACTACCCCGTACCGGCCGTCGAGCCACACGTACGCGATATCGTGGTCGACCCGTCGGACCCGGAGACGATCTACGCGTCGCTCCAGGTGGGCTTCATGGCGAAGACCGTCGACGGCGGTCGGACGTGGGCGCTGGTCAACGACAACGTCGACGCGGACATCCACGTTGTCGTTGCCCGACCGGACGATCCGAAGCACGTGTACATATCGACGGGCGGTCACGACAACCGCCTTGGGACCTCTCCGGGCAGGGCCCTGTACGAGACGCTCGACGGGGGTGAATCGTGGAGGCCGATGGCGATGGAGTTCGAGCAGGAGTACTCGGTGCCGCTTGCCATACACCCTCTCGACCCCGACGTGCTGTACTCCGCCCTGGCTTTCGGACCACCTCCCCTGTGGAACCGGGAGGGCGGCGCACGGAGCACGCTGGTCCGTTCGAACGATGGGGGAGCGTCCTGGCACCCCGCCGACACCGGGTTCGAGGAGGTGGAGCGCGACTTCGTGGAGTCGATCGCGTTCGATCAGTCCGCGCCCGATCACATCTACATCGGCACAAAGGGCGGAGGGGTGTTCTCCAGCCGCGACGCCGGCGAGACGTGGGCGAGGGTCGACGTCGATCTGCCTGAGATCATCGAACTCAGGGTTGTCTCGACGGACGAAACGGGCGGCTGACGATGCCGGGCAGCGTATGGGTCAGGTTGCGGCTGTCGGAAGAAGACCACGACCTGTTGGCACGCGAGTTCCCCGCCCTGACGTTCCATTCAGGCCATGAACTCGCGCCCGAGGAACGGGAGGGGACGGAGGTCCTGTTCACCAGCGACCTGTTCAGCGACGACTTCATCGCGGCGATGCCCTCGCTGCGATGGGTGCAGGTGACGCGGGGTGGCGGGGAGAGCTACATCACGCCGTCCATCCGGGAGCGCTCCATCCTGTTGACGACCTGCACCGGCATCCACGGGCCGCCCTTCTCCGAGTTCACCTTTGCCGCCATCCTGCACTT
>LXNJ01001444.1_pt1 | contig 14084 bp, 12 predicted proteins | sample 809081 | NCBI WGS metagenome assembly LXNJ01 (sample SAMN04870510, study PRJNA318959) | sponge metagenome | biome: sponge; feature: marine sponge reef; material: water | host: Petrosia ficiformis | place: Greece: Milos, Mediterranean Sea | collected 2013-05-29 | depth 5-7 m
TCCAACTCGGCCAGCGATGCCTCGAAATCGATCGGTTCGTCCGTTCCACCTTCGGTCATGATCGTCCCCGTGCCGCGTTCGCCGCCTCAATGGAGAAGGTTGCGCCGTTGACGAGCCGCCAGGAAGCCGTTTCCTCGTCGAGCTCCACGAGGCCGAGGCGCTCGAGAATGCTCAACTCGCCGCGTACCTCCCAGGCCCCGTAGGGGGTGCCTTCGGCACGCAGGTGAGCGGTCACGTCGCCAGGCCCGAACGACTCGATGCCCGCCTGCCCAAGCGCCGCCACCGCGTCGAATACGGTCTTCGTGCGCCTCGCCCGTTCGCTCAACTCCGGTCCCCCGATGGATCGCGCGGCTTTGTACCAGAAAACCAGCGGCAAGCCTACCGGACTATTCCAATCCGCATCCAATCCGCGGGTCCCGCCCGGGAAACGCCGGATAGAATGTCACGGAACGAACACCCCGGAGCGACGAATGTCCGACGACGAGCTGCTCGAGGAACGAACCGGCCATGTGGCGATTCTCACCCTCAACCGTCCCGAGAAGCTCAACGCTCTGAGCGGGGAGTTGAGCGGTGCGATGCGCGACACGCTCGCCGGCATCAGGACGGACGACCAGGTGCGTGCCGTGGTCGTGACCGGTACGGGACGCGGCTTCTGTTCGGGCGCCGACCTGACCGCCGGCCAACCGGCCGTGGCGCCACCACCGCCCACCCAGAGCGACCACTTGGACGACCTCGGCTGGGTCGGGCGCCAGGCACTCGCCGTCTACGGCCTGGACAAACCCGTGATCGGCGCGGTGAACGGTGTCGCCGCGGGCGCGGGCATGAGTCTCGCGCTGGCCTGCGATGTGCGCGTGGGTTCCGACCGGGCCCGGTTCAAGACCGTGTTCATCGAACGCAACTTGTCGCCCGACTCCGGCATGAGCTTCTTCCTGCCCCGCATCGTCGGCTATTCGCGCGCCGCGGATCTGATCTACACCAGTCGCATGGTGGACGCCGAGGAAGCCTTCCGGATCGGCCTCCTCGACCGCCTGGTCGACCACGACGGGCTTCTCGACAGCGCCGTGGCGTTGGCCGAACAGATGACCGATTGGCCGCCGCTGGCGCTGCGCGTGTCCAAGCGCGTGCTGCAGCACAACGTCGAGTGCGACCTAGACACCGCGTTGCGCTTCGAACTCTCGAGCCTCGCCGTCGGCAATCGGGCGGTCAACGACCGCAGGGAATCGGTCGCGGCGTTCCGCGAGAAGCGCAAGCCGAACTACACCGGCACCTGAACGCCGCTTCGGACGCGTTGACGACGGCGCTACTCGTGGGTGATGCCGTCGATCTCGTAGTCGCGGCTTCCCTGGGGCGTTTCGACCGAGACGGCATCGCCCTCGGACTTGCCGATCATCGCCCGCGCCAACGGTGACATCACGGAGATCTTGCCCTCCTTGATGCTGGCTTCGTCTTCGCCGACGATCTTGTAGCGCGCCTCTTCTTCGTTGTCGAGGTCGATGAGGGTTACCGTGGCGCCGAACACCACCTTGCCCGTCGGTCGGATCTTCGCGATGTCGATGATCTGGGCGTCGCTCAGCCGTGCTTCGATCAGCCGGATGCGCGCCTCCGTGAGCCCCTGCTGATCCTTCGCGGCGTGGTATTCCGCGTTTTCGCGCAAGTCGCCGTGCTCCCGTGCCTCGGCGATCGCCTTGACGATGTCGGGACGCACGACAGTCTTCAAGTGCGCAAGCTCCTCACGCAGCTGTTCCGCGCCTTCCACGGTCATGGGTGTTGGCATGGTCGGACTTCCGCGTGGCGAATCATGCGACGGCCACCGGACAGATGCGCGAGCCAATAGACGGCCACGCCCCCAATCCAGCAGCCGGCTTTGGTGTAGCACACTTCGTCACCGAGCGCGAGCCTCCGGCCCGGCGTCCCGCGCGGCGCACATCACGGGGCGTGCAACGCGGCATGCAGATCCTGCAACCGGCGGACCTTGTCGGATCGGCCTTCGCGGATCGCCGTGCACAACGCCTCGCCGCCGGACAACGTCGTCGTGTAGCAGACCTTGTGCTGCAGCGCGAGGCGCCGGATCGCCGCCGAGTCGGCGATCGCCTGGCGGCCTTCTGTGCTGTTGACGATCAGGTCGATCACGTCGTTCCTCAACAGATCGGTGATGTCCGGACGACCCTCCGTGACCTTGTTGACCACGTCGCAGGTGACCCCGGCATCCCGCAGGCAACGCGCGGTGCCCCGGGTGGCGACGATCTTGAAGCCGAGGTTGGCCAGCGCTCGTCCGACCTCGCCGACATAGGGTCGATCCGATGGCTTGACGCTGACGAACGCCGTACCGCCTTTGGGCAGCACGTCACCGGCCCCGAGCGACGCCTTGGCGAACGCCTCGGCGAAGGTGTCTCCCACCCCCATGACCTCGCCCGTGGATCGCATCTCCGGACCCAGGATGGGGTCGACGCCCGGAAACTTCGGAAACGGGAAGACCGACTCCTTGATGCTGATGTGATCGGGCACGATCTCTTCCGTGAAACCCTGTTCGGCGAGCGTTTTGCCCGCCATGCAGCGCGCCGCGACCTTGGCCAGCGACACGCCGATGCACTTCGACACGAACGGTACGGTGCGCGAGGCCCGTGGATTTACCTCGAGCACGTAGATATCGCCGTCCTGGACCGCGAGCTGCACGTTCATCAGGCCGACGACACCGAGTTCCACCGCCATCGCCTTCACCTGGCGACGGATCTCGTCCTGCAGGGCGGCCGGCAGCGAATGCGGCGGCAGCGCGCAGGCCGAGTCGCCGGAATGCACCCCGGCCTGTTCGATGTGCTGCATGATTGCGCCGATGACCACCTCGTCGCCGTCCGACACGGCATCCACGTCGACCTCCACGGCCTGTTCGAGGAAGCGGTCGAGAAGCACAGGGGCCGAGAACGAGACGTCCACCGCATCGGCGAAATAGCGCTCGAGTTCGGTCGCGTTGTAGACGACTTCCATGGCCCGCCCACCGAGCACGTAGGAGGGTCTGACGACGATGGGATAGCCGACCTCCGCCGCCGCCGCAACGGCGTCGGTCACGTTCACGGCGGTGCGGTTGGTCGGTTGCCGCAGACCCACGTTGTCGATCACCGCCTGGAAGCGCTCGCGGTCCTCGGCGCGGTCGATGGCATCGGGCGTGGTGCCGATGATCGGCACGCCCTCCCCGTGCAGCCGGTCCACGAGCTTGAGCGGAGTCTGCCCGCCGAACTGCACGATGATCCCCTCCGGACGTTCGACCTCGACGATGGCGAGCACGTCCTCCAAGGTCACCGGTTCGAAGTACAGCCGGTCCGACGTGTCGTAGTCCGTGGACACCGTCTCCGGATTGCAGTTGACCATGATGGTTTCATAGCCGTCTTCGCGCATCGCGAGGGCGGCGTGAACGCAGCAGTAGTCGAACTCGATGCCCTGACCGATCCGGTTCGGACCGCCGCCCAAGACCATGATCTTGGGCTTGTCGGACGGTGCCGCCTCGCACTCTTCCTCGTAGGTGGAGTACATGTAGGCCGTGGCCGCCTGGAACTCCGCGGCGCAGGTGTCGACGCGTTTGAACACCGGTTTGACGCCGATCGCCTGGCGCGCTTGGCGGACGTCCGTCTCCTCGCAATCCAAGAGCGTGGCCAGGCGCGCATCCGAGAAGCCGTCCCGCTTCAACCGGCGCCAGTCCAGGGCGTCGAGATCGCCGAACCTCCGTCCGGCGAGCGAGGTCTCGGTGGTCACCAGCTCTTCGATCTGGTGCAGGAACCAGGGATCGATGCCGGTCGTCTCGGCGAGGGCGTCGATGCCGTAGCCGGCGCGTACCGCGTCCGCCACGTAGAGGATGCGCTCCGCACCGGCGCGGCTGAGTTCATGGACGAGGGAGATGCTCGTTGAATCCGATTCGTGACCGTTGCCGATGCGCGGGTCGAGCCCGGCGACGCCGGTCTCGAGACTCCTGAGCGCCTTCTGCAGCGACTCCTTGAACGTTCGGCCGATGGCCATCGCCTCGCCCACGGATTTCATCTGCGTGGTGAGGCGGTCGTCGGCCTGTTCGAACTTCTCGAACGTGAACCGCGGCACCTTCGTCACCACGTAGTCGATGGCGGGCTCGAAGGACGCCGGCGTCACGCCGGTGATGTCGTTGTCGAGTTCGTCCAGGGTGTAGCCGACGGCGAGTTTCGCGGCAACCTTGGCGATGGGGAATCCGGTCGCCTTCGACGCCAGCGCCGAGGAACGCGACACCCGGGGGTTCATCTCGATGACCACCATGCGACCGCTCGCCGGATCGATGGCGAACTGGACGTTGGACCCGCCGGTCTCCACGCCGATCTCGCGCAGTACCGCGATGGAGGCGTTGCGCAGCAACTGGTATTCCTTGTCGGTCAAGGTCTGCGCCGGTGCGACGGTGATGGAGTCGCCGGTGTGGATGCCCATCGGATCGACGTTCTCGATGGAACAGACGATGATGCAGTTGTCGCGCTTGTCGCGGATCACCTCCATCTCGAACTCCTTCCAGCCGAGCAGCGACTCGTCGATGAGCAGTTCCGTGGTGGGTGAGAGGTCCAGGCCGCGGCGGCAGATTTCGATGAATTCGTCGCGGTTGTAGGCAACACCGCCGCCGCTGCCGCCGAGCGTGAACGAGGGACGGATGATGCAGGGGAAGCCGATCCGGCTCTGCACCTGCACGGCCTCCTCGAGGCTGTGGGCGATCGCGGAGCGCGGCGTGGCGAGCCCGATCCGGTTCATCGCCTCGATGAAGCGTTCCCGATCCTCGGCCTTGTCGATGGCGTCCTGGCTCGCGCCGATGAGTTCGACGCCGAACGATTCCACGACGCCCTCGCGGACGAGATCGAGAGCGCAGTTGAGCGCCGTCTGTCCGCCCATCGTCGGCAACAGCGCGTCGGGGCGTTCGGCTTCGATGATCTTGGCGACGGTACGCCACTCCACCGGCTCGATGTACGTCGCGTCCGCCATCGCCGGGTCCGTCATGATGGTCGCGGGATTGGAATTCACCAGCACCACCCGGTAGCCCTCGTCCCTGAGCGCCTTGCACGCTTGGGCACCGGAATAGTCGAACTCGCAGGCCTGGCCGATGACGATGGGCCCGGCGCCGAGAATCAGCACCGACTGGATGTCCGTTCGCTTGCCGGTCGCGCTCACGCGCGGTCTCCGTCAGCCATCAAGGCCACGAAACGATCGAACAGATAGCCGCAGTCGTGGGGACCGGGACTGGCCTCCGGGTGCCCTTGGAATCCAAAGGCCGGGGAGTCGGTACGGCGGATGCCCTGCACCGAGCCGTCGAACAACGACACGTGGGTGACCTCGACGTTGTCGGGCAGCGATTCGCCGTCGACCGCGAAGCCGTGATTCTGGCTGGTGATGACGACCGCGCCGGAGGCGACATCCTTCACCGGATGGTTGGCGCCGTGGTGGCCGAAGGGCATTTTCAGCGTCTCGCCCCCACTGGCGAGAGCCAGCAATTGATGCCCGAGGCAAATGCCGAATACCGGCAGGTCGTTGTCGAGCACTTCTCGAATCGCCCCGATGGCGTAGTCGCACGGCTCGGGGTCACCCGGTCCGTTGGACAGGAAGACGCCGTCGGGGGACAGGGCAAGCGCACTCTCGGCCGGGGTCTCGGCGGGCACGACCGTCACCCGGCAGCCTCGGTCTACGAGCAATCTCAGGATGTTGCGCTTGACGCCGAAGTCGTAGGCCACCACGTGGGGACCGGGCTCGGCGCTTGCGGCCCGGTAACCACTCCCCAACGCCCAACCGCCGTCGTCCCAGGCATGCACCTCGCACGTCGACACGACCTTCGCCAAGTCCATGCCTGCCAGACCCGGAAACGCCCTCGCCTCGGCCAGCGCCACGTCCGGATCGGCATCGTCGCCCGTGGCGATGCAACCGGCCATGGCACCCTTTTCGCGGATCAAGCGGGTGAGCCGCCGGGTGTCCAGATCGGCGATGGCCACCACGCCGGCATCGGCCAGGTATCGTGGCAAGGGCACCTCGGCGCGCCAGTTCGAATGAGCCGTCGGGCAGTCGCGGATCACCAAGCCGGCGGCCCACATCCTTGCCGACTCCGTATCCTCCGCGTTGACACCGGTATTGCCGATATGGGGATAGGTCAGGGTCACGATCTGACGGGCGTAGGAGGGATCGGTGAGAATCTCCTGGTAGCCGGTCATCGCGGTGTTGAACACCACTTCGCCAACGGCCATGCCCGGCGCAGCGATGGCGCTGCCGCGGAAGAGACTCCCGTCTTCCAGCATCAATAGCGCAGTCATGCCATTCCTGTCCGAAACGCCCCAGGCCATTGCCGATACGGCATGCGGCGCACGTTCTCACCCTGCAACAAAGCTGCAGCTTCGGCTACGGCTTCAGCCTCAGCCTGGAAGAAAGCGCCAGCGGTCGAGCCCCGACGCGGCACGAAAGCGAGAGACGAACGTAATTGCCCCGACCCGGGAACCTGAAAAACGATTCTAGCAGCGGATGCGCCCGTGCCGGAAGCGCCGCATCCCAAAACTTAGGTCTGTTGCGAGTCCGAACGCAGCACAATTCTCCGCCAGGGCCGGAACGGTCATGCAGTCGTCCCGGCTCGGCTACCGCGTTTGGGTGCTCGCGATCTGTCTCATGACGACCTCGCTCAAGGGCGTCTGTCCGGTCTCTAGACTAGCTTAGACTAGGCTGACTCGACCCGCCAGACATAATGGATCGACAGACCGAGCAGCACAGCGAATCCGATCAACGCCAGACAACCGATGGCCCATAGGTCCAGGTTGACGATGCCGGGCCCGGCCAGAAAGGTGGCGACCGACCAGTAGAGGGTTGCGGTTGCCAATCTCGGCGTGGACCGGATGCACGCCAAAGCCACCGCGATGGTTATGAAGCACACCGATGCGGCACCGGTGAAGACCACCATGCTCGGGACGAACGCGAGCATGGCGAGGATCAGTGCAAACGAACAGATCGTGGCGGCGACGGGTCGTGATCGAGTCATCGTCAGGTCCTATTCGGCGTCGTCGGGCAGGCGCACGGTCCAGCAGTCGTTCTTGGTCTGTTCTTAGCGAGGTCGCCGGCGACGGGTTCGGCCCCCGTTCCGTCCACGAGTTCGCCGCATCGGATTAGGATGTCGTGTATTGGTCTGTCCCTTGATCGCCGCCGCAACAATCGTCGTGCCGGGGTCTTGGCGTGTCAAGTTTTGCCTCGGCCACGTCGACCCCGCCCTGCGGCGGGTTGCAGTGACGGAAGGTGTGGCGCTCTTTGCGGGACAATCCGCGAAGCGATTCGCGGTCAGACTTGCAGCGCCGCCTGCTGCTGCAGGACCGCGACCGACAGTTCGATGTCGCTTATGGCCTGGGCCATCGCCTGCCCGATCAGATCCAGCTTGCGAACCTGTTCGATGCGCGCCGTCGCCTGCTCGTGCTCCCGCCGCGACAGCAGTTCCTTCAATATGCCGCAGGCATCCGCCAGGCAGATGATGACCACATCGCGCGGTTCCGGGATGACGTCGCTGAACAGCACGCCCATGATGCGCAGCTTCACCTCGCGCTCGGCGCGACCGTCGATCACCGGGTAGCGGCGAGACCGGAACACCCACAGGAATCGGTCGTCGCGACGTTCCAGGATGCCGCGTTCGACCAGCCGGTCGAGGGCTCGTTCGCGGATATCGTCGGCGTGACCCCCTGTCCGTTCCACCCAGAATCGGGCGTCGTGCTGGCCCTCGGTCTTGGCGATGTCGTCCAGGGTCGGGTCGAGGAGACCGTCGCCTGTGCGCGTCTCGTCGAGCACCACCAGCGTCTCGAGATCGGTGTCGATCCGATTCTCCAGAGCCAAGTCCATCAACACGCCGCCGGCGAGCGCATAGTCGAGAGACCAGCCGGGGACGCGCGCGAATTTCCCCTCGTGGTCGTGGAGAAGGAGCAGCATGATCTCCTCCGCGAACCTCAGTGCTGCCGCGTTCCTCATCCCGCCTTCAGCCATGTCCATCACCCGTCCCAGGCGCCCTCGTTGAGGCGAGTGTATCGCCCTAGCGGGCGCGTTTGGGAGTTTCGCTTGGCCAAGCGGCAGCGTCAGCCCGACGCCACGCCGCTGCGGAGCGGGTCGCCGATACCTATCCAGCCGCGGCCGAGCCTTGACGCCACGGCACGGGTGTTCCTGTCGCCGCAGAAGGGATCAAGCACCAGGTCACCGGGACTGCTGCCCACCTCGATGATGCGCTCCAAGAGTTCCAAGGGCTTGCCCGAGCCGCGTCCCGGGTCGTCGCCGAACCGCTCCGGGAGACTGGGCACGAACGCCCAACTGAGCGACCGCGACGAGGGACCTTGGGAACGCGACTCGGCGTTGCCATGGAACGTCCAGAGAGGACCCCTCGCGTACCAGAGGATGGCCTCATGTGCCGTGGCGAATTGGCGCCGGTTCCCCCGGTAGGGCCGATCGTCGCACCAGACGATCTCGTTGCGGAAGTTCCCCGGCCCGAACACCGCATCCATCAGCACCTTGAGGTAGTGGCCCGCCGCCAGTCCGCAGTGCAGGTACACGCTACCCGTGGGCTTCAGCACGCGCCTGATCTCCACCAGTCGGGCGGCCATGTAGGCGAGAAACGCCATGATGCCGCAGTCGCCGAGGGCGATTTGAAGGCCCAGGACGGCATCGTGGGCGGGGTTGTCGAGATCCCGTTGTATGGCCTCGACGCATTCGGCGGCACTCTCGTCCCAACGCCAAGGATCACCGGTCGGGGAGACCGCAGGGCCGCTGTCCCGCCCGGACAACGTTCCTTGGGGACGCCGGGGATGCGGCGGATCGGCATAGCATAGATCGACGAAACCGCCCCGCCAGGTTCGCAGGACGTCGAGACAGTCGCCGCGATGCACGGAACCGACTGCGGGTAGTTCGTTCATGGCGCGGATGTTCCGGTACAACCGTAAATCCCGAACACCCGATGGTGCCGGGTCAGAAAATCCCATCCGCGCAAGTAGCTTGGCTGATGTCCTGCCTATTCGTCCCGGCGCCGGGAGCTACCCTTTGCCTTTGCGAGACTGTCGTATTCGGCAGGCGGCCCGGCGTTCGGGCGACCTGCACGGATGGAGATTTCGCTTACCACGGTACCGAGGGTCCGCAAGGCGCGCAAGCGATCCCGCATGTCGCGGACGAACACGTCACGTGCGGAGAACTGTGATGAAATACGAAGCGGAACCACCGACGTCCGCCGGCTGCCCGTGGAAAAGTACTCCCTGTTCTCCCTCGTCAAGCACGGTCGCCGCCACCATGAGACCTGGCAGCGTGCGTGGCGCGACCCGTCGCCCAAGCAAAGCTACGACACGGTCATCGTGGGGGGTGGCGGTCACGGGCTGGCGACCGCGTACTACCTCGCCAAGGTACACGGCGTTCAGGACGTCGCGGTGGTCGAGAAGGGTTACTTGGGCGGTGGCAATACCGGCCGCAACACCACCATCGTCCGCTCCAACTACCTGCGCGACGAGGCAGCGCACTTGTACGACTTCGCACTCAAGATGTGGCCGGGCTTGAGCCAGGATCTGAACTTCAATGTCATGTTCAGTCCGCGCGGGGTCCTCAGTCTCGGCCACACGCTGCACGACATGCGCGAAATCGAGCGGCGCGTGAACGCCAACCGCCTGAACGGAATCGATGGGCGGATGCTCGACACGGCCGATATCCAGAAGCAGGTGCCGCTCTTGAACTGCTCGCCCGATGCCCGCTACCCCGTGCTTGGCGCCTCCTGGCAACCGAGCGGCGGGGTCGCCCGGCACGACGCCGTCGCCTGGGGTTTCGCCCGGGCGGCGGACAGCCACGGGGTGGACCTGCTGCAACAGACCGAGGTCACCGGCATACGCGTTCGCAACGGCAGGGTCGAGGGCGTCGAGACCTCCCGGGGATTCATCGCGGCACGCAAGGTCGCCTGCGTCGCGGCGGGCCACTCGGGCGTGCTGGCGGCGATGGCCGGTCTGCGCCTTCCCATCGAATCCAGGCCGCTCCAGGCGCTCGTCTCGGAGCCGCTGAAGCCCTGCCTGGACACGGTCGTGATGTCCAACGCGGTCCATTGCTACATCAGCCAATCCGACAAGGGCGACCTGGTGATCGGCGCCGGCGCCGATAGGTACAACGGCTACGGCCAACGCGGCTCGTTCTCGACCATCGAGCACACCCTGGAGGCGGTGTGCGAGCTGTTTCCGTCGTTCAGCCGGGTGCGGATGAACCGGCACTGGGGCGGCATCGTCGACATCTGCCCGGATGCCTGTCCGATCATCGGCCCAACCCCCGTCGAGGGTCTGTACTTCAACTGCGGGTGGGGAACGGGCGGCTTCAAGGCCACACCCGGTTCGGGTTACGTGTTCGCCGACACGCTTGCCAACGAAAGACCCCATCCTCTGGCCGCCCCGTTCACCCTCGAGCGCTTCGCCAGCGGCGCCCTGGTCGATGAGCACGGAGCCGCCGGGGTCGCGCACTGACGCCGCGCGTCGGCAACGGTGAGTCACTCGTGTCAATGCGTCGCCATCTTCATGCCACGGTCTGAGGTCCGCCTGCCGTGCTGCTGATCCCCTGTCCCTTCTGCCGCGAGGACCGCAGCGAAGAGGAGTTCTCCTGCGCCGGCGAGGCCCACATCGCCCGTCCCGAGAAGCCTGCGGAACTGTCGGACCACGAGTGGGGGGACTACCTCTTCATGCGCACCAATCCGCGCGGTCCCCATCGCGAGCTGTGGGTCCACACCGCCGGCTGCCGGCGGTACTTCAACGTGCTGCGCGACACCGTGAGCTACGAGGTTCTCGTCGTGTACGAGGTCGGACAGCCGCCGCCCGATCCGCCCGGCGGGGACGAATCGTGACCGCGCCACGATCACGACGCCCGCCGGCGGGATCACGACGCCTGCCGGCGGGATCCCGACGCCTACCGGCGGGAGGGCGCATCGACCGCGCGCAGCCCCTGGCTTTCTCCTTCGACGGGCGCGCCATGCACGGCTTCGCCGGGGACACCCTGGCTTCGGCCCTCCTCGCCAACGGCGTGTCCCGTGTGGCGACGAGCTTCAAGTACGGCAGACCGCGAGGCGTGGTCGGCCATGGTGCGGAGGAACCCAACGCCATCGTGCAGTTGGGCCAGGGCGGCGCAAGTGTGCCGAACCTGCGCGCCACCCAGGTGGAGTTGTACGACGGGCTCGACGCGCGCCCGTGCAGCCGGTCCAAGGCCCAGCGCCTGGCCGGCACCTTCGGTCGGTTCATGCCGGCCGGTTTCTACTACAAGACCTTCATGGGCGCACCCCAGCGCTGGACCGCCGGCCTCGCCCGGCCGACGGCGTTGTGGACGGCCTCCGAGCACGTTCTGCGCCGGGCGACCGGCTTGGGACGCGCGCCCGTGGGGAAAGATCCGGACACCTACGACAGGTTCAACCGGCACTGCGATGTGCTCGTCGTGGGCGCGGGTCCAGCCGGACTCGCCGCCGCCCTCGAGGCGGCCCGCTCGGGAGCGAGGATCCTGATCGCCGACGAGCAGGCGGAGTTGGGCGGCAGTCTTCTCGACGGGTCGTACAGTCTAGGGGGAGAGCACGCGTCGAAATGGGTTGCCGACGCCGTCGCCGAACTTGCCTCCAGCGCAGACGTCGACCTGCTGCCCCGAAGCACGGTCGCCGGCTACTACGACCACAACTTCCTCACCATCGTCGAGCGCCGTACGGACCATCTCGGCCTGGTGGCCGCCAACGGCACCCGTCAACGCCTACACCGGGTGCGCGCCGGACAGGTCGTGCTGGCCACCGGTGCCATCGAACGCCCGCTGGTGTTCGCCAACAACGACCGCCCCGGCGTCATGATGGCGTCGTCCGTGTCGAGCTACCTGAACCGCTACGCCGTCGCGGTCGGCGACGAGCTTCTCCTGTTCACGGCCAACGACCATGCCTACCGCACGGCGTTGGACTGGCAGCGTGCCGGTCTCGCCGTCGCCGCCGTGGTCGACTGCCGGGAGGCGCCTGAAGGCGGGTTGGTCGACGCCGTACGGGGCGCGGGCATACGCGTCATTACGGGCCATGCCGTGACCGAGGCGTCGGGGAGACGTCGCGTTGTCGGTGCGATGATTGCCCCGCTTGGCCCCGGCGCGGACTCGCTAACCGCGGCCCCGCAGCACATTGCCTGCGACGTGATCGCCTGTTCCGGCGGCTGGAGTCCGACACTGCATCTGAGTTCGCAGACGGGAACCAGGCCCCGATGGCACGAGAGTGCGGTCGCCTTCCTCCCCGGCGACTTGGGCAAACGGGCCCTCTGCGCCGGGGCGGTCGCGGGAGCGCGTTCATTGCGCGACTGCCTCGAACAGGGCGCACTCGCCGGCGCGACCGCCGCCTCCCGCGCCGGTTTCGGCAGCGGCCGAACCACGTTCACCGCACCGGAGACCGACGAACCGTCGCAGGCGCCGTCGCGCGCGCTCTTCCTGGTGCCGCACCCCAAGCCCGTGAGCCGCGCGCCGAAACAGTTCGTGGACTTCCAGTTGGACGTCACCGCGGCGGACATCGAACTGGCCGCGCGCGAGGGCTACACGTCCGTCGAGCACGTCAAGCGCTACACGGCCCTGGGCTTCGGCACCGATCAAGGCAAGCTCGGCAACGTCAACGGCGTGGCCATCCTCGCCCGCACGCTCGACCAGGACATCGCCACCACCGGCACCACCATGTTCCGCCCCGCCTACACCCCGGTGACCTTCGGCGCGATCGCCGGCCGGGACGTGGGGGAGTTCCACGATCCCGAACGGCACACGCCCATGCACGCGTGGCACGCGTCCCACGGCGCGATGTGGGAGGACGTCGGCCGGTGGAAGCGTCCGTGGTACTACCCCCGACCGGGCGAAACCATGCAGGACGCGGTGAACCGCGAATGCCTCGCCGCACGCGATGCCGTCGCCGTTCTGGACGCCTCGACGCTCGGCAAGATCGACATCCAGGGCACCGACGCGGCGGAATTCCTGGACCGCGTCTACACCATCGGCTTCCGCAAGCTCGCCGTGGGCCGCTGCCGCTACGGACTGATGCTGCGCGAGGACGGCACGATTTTCGACGATGGCGTGACCGCCCGACTCGCCGAAAACCGTTATCTCATGCATACCACCACCGGCAACGCCGAGGCGGTCTTTGCCTGGCTCGAACGATGGCATCAGACCGAGTGGCCGGAACTCGACGTCTACCTGACTTCGGTCACCGACCATTGGGCGACGACGGCCCTGGTCGGCCCGGAGTCGCGCGCCGTTCTCGCCCGGGTCTGCGACGACATCGACCTCTCGCGCGACGCCTTCCGCTTCATGGATGTGCGCGAAGGTCACGTCGCCGGCATCGCCGCCCGGGTGTTCCGCATCAGCTTCAGCGGCGAGCTGTCCTTCGAGGTAAACGTCTGCGCGCAACACGGCCGGCAGGTGTGGGACGCCATCGTCGAAGCCGGTGGCGAATTCGGCATCACGCCCTACGGCACGGAGGCCATGCACGTGTTGCGCGCCGAAAAGGGCTTCATCATCATCGGCCAGGACAGCGACACCACGACGACGCCCCACGACGCCGGGATGGACTGGGCCGTGCGCCGCAACAAGCCGTTCGGCTTCCTCGGCGACCGCTCCCTCGACGTGTCCGACCATCGACGGGAAGACCGTCTGCAGTTGGTCGGCCTCGCCACCACCGACGAGGACACGGTGCTCCCCGAAGGCGGGCAGTTGGTCGACAAGCCGGAAGCCGAGGCACCGATGCCGATGGCGGGCCACGTCACCTCCAGCTACCACAGCGCACGGCTCGGGCGCTCCATCGCGCTGGCGATGGTCAAGAGCGGCACCACGCGCTTGGGCGACACCCTCCACTGCCCGCTGGCCGACGGCCGGACCGTCTCCGCGAAGATCGTCTCGCCCGTGTTCTACGATCCTGACGGAGAACGCCAGAATGTCTGACGGGCCGGGTGTCGTGATGCGCGAATCCGGAGCGCGAGGTTGGTGGAATCTTCGCGGCGACGGTGACGAGCCGCGGTTTCGGGACGGCGTCGCAGCGGTCGTCGGAGTGTCACCGCCGATCGAACCGTGCACGTGGCACGCAGCCGGTGATCGGCGGG
>LXNJ01001445.1_pt1 | contig 14067 bp, 17 predicted proteins | sample 809081 | NCBI WGS metagenome assembly LXNJ01 (sample SAMN04870510, study PRJNA318959) | sponge metagenome | biome: sponge; feature: marine sponge reef; material: water | host: Petrosia ficiformis | place: Greece: Milos, Mediterranean Sea | collected 2013-05-29 | depth 5-7 m
AAAAGAAAAGGGGGAGACCATTTCGCTTGATACGCGTGATTTTCGCTACGCTTCTTATTTCGCTCACATTAAGAGAAGAATCCAGAATGCCTGGATATGGCCTTTGGAGGCGCAAAAAAACAGGGGTAAGCTGTTGTTGCGCTTTAAGCTGAAAAAAAATGGTGCCTTGGAAGAAGTTCGTCTCATCAAATCCGCAGGGGTTCGAATTCTCGATGATTTGGCGATGGCCGCCGTCACCAAAGCGGCGCCGTTTGAGCCGTTTCCTGAAGGCCTTGAACGCAAGTCGATTACAGCCACATTCGTGTATGACTGAGCCAAGCGTGGGTATCATTTCCAAATCTTGTGGTGGTCTATTTGGTTGACACCATCAAGTGCTGATTCTAGGATGATTTTTTCGGTGATTCACTGCCAATCAGGGGATTACTCTTTGTCCGAATCATTGCCACGTCTAAGCAAGCAAATTGAAGATTACTTGAAGAACATCTTCAAGCTTCAGCAGGAATCGTCCCCTGTCACCACGAGCGCGATAGCGGATTGTATGGAAATCTCGGCTGCGTCGGTGACGAGCATGGTCAAGAAACTCGATCACCAGGGATTGCTCACATATAAACCGTATAAAGGGGTCATTTTAAGCCCGAAGGGGGAGAAAGTCGCATTAGAGATTATTCGGCACCACCGTTTGCTCGAGTTGTATCTCAACCAGAAGATGGGAATTGAGTGGGACAAAGTAGATGTCGAGGCGGAAGAATTGGAGCATGTCTTGAGCGAGGAGCTCGAAGCCGTTTTGGACAAGGAACTCGGCTATCCCACACTGGATCCTCACGGGGACCCGATTCCCGCCAAAGACGGCACCATGATAGATACGAAAGAAATCGGTCTCCTCTCGCTCGAGGCGGGAAGGGCGACGAAAATCACCCGTGTATTGCAAGATGACCCGAATATCTTGCGGTATTTGGGAGAGCTTGGATTTTTCCCCGAAATGCCCATTGAGGTGATCGAGCAATCGCCTCTCGCCGGCACGGTAACGTTATTGGTCGACGGAAACAGACATACGCTGGGCCGTGATATCGCCTCTCGAATTTTCGCGCTGAATGAATAAAACCACCATCCAAAAGCTCTCAAGCATTTTCACTAGGAGAAGACATGCCTGCCAGGAAACAGACGACCAGAAAAAAAGCCGCCAAACAGGATTTCGACCACCGCTTCCGCGCCATCTACAACAAGGATGTCGAATGGCAGGAGGATGTGAGCAACGAGTTGCTGACGCTGCCGCCAGGCGTGAAGGTGAAGATTTTCGCTCACGATCCGGTGATGAAGCGTATCGACATGAAGGTGAAGTTCCCGAAAGGCTACGTGGAGCCTCGCCACACGCACAAGAGCTGGCATTCCATTTTGGTGACTCGTGGCAGGATGTGCGTGGCGGGCAAGGATTTGAGGCCGGGCGATTACGTTTTCGGGTGGGATTTGCCGCATGGCCCGTATGAATATCCGGACGGTTGTGAGGTTTTCGTCGTCTTCATGGGCGAAGGCACGCAGCATGTCTGGGAAGAAGAAAAGCATCTCAAGCACAAACTGAAATGGGAAGCGAGGTCGGCCGCCGGCAAAAAAGCCGCCGCCGAGGGCGATACGGCGAGAAAGCAGGCGTTGGCCGAAAAAAGAACGGCCGCGAAGTCCAAGGCGAAGCGAAAGACGCGTCGCTCGGGATGAGAAGATGACGCCGCAGCGAATCGCCGTAATCGGCGCCGGCGCCTGGGGGACGGCCTTGGCGGATTCGTTCGCAGAAACCGGCCACGAGGTGATGCTCTGGGTTTTCGAGGCAGACCTTTGCGCCCGCATGGCGTCGCGCGGTGAAAACGACCTGTATCTCCCCGGAATCGCCCTGCATGAGAATTTGCGTTTCACGTCCGATCTGGCGGAAGCCGCCTCGGCGGGCCAGGACGTTCTCGTGAGCGTGATGCCGAGCCACGTCGTCCGGGCGGTGTGGACGAAGCTGGCGGCCTGGGTTCACGAGGAAACGCTCATCGCAAGCGCGACGAAGGGCGTGGAAGAGAAAACCCTGGCTCTGCCCACCCGGATTATCACCGAATGCATCGGTGCGGCGGGCGGCGCTCGGCGCGCCCTCGCTTGCCTCTCGGGGCCGACGTTCGCCCGCGAGCTCGCGGAGAGAAAGCCCACGGCCATCACGGCGGCGTCCGAAGATCCCGGGGTGGCGAACGCGATTCAAGCGGCGCTCGCAGCCCCCAATTTCAGGATATACACGGGTGCCGATCCGGTCGGCGCACAGCTCGGCGGTGCGCTCAAGAACGTCATCGCCCTGGCGGCGGGAGTCGCCGACGGCATGGAACTTGGGCTTAACGCGCGGGCGGCGCTCATCGTGCGCGGGCTGGCGGAAATCGCGCGTCTCGGCGTGGCGATGGGCGGCCGGGCGGAGACCTTCGCGGGTCTGGCCGGCATGGGCGATCTGGTGCTCACCTGCACGGGCGATCTGAGCCGGAACAGGACGGTGGGCGTGCGGTTGGGGCAGGGCGAACCCTTGCAGAAGATACTCGAATCCATGACGGCGGTGGCCGAGGGCGTATCCACCGCGCCTGCGGCCGTGGGGCTCGCGGATGAGTACGGCGTGGAGATGCCCATATGCCGCGAGGTGCACGCCGTGTTGTTCGAGGGCCGGAACCCCGGGGACGCCGTACAGGACCTCATGGCGCGTCCGCTCCGGGCCGAACTCCCCTAGGGGGCCGCGCCCAGATGCGGGCAATTGCGGGGAAATGCGCGGGAGGCGAAAAACTTTTTTACCGCTGAATCTGTGTGTATCACGCTCAGATTTATATGGTAACTCTTTGTATTAAAACCAATTACAGCAGACATGATTTTCAGGAATTTATCGAAAAACCCCGTGAATTTATCGAATTTTACGGGAAATAGGATTATTTTCATTTTTGCGCCGTCCTTGAATCCATCCGCGCGATTCCTCTTTTCGCGATAATCGAAGCCGAGCGAGGAGGGCGGGTTCACGCTTTTGTAGAGGGTATCGAAATTCCCCGAAGAGGGGGAGTTCGAACGAGGCTGCCCGTGTTCTTCTGAAGATGGATGGATCGTTCCGGCGGAGAATGCAGCTATCACCGCCTTCACACTCGCCCAAATGCCTGATTCCATGAGAATACCCCTCTCCCGTCAGCCCGATGCCAACCTGTGCGCAAGAAATCGTTTTCCCGCGTCGCGCGCACGATAGCGCAGACGTGGATTTCAGCGAATACGGCAATTGCGGGCAAATGCGGATTCAAGTCGATTGATGAATGAGGCTTACCGACTGATGCGGCCTTGTTTGATTTTATAGAGATTGTAGGGGCGGCTCGCGAGCCGCCCGAGTTGTTTCGAAGTTTTCGTCATTCCGGCGAAGGTCAATCTCAAGCGAAGCGAGGCTTTTTAAACAGCCCCGTGTAGGGCGTTATTCTACAACCTAAATAAGGGAGGGGTTGCTGTTTTACAGGGCTGTCGGTCTTTCGTAGGGGCGGACCTCTGTGTCCGCTCGCGCCGTTCATCATCAGATAAGCAGGTAGGTTCTCGCATGTGGATTCTTTCCACTTGGCGAGGACATTACAGCGTATTTCCCCGCTGAAACCCCGCCCGGCCTTGACAGCCGGTAGCCTCGAAAGCAATATCCAGACACTGCGATACAAAACGCCACAGACCCGAAACGATGTGGGTCCACGAGGTTGTATCCCGACGAGGGGGATGCGGCATGCCGTGTGGACCTGCGACCCGACACGAAACCCGCCCGCGCGAGCGGCTGTCCGCGAATTATCTCTACGTCATATTATATCCCTCATGTGAAAGGGGGTGATGTCGAGAACTTCCGGTCCGCCGGTTCGCAAATGTCTGAGAAGTGGCCCCATTCGCCAAGAGTAATGCTTTTGCCGGAAAGCATCGCTGGTGGGACCACCCAATATCCGCCCTCATATTCAACCAATTTTCAGGAGCAAGACTATGCCATGTAGAGTTGGAATTACGACTAACCCCGCCGAGAGAAGACGTTACTGGGAGAGTCAACACAGTACTTTGCGGAACTGGCGCATTCTCGCGAGTGGCCTAAAGAAAAGTGCAGCGCAAAGGCGGGAAAACGAAGAAGCTAGCCAGCGAGGTTGTAGAGCGGCCCCCGGCGGAGCCGGTTCGGAAAACGATTCTTGGAGCGTATATTACTTCGAGTACTAAGATTTATCGTTCTTTGGTTAGGGGGAGACCGCCCGCTCCCCTAAGCCAATATGATCTTGTATCTGAACCGCTCGCCTTTTATGATGTCGCTCATGGTGATAATTTAGTTCATGGTATCGGTGGGGTGGATGTTGTGCCGTCCTGAAAATTTGGGAATATATCGGAGAACGTGGTTGCGGCTGATCCGTAAAATGAAAGCCCGTCAAAATAATGTCCCAGAAGCTGGAGGGTAATTAAATAACTCGCGACTCAAAATGCGAGATGCCCTTTTTGCCCCTGCCAAAGTGGTTTTGAAGATGGCCTGATGGACAGTAATAAGAAATCAAAAAGATTAGATTGAAATTCATGTTTATGTTTTCGTTAGGGGCGGTCCCCGCCTCTGCCTTCGTAGTTTAAAAACAGGAGAACTGGCGAATCTCGATTAAGGCGAGATGGCAACGCAACCCCGCCCGTCGCTTGACAGCCCGTAAGCCGCGAAAGCAATATCGAGACATTGCGACAACAAAACGCCACAGACCCGGAGCGATGTGGGTCCACGAGGTTGTATCCCAACGAGGGGGATGCGACATGCCGAGTGGATCTGCGGCTTCAGGTTTGGTGGCGTGATGCGCAATACGCTACATTACGGCGATTGCCTGAACGTCATGGCGGATTTTCCGGACAAATGCGTTGACCTGATCTATCTCGATCCCCCCTTTAACAGCAAAACGAATTACAATTTACTCTTTCCGAATCCTGATAGTGGTCAAAAGACAAAATCGGATCAGCCTCACCTGGCCCAGATAATCGCCTTCCACGATACCTGGACGTGGGATGGGCCGGCGGCGGAGCGCGTCAAGCGAATAGAGCACGCGGTTGCGCATCCGGCCCATAAAGCCATTAAAGGCTTGAATGTCATGCTTGGAGAGTCTGGCTCCATGGCGTATCTTTCCTACATGGCGGAGCGGCTGGGCGAAATGAAACGGCTTCTCAAACCTACCGGCTCTATCTACCTGCATTGCGACCCGACTATGAGCCATTACCTTAAGGCCTTGATGGATGAGGTTTTTGGGTACCAGAATTTCAGAAATGAGATTGTTTGGAAACGATTTGGTTCACACAATGACGCGAAGAAAGGATTTGGGAACATCCATGATGTTTTGTTGTTTTACGCAGGAGGCCCTAAAACGAAATTTCAAAAAACATATCAGCCTTATAGTAAAGAATATATAAAGAATGCCTACCCATATAAAGATAAGCGCGGAAGATATGGAACTTCACCGCTTCAGGCTCGATCTTTATCAGGTGGTGGTTATGAGTATACGTATAAAGGGGTGAGCGATATCTGGAAGTTCCCCAAGGAAAGATTGGAAGAACTAGATCGAGATGGTTATATCCATTGGCCAAAAAACGGAAAAATCCCACGCCGCAAAGTCTATTTGCATTTAATGAAAGGTGCTCCTACTCAAGATGTAATAACGGACATCAAGCCTTTATCTTCCAGCCACAAAGAACGCTTGGGCTATCCTACGCAAAAGCCGATTAGCCTTCTTGAGCGCATCATCGAAGCATCATCAAATCCAGGGGATATCGTACTTGACCCGTTTTGCGGATGCGGAACAGCGATAGAAGCGGCGTATAAATTAGGTCGGAGTTGGCTAGGTATCGACATATCGCCTTTTGCTATTGATTTAATCCAAAAAGTCAGAATGAAGGGAATTTCCATTGAAGTCAGGGGCGTTCCCGAAGACATGGCCGGTGCGAAAAAACTGGCGAGTGAGAGACCTTTCGAGTTTGAGAAATGGTCGATTTCCCGAATACCCGGTTTGGCTCCCAATTCCAAACAAAGAGGGGACGGCGGAATAGACGGGCGCGGACTTCTGTTGAACGAACCCGATGACCACGACTCAAAACTGGTTCTGGCGCAGACGAAGGGTGGGAAATTCAATGCGAGCAACTTGAGGGATTTTATGGGTGTGATTGAAAGAGACCGCGCCGCCATTGGTGTTTATATCACCTTGAACTCCGTCACATCGAACAATGCACATACGGAGGCGATTCGAAAAGGAACCATCACATACGGCGCATCCCGATATCCCAGAGCGCAATTGTGGTCGATTCATGATTACTTCAACGGGAGACAACCGAACATACCGCCTCTCGCCGACCCATATACTGGAAAGGCCATGCAACAATCCCTCTTTTAGTGGGAACCATGGCGGAACTGCTCGCCAAACTGAAAGAACAGAATATGCTGGCCGGATAACGGCATATTCGATGCACTGCCCGTTATCGACAAAAAAGCTAAGCTCTAGCAGGAGGAAATGGGATGACTATGTTTCAGAGGGCATCACAGGTTTATTGGTTGCTTGCAGGTGCGGCCAAAGACAGAAGGACCTATACCTATTACAACATCGAGGGATTCACCGGGATGGATAGAAGGGGAATTGGACAACCCCTTGGTCCAATCACCGTGTATTGCATGGTCAACGATCTTCCCCTTTTAACGGTTCTCGCCGTCAATGCAAAAACAGGCGCTCCTTGGGGGCACTATTACGACGACATCGAAGATATCAATTCTTACCGAGAGAAGGTTTTCAATTTCGATTGGTTCAAGATTCCTCCGCCTCAAACCGATGACTTCGAGGCTGTGTACAAGAGCCACTCTCATTTACTTGAGGTGCAGGCATGATCAGTGGGGACGTGAATAGTTCCCCCCCTATCCACCTTTCAGATACACGCGCAAATTACCCAGGCACTCGCCCCAGCCTCCCTGGTGCTCATCGCGCATTTTCTCATGCGGGAATCCCTCGTGGGTGAGGATGACCACGCCCATACCCCCTCAACCGCCAACACCCCCTCACACCTCGACCTCCAGCAGGTCGCGCCCCAGGATCACTTCCCCGCCGAAATCCCGCCGGACATCTTCTTGAATGGCGCGCATGAGGCGCTCAATCTTCTCGCGGAAATGGGTGAGGGCGAGTTTCATGACCCCTGCGCTCGCGGCGACCTTGCCCACCTGGGCCGAGGAAGGACGAAAGATTGCGCCTTCCGTAGGGGCGGACCTCTGTGTCCGCCCGAGCCTTTCATCATCAGAAGGCAGGTAGGTGCCCGCATGTGGATTCTTTCCACTTACCGAGGACATAAAGCGTATTTTCCCGCAGAAGCCCCACCCGGCGCTTGACAGCCGGTAGCCTCGAAAGCAATATCCAGACACTGCGATACAAAAAGCCACAGACCCGGAACGATGTGGGTCCACGAGATTGTATCCCGATGAGGGGGATGCGGTATGCCGTGTGGACCTGCGACCCGATACGAAACCAGCCCGCGAGAGCGTCTGTCCGCGGGTTATCCCCTAGACACGTTCCATCCCCAGTACGAAAGCGATACCGCCGGGTATACAGCGTCCTTGTCCTTCGGCGCGGCGAAATGTCGCGCCGCATGGGCTTTGCGGCGTAGCCCGGTATGGCCAACTGGAAGAACCGCACAATGTGGACGGGGGACAACCTCGACAACATGCGCGGTATGAACTCAGAGTGCGTTGACCTCATCTATCTAGACCCGCCATTCAACTCGAAAGCAAATTATGCCGCGCCCATAGGAAGCGCGCCCGCCGGCGCCGAGTTCAGGGATACCAGGACGCTCAGCGACATAGCGGTGGAGTGGCGCGGGCTCATCGCGGATGAGAACCCGGAACACTACAAAATCATCGTCGCCGCCATCACGAATTCGGATCGCGCCTGCATCATCTACATGGCTATCCGCCTGCTCGAAATGAGGCGCATCCTGAAATCAACGGAGTCGAAATATCTCTATAATTGGAGAAAATCACTTGCGAAATAAAAATCGTTTCACTCAAAAGGCTTTCACCGTTCTTCTCTCGTTCGCGTTGCTATTGCCGGGCTGTGGAGGTGGCGGCGGGGGTGGGTCGTCTATCCCTAGGCAGCCCGCGCTTATACCGGCTCAGGCGTTGAGTGCGCCGGTTGTTTACAGGAGAGATGGCGTCCAGGTCGGCGGTGACGTCAGGCCTTCTCTCAGCGACCTGTCTCCATCGGGAACGCATGGCCGCGCGGCCGTATCTACTGGCCGTATCCGAGACGGGGAGAACGCCGAACGCGTACTCGATGTCTTAGAAAAACATGCGGTCGTCAGGTATTCAGATGAACCGGGAAATAAATACCTGGGACTGTTCGAAGGAACTCCAGTTGTCCGCATTCGGGATACAACGCCGGACAGATATATTGATGATGTAGTCCGTGTCGTGCAGCTTATGAATACCGCACTTCCCTACGATAAAAGAATCGTTGTCTCCCCGGAGCGCGCCCCGCGTCCCGGTTTCGAGGAATCATGGCCTAATTACATACCGGAGCAACACATATTCGTCGGTATCGAGCAGCAAAACTCCTGGCCTCAGGATGAAACACCGCCAATTCGGGTCGCAGGAGTTCAGTTTGGAGGCAGTTCCTCCGGCATCTATATCTGGCTCAATACGGACGTTATATTTAATTCAACTCATAAGAGAAAAGTCCTGGCTCACGAACTTGGACATGCGCTCGGCCTATTCGAACATATCGCGCCGGGAGACTACAAAACTATTATGAATACGGGTTATCGGGACACTTACATTCCGGCGCATATCCTTCATCAGATTGATACGGATTCGCTCCATGCTCTTTACACGCGCTTCCTGGAACAATACGGAACCAGCCTGTACGACCCGAACAAGCTCGGCCCGTGGACGGACGTATCCTTCCACCTGCGCGGGGATTTCGAAGACATGGCATTCGGCGCATCCTCGAGGAACGGGCTGATTCAGCCCTGGGCGCACGGCCAGAGTCCGGCAACGAATCTGTCGGATAACCAGGCTCTTTCGGGAAGCGCAAGCTGGTCGGGACGGCTCCTGGGGTTCACTTCCGAATCGGAATCGCTCGCAGGCGCCGCCGACCTCACCATCAGCCTCGCAACGCTCAGGGGACAGATTGATTTCACCGGCCTCGAGCACTGGGGCGTGAATGCGACGCCGGGGTCTGTCGGCTCAGGCCAGACCTGGAATGACGGCGACCTGCGCTACAGCGTCATCGTCCGGGGCAATACGTTCAATCAAACCGGCGGCGAAGCGGGCGAAGTTACGGGCGCATTCTTCGGAGCAGGGCACGAGGGAATGGGCGGTGTCGTCGAGAGAAACGATATGTCCGCCGGATTCGGTGGAACGCGGTAGAAAAACAAGAATGACGGATTTTGGACCAAGACATTCCGGGATGACGATCAACGACAACCTTCACCGTAGAGCCGGCCCCCGCCTCCGCTCGTAATATGCCGCCGCGTCCCTGAACACTCCTAACCGCAACGCCCCCTCACACTTCGACCTCCAGCAGGTCGCGTCCCAGGATGATTTCCCCATCAAAATCCCGCCGGACGTCGGCGAGGCGTTTCGTCAGTTTCAAGGGGACGCTCTGGCCTTCCGCCATTCGCACCAGCCGTCTTGATTCACGCAGGATTGGAGCCATGCCGGAGAAATGATAGGATGACATGCTCCACGAGGCGACACATGACCCCACAAGGCAAATGCGTCATGAAAATTGTGGAGATGGTCGCGCTAGGATTCCTCCTTTGCATATCAACGATTATCTTGTTTCTCTTCAGGTACGTTGTATCCCAATGTTCGCTGACCGGCATAGATGTATATGGTTTCCAAGCTTTTGCGCTCTTGGCGGGCTTTGGGGGTCCATACATTTTCGGTTGTCAGGCGACCATCACCGGGCCGCGTTGGTCGAGTTATGGGGATATATAGCGTATGAGTTGGGCAACCGGTGAAATCGTCGATGCACTCAAGTTTCTTCTGCCGGGATTCGTGTCCGCCGCCATTTACTATTCGTTCACATCGCATTCCAGACCCGGTGAGTTCGGTCTTGTCGTTCAAGCTCTGATTTTCACCATCGTCGGGGAAGCGGTAATCGCGGCGCTTCTGTTAATTGACTCCTTCGCATGGATGAAAGGCCGGGGAGTCGTATTATCCGTTCCGGTCGCTGTCCTCCTCGGGTTGGTAGCCGCTTACTTTTCAAACAATGATACGGTGCATTGGCTATTTCGCTGGCTGGGCGTTACCAGGGAAACATCTTACCCCTCAGAATGGTATTCCAGTTTTGCGCGTACAGATTGCTATGTTGTGCTGCACCTGAAGGGTGAACGCCGTCTTTACGGATGGCCCGAAGAGTGGCCCAGCCGTCCGGACGATGGTCATTTCCGAATCACGGAGGGAGAGTGGCTCATCGAAACCGAAACCGAAACTGAAGATGAAAACCAGAAGAAGATGCCCGCGACGGAAATTTCTGCTATCTTGATACCTGTGGGAGAAGTTGAAATGGTGGAGTTTGTGAGTGCTTCGCCTGATGAAGAAACGGAGTAGTAAATCATGGCCAAAGAACCGATACCACCACCCTCGAAACGCTTGGTTCGGGTTGGTAAAGGCGTATCGTCCAAGCCCAGCAATTTTGTCAAACCCAAGCCGCCTGCGGCTCCCCCACCCAAGAAGCAGGCCTAGCATTTAACGGCGCGAGCAGATGGTGGGGTTAAAGCCTCCGCAAAATGCGTGGGTAGAGCGAGAGCCGCCCCGGCGCATAATACCTCCCTCCCCCTAAGCAACCCGCCGCTCCGCTTCACCCTGAGTAGCGCCGGAGCCGCAAATCGAAGGGCGAAGTTCGTGCCTGTAGGGGAGAAGCGCCTCCCATCCTTCGATACGGCGCTTGCGCGCCTACTCAGGATGAGGTCGATGCGGTGGCCTTACAAGACGAGTGTTTGACGCGAATGATGAATGAGCATCAAATGCGCTCGTTCCCGGGGCCGGACTTTTCAACAACCCCGAGGAGCGAGCTTTTGCCGAGCGATGCGGGATATTCGCTCCCCCGCGCCTGGCGCACGATACCGAATCTCATATAATGTAGGGATACGGCAAATGTGGGGAATAGCCCCCTCACACCTCAATCTCCAGCAGGTCGCGTCCCAGGATGATTTCCCCGCCGAAATCCCGCCGCACGTCTTCTTCGATCGCGCGCATGAGGTTTTCCGGCTTCTCGCGGAAATGGGTGAGGACGAGTTTCTTTACGCCCGCGTCAGCGGCGATCTTTCCCGCCTGCGCCGATGAGGGGAACAGGTGCCGGGTCAGGCGTTCGGTGTGTGGGTCGGTCACCTCCGCTTCGGCCAGATAACAGCACAGCACGAGTACGTCCGCCCCCCGCGCCAGACGATCCAGCCCCGCGCAGGGGATCGTATCCCCGCTGATGGCGAGGGTCTTCCCCGCAGCCTCCAGGCGGTAGCCCAGCGTCACCCAGTCGAAATCGGGGATTCCCAGCCCCTGTCCGTGCTCGACGAACTCCGCATACACCTTCCAGCCCCCGCCCTCACAAACGAGGCCCGCGCCGGTCTCGCGCACCTCCACCGGCTTCCAGCCCCCCACGGCGGGTTCTCCCTCGGCCCGGAAGCGGATATCCTTCGCGTAGACTTTGTCGATCAGAGCTGTGACGATCTCCGCCGTTCCCGCCGGGCCGTATACGCGCAAGGCGCCCGGACGGCCCTGTAGCCAGGTGCTCAGGATCACGTCGCCCAGGTCGCTGATGTGGTCGTAATGATGATGGGTGATGAAGACCGGATTCACTTCTTTAAGGGGCGCGCCCGCCCGTACGAGCTGGGTCACCGCTCCGCGGCCGCAGTCGAAGAGCAGCCGCTCTTCACCGGTGTGGACCACGAGGGAAGACCCCAGGCGCGCCGGGTCCGGCCGGGGGCCGCCCGTGCCGAGCAGGGTGATCTTCATTCTTCCTCCTCCGGCGGGAAGTGCGGGGCGCTCCTGCCGCGCGTGAAAAAGGGATAAAGCAGAAGAATCGCCGAGGCGATCCACGCGAGCAGGGCGAGCGGGTGCTCGATGAAGGTTTCATAACTCCCGCGCGATATGACGAGCGACTGGCGCACCTTTTCCTCAAAAAGCCTTCCCAGGACGAACGCGAGCACGAGCGGAGCGCCCGGATAGTTCAGCTTGCGCATCATGTAGCCCAGCAGCCCGAAGACGGCCATGAGCAGGACGTCGGTCGGGTTATTGCTCACGCTGTAGGCGCCGATGCCGCAGAACAGAAGAATCATGGGCCACAGGTAGCGGTAGGGCACGGTGAGCAGGCGCGCCCACATGCCCACCAGCGGCAGGTTGAGCAGGAGAAGCAGCGCGTTTCCGGTGTACATGCTCGTCACCACCCCCCAGAAGATGGCGGGGTGCTCGGTGATCATGAGGGGGCCGGGCTGCACGCCGTGGGTGAGAAAGGCCGCCGTCAGAACGGCCACCGCAGCGCTCGGGGCGATGCCCAGCGTGAGGAGGGGAATCATGCTGCCCGCCGTGGCGGAGTTGTTGGCCGCCTCCGGTCCCGCCACGCCCTCTATCACGCCCGTGCCGAACTTCTCGGGTCTTTTGGAAATGCGCCGCTCGAGAGAGTAGGAGAGAAACGGGGGCACGATGGTGCCCATGCCGGGCAGTATCCCCATGAAAAAGCCGACGACGCTGCCTCGCCCGATGGCCGGTGCGGAGTCGCGCCAATCCTGGCGCGTGGGCCACAACCCCTTGATGCGGCCCTTGAACACTTCCAGCTTCTCCTCTTTCTCCAGGTTGATCAGCACCTCCGAGATGCCGAACAGGCCGATCACCAGGGGCGCGAAGCCCACCCCGTCCATCAGGGTGAAGGTGCCGAAATCATAGCGCGGCGTGGATTCCACCGGGTCCAGGCCGACCGTGGATAGGAGGAACCCGAGCAGGGCGGACGCAGCGGCGCGCGGGCGCGAGCCGCCGCTGAACTGGATCACCAACAGGAAGCTCAGGCACAGGAGCGCGACCAGTTCCGGCGGGCCGATCTTCACCGCCATCTCGGCCAGGGCGGGCGCCATGAGCGTGATGCCCAGAACCCCCAGCGTTCCCGCGATGAACGAGCCCCATGCGCAGATGGCGAGCGCAGGCCCCGCTCGTCCCTGCCGCGCCATCTGGTAGCCGTCCAGGGTGGTTACGACCGAAGACGCCTCGCCGGGCAGGTTGAGCAGAATCGACGTGGTGGAGCCGCCGTACATCGCCCCGTAGAACACCCCGGCCATGATGATGATGGCGGCCGTCGGCTCCATCTTGATGGTGATCGGGAGCAGGAGGGACATGGTGGCGACCGGGCCGAGTCCCGGCAGCACCCCGATGGCCGTCCCCACGAAAACGCCCATGAAGCAGGCGAGGAGGTTGTACGGGGCGAGGCTCACCGAGAAGCCGAAATAGAGGTTGGAGAAGAGATCGCCCATCAGAACCCCAGCAGGCCGCGGGGGAAGTGCACGTTTAACAGCTTGACGAAGAGAACGTAGGCCGCCGCCGAAGCCGCCGCCGAGATCAGGAGCCCCCGGAGGAGGGATTGGCGGTCGATCACGAGCCAGCAGAACGCCATGAAGATGAAAGTCGTGGCGAGGAATCCGGACACTTCGAGGAGCAGCCCGAAGATCGCCGTTCCCGCCATGACGGAGAGAACCCGCCGGTATCCGGCGAGCGTGAATACGGCCTCAGGTTCTGTGGACGCCTCATCCTCCGGGTTTTGCCGGAGGTGCCGCGTCATCAGGTAGGCCGATGTGGCCGCCAGCCCAAAGCATGTCCAGAACGGGAAGAATCCCGGACCGGGCCGGGTGATGCTCCCGAGACCCAGCCGGTGGGCGAACCAGCCCATCAGCAGCGAAACGGCGAGCAGCGCCGCTGGCGGGGCAATCCTGTGCATGAGGGCCGCTCTATTTTTTCTTGATGCCGACGGCCTTCATGATCTCCTTGGAAGTTTCGTGGTCCTGGCGGGCGAGCTTCTTGGCACCCGCCCCGTCCACGAATTC
>LXNJ01001446.1_pt1 | contig 14059 bp, 9 predicted proteins | sample 809081 | NCBI WGS metagenome assembly LXNJ01 (sample SAMN04870510, study PRJNA318959) | sponge metagenome | biome: sponge; feature: marine sponge reef; material: water | host: Petrosia ficiformis | place: Greece: Milos, Mediterranean Sea | collected 2013-05-29 | depth 5-7 m
TTTGCCCGCCATGGCGTTCAGGCGCGTCCACGCCGTATTTCCACCGGCGGGTACGCACAGCCCTCCCCACCTGAGCTTCGCTGATCTGTACAAACGCCTCTTCCGGCCACCCCTCGCTGTTCCCCACCGTCAGCGGCAGGATCGACCGGCCCTGCATCTCTGCTGGTACGAGGATCGCGGCCGCATCCAGCAACGTGGGTGTCAGGTCGACCGTACTCACCAGTTCACGCACCTGACCCCCGCCGTCGAATCCGGGCCCCTGGAACGCCGTTGGCACACGAATCGAACTTTCGTGGCAGGACCGCTTGTACTCGGCATTCCGCGTCTTGAAGTGACAACCGTGGTCTGACGTGAACAACACCACCGTCCGTTCCGTCAGGCCCATACTCTTCAGTGCGTCCAGCATCCTGCCGAGGGCCTCATCCAATCGCTTCACCATTCCGTAATAGCCGCCCAGGTGGCGATGGGCAGACCCGCCCAACGCCGCGAGATCCGGCGGGACCCACCGGCCGGTATACCGTTCACGATATCCGTCCGGCGCCGGATAATCGTCAATATGGTTCTGGTGATGAGGTTCGATATATGAGACAAACAGAAAAAACGGATGTTCGCGGTTCCCGTGAATATACCGGATGGCCGCATCCGTCACGGCATCGACCCGATATCCCGGCAGATCCACGGGATCTCCCTGGTTGTCGTACAAAACCGTCCGATATGCCTCGGACGTGAACTCCAGCGCGTTCGATGCCAACCAGTACTCGTAGCCTCCACGTCCCTCCGGCGGCACCGGACCCATCGTTCCCCTTCCGTACAGATGCCACTTGCCTATGTACGCCGTGCGGTAGCCCGCGTCACTGTAATGGTGCGCCAGAGTCCGACTCTCCGGCGGCAGAGGGATTCCGTTTCGAAAGCAACCCGTTGTCGTGGCATACAACCCTGTCTGGAGACAGGCACGCGCGGGACCACAGACCGGTTGGCAGGTGAATGAATTGAATATATGGGTGCCCCGCTGCGCCATCCTGTCGAAATTGGGCGTCAGGTCCATTGGATTCCCGTGAACGCCGGTTGTATCCCACCGTTGTTGATCGGTATAGAACACCACGACATTCGGCTTCCCAGTCACGCTTTCGACCATTGCGACCTCCAACTGTGTTGTTTTCCGGCACGAGATGGGCGATACTTCGGCGCCTGTCGTACTGCAGGCGCTGTTCTGAATCCCCGTTCGCCACCGATATCCGGCGAATTCCGGCACGCCTCCAGACTGAACATTTCAGTTCGTATGGACCGACTGAATGCTCTCGATTGTTTCTTCCCCTTTCAATCGCACTACAAAAGGGCGTGACAGAATGCGTCCACGGGGATATCTTATGGCTTCGTCAAACGCAAGAACGACCCCTATCCCAGATTTTCCGGGGAACCTCCGATGGAAAACCCGTCGATGCGCGATCTGCTCGACAAGGCCGACCGGTACCTTGCAGGCGGCTGTCTGGGCAGCTTTCGGATGCCGGATGAAGTCGCAACCGTAATCCAGCGTGGAAACGGCTGCCGGATCTACGACACCGAAGGCAGGGAATACATAGACTACATCCTCGGTTCCGGACCGCTCATTCTGGGTCACGCCCATCCCGCCGTGGTCGAGGCCGTCCAGCGCCAGGTCGCACTGGGTTCGACTTTCTACGCCCTCAATGAACCCGTCATCCGTCTGGCCGAGCGCGTTGTGGAAGCCTCGCCCTGCGGGGAGTCCATCCGCTTCACGTCATCGGGCACCGAGGGTACTTTTTCAGCCCTGCGAATGGCGCGGGCATTCACCGGGCGGGAAAAAATCCTCAAATTCGAGGGCGGCTGGCACGGCGCGCACGACTACGCCCAGCAAAGCACAACGCCGCCACGTCCAACGGACGGACCTGTGGCCGTCTCCGACTCCCAGGGAATACCCAAAGCGGTGGGCCGGTCGGTCCTGGTCGCTCCCTTCAACAATGCGGACGTCGCCGTTGAACTCATCGAATCCTATGCGAGCGACCTTGCGGCCGTAATCGTCGAACCCTTTCAGCGCGCCCTTCGGCCTGAACCGGGCTTTCTTGAAGCCATCCGCCAGGCTTCAATCGACCAGGGCGTCATTCTCGTTTTCGACGAAGTCGTTACCGGCTTCCGCATCGCCTGGGGCGGCGCACAGGAGCGTTACGGCGTTGTACCGGACGTTGCCGTATACGGAAAGACCATCAGCGGCGGTTACCCCATGGCTGCCGTCTGCGGGCGCGCGGATATTCTCGCGTGCGCCGATCCCCGACGTAAGGGAAAACAGCCGTATACCTTCGTGAGCGGCACCACCAATGGCAATCCCGTCAGCGCCGCCGCCGGACTGGCAACATTGGACGTGCTGGAAACCGAGGGCGTCTATAAGAGGCTCTACGACGTCCCCGCCCGCCTCGGACGCGGCCTGGAAGCGCTTGGCGCAAAGATGGGACTGCCGCTTCAGGTCCTTGGTGAAGGACCGGTGTTGCAACCCTATTTCACCGACGTCGAAATTCGTAACTACGCCGACACGCTTGAGGCCGACGCCGGCGCCGCCAGACAACTGGGCATCGAAATGATGAAGCGCGGCATCTTCTTCAATCCGGGTGGTAAGCTCTATTTTTCGCTGGCCCACACGGAAGCCGACGTCGACCGGACGCTGGAGGTCGCTGAAGCAGCCCTCCAGCGGGTTCGCGTCGATTTATAGCTGTGGCGGGAGTCACGCCATAACGAGTCTGACGGAGCGTCGCTGAAGAATGCTCCCCGAAACTCCCGCCCTACTTCAATTGCGATTCCAATATATGGACCTTTTCCTGAGCAAGTCCACCGTTGTCGGCGCCGGTCTGATGGGCGGTCAGATCGCTATGGTTCTGGCGCTCGGAAGCAGGGAAACCTGGCTGATCAGCCGGCGGCCCGAAAGCCTGGCCAATGCTCGAAGCAATCTTGAACGGTACGCACAGGATCTTGGGCGGCACAGCCGGCTTGGTGGTGAATCTCCCGATGCCGTGCTGAACCGTATATACACCACCACGGACCTGGAGGCCGCTGTTGGCGAATCCATCTTTGTTGTGGAATCCATCACGGAAGACCTGGCATCCAAACAGGCGCTCTTCCATCGCCTGGACGCCGTCGCGGCAGCAGATGTTCCCCTTGTCAGCAATACGTCCGGACTGCCCATAACCAGACTCGCGGAAAAGGCCCGGCACATGGACCGCATTGCAGGCTCTCATTTTGTCCAGCCCGCCCACGTCGTACCCGTAGCTGAAATTGTCCGCGGCGAACAGACTTCGGACCGGACGATGGACCGCATCACCGGAATCTGGCAGCGGCTGGGCTACTTTCCTCTTCGCGTGAACAAAGACGTACCCGGATTCCTCGTCAACCGTCTTCAGCATGCCCTCATCCGTGAGGCCGTCGACCTTCTGGCGTCCGGCGTCGCCTCAGCCGAGGACATCGACGCCGCCTTCCGGCTGGGACTTGCGCCCAGATTCACCACCGCCGGTCCGCTGGAGCAACGCGACATCAACGGCCTGTCCATGCACGTCCGCGTCGCCTCGCACTTGTGGAAGACCCTGGCCGGCTGGGAGCAGTCGCTCGCCTATCTTCAGGAGCTGGTCGCCACGGGCGCAACGGGCCTGGAGTCTGGAAACGGTTATTACAACTGGACGGGCAAGGATCCGCATTCGATCCGTACTGCAAAGGACGAGCAACTCCTGCGCCGGACCGCAGAGGTAATGGCGGACTGGGAGGAGGAACAGGAGACGCGCAGGCAGGCGACCGAACCCGGGGCTTCGCAGTAGACCGACAACCGTTTATCATTGTTTCAGGAGGCACGATGAGCGCTAGCAGATACGAAATGTCGGCTGAAGAACGATACTTCTTCGACCTGCGCGGATACCTGGTTGTACGCAACGCGCTTTCATCCGACGAGGTTGCCGAATGCAATGCCGCCATCGATCACTTCGCGGAACGCGTCTCCACCCGTTCGGTCGAAAACCAGAGTCTCGCGGGCGGGTCATCCGCCCTGAGCGGCGCGCAGGGGCGAAAGGAACTCACCGGGATGCTGGGCTGGCCCGCACCTTACAGGGAACCCTTCCGCCGTCTGCTCATTCATCCCGTTGTCGTTTCTCGTTTGAATGAATTGTCGGGCAAGGGCTTCCGGCTGGACCATGGCCCCCTGCTTATCGGCGCGGAAGCCGGGTCCGAAGGCCACCGGTTGCACGGCGCGGGCGAACCATTCAGTCCTTCCGTATGGTACCACCACCAGAACGACCGGATGTACTGCAGGGGCGTCACCGTCGCCTGGCAATTGGCGGATGTCAACGAAGGCGACGGCGGCTTCTGCATCGTACCAGGAAGCCACAAGACACGCGAGCCCACCCCGGCGGGCGTCCGGTCCGTTGAAGACCCCATGGACCTGATTGTGCAGCCGGTAATGGACGCGGGCGACGTCCTGTTTTTCGCCGAATCCGCCACGCACGGCACCTTGCCCTGGACGGGCGAGCACGAACGACGATCCGTACTCTACAAATACGCTTCGCGAGCCGCCGCCCGCGCAACAGGGCGCCATTTCACGCCCGAAGCCCGCTGGGGAAACTGGGTCCGGGACCTCACCCCTGAAGAGAAAGCCGTTCTCTACGGTCCCGGTGTCCATACCGGGAAGGACTTTCCCCGCCTCCAATCCGACGGCCACAAGACCTCGATCGCCTGAACGTTTACGTACACGCCATCACGGAATGCCTGCGGGGAACACGATGAACGCAAGCGAACGCTACTTCTGGGATCTGGCAGGTTATGTCATTTTAAGGAACGTACTGAATCCCGGGCAAATCGCCGCGGCGAACGAAGCCATCGACCTGCACCTGGACCGGATGCGGACAGCCGACGACAATCTGGGAGCGGGCGACTCGCACGCCCTGCGGGGCACCGGTCGCCCCACCATGCACGACCTGCTGCAACTGGAACGCCCATACTGCGAACCGTTTCGGCAGATGCTGGTCCACCCCGCCGTCGTCCTGCGGCTGAACGTCATGTGCGGGGCCGGTTTTCGGCTGGATCACGGCCCATTGCTCATTTCCGGCTTCAAAGGCACCGAAGGCCTGACCATGCACGGCGCGGGCGAGCCGCACCGGCCCCACGTGGCTTACCATCACCAGAATGACGGGACCTACTGCGGCGGGGTCACGGTGAGCTGGCAACTCGCAGACGTAAACCCCGGGGACGGCGGCTTTGTCTGCGTCCCCGGCAGCCACAAAGCCCGATATCCAATGCCTGCGGGGGTACGTACATGCGACGACGATATGGGCACCGTGGTGCAGCCAGCCATGTGCGCCGGCGACGTCCTGTTCTTCATGGACGGGGCGCAGACCCATGGCACACGTCCCTGGCAGAGCGAGCGGCCCCGCCGATCGGTGCTGTACAAATACGCTTCCAGATCCTCCGTACGGGGTGGCCCTGCCAGAGAACTCGCTCCCCCTGAAATCTACTGGGGCGAAGAAGTTGTGGACGGCATGACGCCTGAACAGCGCGCGGTCATGTTCGGGCCCTGCTCCAATCACGGGGGCGAAATTCCATTCCTCGCCCTGAACGACGATGGAACCGTCCACGTCGAGCGCTGAAAGAAGTCCAATGGAAGCCCCCGCATCCGTGACTATATCGCGCCTGATTCAAAACGCCTATTCCTCGTTCGCCCTGCTGGCAGGTATGCAGCTTGGTGTCTTTACATCCCTTGCCGACGGTCCAATGCATGCACGGCAAGTCGCAGAGAAGATCCGGGTTTCCACCGAGCGCCTCTCCCCGCTGCTTTACGCACTGGCGGCAACGGGCCTGCTGAGCGTTGAAGACAATCGATTTGTCAACGGCATCGAAGCACAGCGGTATCTGGTTGAATCCAGCCCCGACTACGTCGGCAACCTCCACCACCTGCTTTCCGACCTGTGGTCGGCAACCCTCAGGACCGCGGACTCCATTCGGCTCGGCCAACCGCAGGCTGAACACAGCTTTGCCGACATGCCCAGCGGGCAGTTGTTCGCCTTCCTTCGTGGACTTCACGACGAGGCGCTGGCAGCCGGCCGGCAGTCGGTAATGTAAGGCGGGTCAGGCAACCGAACGGATCGAGCATCCTCACGGCGCGCAAAACCTGAACCATCAGCCCCAATTGGAAAAAAACAACAACTCAGCGACACGATGAGAACCCCTGAAACGGGGCGTAACGGTCGTCAAAAAGGACATTTTTTCAGTTCACGTCCAGTGACCTGGTGTATCCGGGTAATCAGCCGCCAAATCGCCTTTATCCACTGCGTCGGTGTTCCGTCCCCAGGATTCAAAACACGCTGTAGGAACGTTCATGGATACAGACCTGGAAACGTACCTGTTTGACCTTCGTGGTTATCTGCATCTCGAAAACGCGCTCTCCAGCGAGGAAGTTGGCGAACTCAATGCCTGCCTGGATGAGATTCCCCCACTCAAGCCGGGAGAATGGTACGGCCACGTTCATGCCCACACGTACGGAGACGACACGTCAGGACTGAACCTCCAGCAGGTCTATGAAGCCGGGGAGCCCTTCGAGAACCTGATAGACCATCCTTCCTGGTTCGAAAAGGTGAAGCGTTTTGTGGGAGGCGAGGGCAGCTTCGACTACCATCACGGCCCTCTGTTCATCGACGAAAATTTCGCGAATTTTCGCGAACCGGGTGAAGCCATCGGGCTGCACTCGGGTGGATACCCGCCCATACTGCGGAACCAGTTTCGCTACCATGGCGGGCGGTTCATGTGCGGCCAGATCAACATCCTTATGGCGCTGACCGACGTCGGACCCGGTGACGGAGGGACCATGGTCATTCCAGGAAGCCATAAATCCAACTTCAAACACCCGCACTTCGACAGGCACCGGATGTCCAGAAATGCCACTGTCGAAGGCATCGAGGGCGCCGTCGAAATCCAAATGGCCGCGGGCGATGCGCTTCTGTTCGTCGACGGTATCTCACACGGATCCGCCCGGCGGTCCAACCCGGGTACCCGGCGCGTGGTCGTTTACCGCTACGGACCTTCGTGGGGCAACTTCCGACACGGGTACCAACCGTCGCCGGCGCTCCTTCAACGACTCACACCGCAGCGGCGCCGGATCGTACAGCCGCAGCAACGCCTCACTCGAGAACCGCAAGAAAAAGCCCATTCCAGGCGACAGGCAAAATAGCACTGCCGCAGCTACTTCAGTCCCATTCAGAAATCGAAGGAGGGCCGCATGGCTACCTCTCAGGAAATGCTGGAAGCGTTGAAAAACTTCGACACCCCCTCAATCACGAACGTGGTGGCCACGTATCCCGGCAACCCGCTCTGCCTGAGCCTCTACAACCCCTGGACGGAAAACTGGTACACCGACCAATCCATTCGGTGTATGTATCCTGAACTGGGCCGCACGGTGGGTTACGCGGTGACATGCGTCTTCGGACTGCCCGACCCCGACTACAACTCTCTGTCGTTTATGGACGTAATCGATGCCCTTGACGCGTCGCCAAAACCGACCGTCCTGGTGTTCCAGCAGAAATTCCCGCCCGAACTCGCTGCCAGTGTCGGCCTTGCCGGCGGAAACATGACCTCTGCGATGAAGGCCGTCGGGTGCGTGGGCGCCATCTCCAACGGCCCGTCCAGGGACATCGACGAGATCCGCCCCATGAAATTTCAATATATGCTCAGCGGGGTCACCGCAGGCCATGGCGGAATGGCCGTACACGCCGTGAACGTGCCGGTCTCGGTAGGCGGGATGGACGTGGCTCCCGGCGAGATCATCCATATGGACGAGAACGGCGCGTGCAAGTTCCCTTCCGACAGACTTGAAGCCGTACTCAACAACGTCCGTGCGCTGCAGAAGGAAGAGGAGGCGCGAATGGGCGCCTTGCTGAACGCCTCGTCAGCCGCCGAAGTCCGGGCAATCATGGGCGGGCATGCCTACGCCGAAGAGGGCGAAGACAACTGACGGGAAGACGACCGACCGCAAGGGTCCGAACCCGCGCGGGAGTCTATCCCAAAGGGGTCGCGGGTATCCCTCACACCGCGGAAGGATGTACCGGACGCTGAGATGAACTGCACAGATTCGGAAAATAGCCGGATCTACGCCACAATTCTTACGTGATCGCCAACAGCCGTTGAATACACGTTGAATGATTCGCCGATAACCTTCGAAAAATCAAAACCTTCTTCCACAACGAAGGTCGTTTTCCCTCGCATCTTGCGAACGGTAAACACACGATCGCCGATCCGGAGCCGGCATCCCGGATATGCCCCTTCTTTCGGGTGGTCGACGTCGCTGGCGAACCTGGATTGCTTTCCGGAGGCCACCCTGCCCCTGCCCCTGACGAACCGGGGCATATCGGCGAGGAATACGCGGCTGCCGCCGCTCTCCCGCTCGATTCGGTCCGCCCGATACACCGTTTCCAGCCCCGACGGATGCCGGACGTAAACCAGCTTTCCGTCCAGAGATCCGTCGTCCGGCAACGCAACGTCCAGCACGAGTTCACTCCGCTCCGGTTCGCCAGAAATGTCCCCCGAAACTTGCGTCACCGCCCCTTTGTAGTCGCGAATCCGCTGAGTTGCTGCTTGGCCCACCCGCAACAGCGATCCGTCAATCACATCGAAGTTAACGTTGCCGGAAGACTCGGTCATCACGCCGGCCCGCCCCTTGAGTTCGAGGCGCCTTCCATCGGGCAGGATTGTGGCCATCCCCGCTCCCGCGGGATCAATTGCAATGATGCGAACCCGGTCCCGTTCCTGAACCCGCATCACCACGCCGGACCCATCCCGCGCAACCAGCTCTGCATCCCTCACGAATCCCGCTCCGGAATGCGCTTCGATGACGGATACGAACAGGCTGGATTCGTTTCGGTGGCGCAGGCACACCGTTCGCAGCCAGAAGTCATCCAGCTTGCCGTCATCCTCCTGCGTCCGGCGGATGGACGGCGCAGCGCTGACCAGTAATCGACCCTCGTGAACACCCAGGAATCTGACGTCCACGAGTGTCCCCTCGCCTTCGAACCGCACCTTGAAGTTTCCTGATGTGTCCGTCCCCCGCGTGCCACGAAAATACCCGTAGTGCGCGCCGCCGGTCCCATCCCCGTCCAATATCATTTCGTTCTCCGCAGGCTGCAGTTTCACGTCCGTGGAGAGCGTCTGATCGAAATCGGCCGATCCGTGCAGCAGGTAATCGTGCACTTCGCCGCCTTCCACCTCAAACAGATCGACCACGTATCCGCTCTCGGACCCGGTTGGAATCAACATCATCGTTCGGCGATAGACTGCGGTATTCTTGAACGCGCCGGGGGCCTCCGCACAGACCATTCCCGCGTTCGTGTCGGAAGCGGGACGATAGCAGAGCAGCCGTCCGCTGTCTCTCGTCTGCTCCTGTCCGTCAACGACCACGGTATTGTGGCTGCCGACCGTCGTCGCCCACTCCCGGTAGCGGGTGTGTGTGTACCCGATGTCCGACAGCAATTCCTGCCCAAACACATCCATACCCATCGCGAGCGTATCGTAGTGGTGGTGCCCGCCCCAGGGGCCGTAACACAACGTTGCCCGAATGGCTTTTGCGGATCCCCCGATTCCCAGGATGACGTCGCCCGCCCCGGGCAGCAGGTAGTTCGAAGGCACCAGCGCGAGCAGATCCTCCTCGGTGACGCGCCTGTCGGATTCCGAAGTCCTTCTAAAGAGCGCGTACTCGACGTCGGCGACTGGAATCCGGGATTTACCGCTGATTTCATCGGCGGCTTCAACGAATTTACCCATGGATGCAATCTGACTGGAAACGCGGGCAAAACCGGTACTCAGCGCCCACGTATCGTTGGCCATGAACGTGCGTCCGTCCGGCATGAACAACCCCAGCGGCGCCGTATAGACTCGCTCAAGAAACGGCATCTCTCCGTAAACGTCGATTCCGCCGGGCCCACTGATGACATCCGGCACCCGAAGGGTCCCGCTCGTAATCATATTGAAATAGTTGAGGGAATCCTCGTGCCAGTACCCGTCGTAATTATAACAGTTATCGATCAACGTCCGATACAGCCCGTAACCCACGGCCAGGAAGTCCGGCTCGTCGAGGACCCGCCCCACGAGGGCCAGCCCGTTGATCCTGCCGCCGTCGTAATTCGTGGAACCATGAGGGACTTCCAGCGTGTGGCGAATCGATTCGTAAAGCAGGTCCCGTTCGATTGCCGCGCGCACGTCCCGGCCCTCGGCCTCGGAGAGTTTCTCAATGGCGCCGCTGTCCGAAATCAGGTCGTAAACCTGGGCCAGCCGGAACGCGTTATTCGCGTCTGAAAACGGGCTGGCGTGGAAATTTCCCATGCGTGCGGACACAAATGGGAAGGGCGGATCTCTGTAGAAGTGGTTTTCGTAGAATCCCTTCCGGTCGGCGTGAAGATAGGCGCGGCCCAGGCCGTGTACTGGGTAGTTCTTGTAGACTTCCGATAGCCGATCCAGTATCACCGCCGCTTTTTCCGCGTACGCTGCCTCTCCCGTAAAGACGTAGGCCATCGCCAGGGGATCCGCCATTCGGACCACCTGGTACTGCGTGTAGTTCAGCAGCATATTCTCGAAGAAATACCGCATTCCTTCGTAATCCTCCCAATACCTGTAACGGACCGTCCCGCCCGCCGGACCGACCACTTCGATCTCTCCCACCGGCTGATGTTCCGGTCCGGGAAACACATTCCCGCAGATTTCGCACCTGACGTGACCGGGATCCTCAGGAGACCACTCCCAGAAATGGATCCGCCAGCTTCGCTTGCGCCGGTCAACCGGACAGCGGGGAAGCGGAAAGTTAACCTGCTCTGAAATGCCCGCACGAATTCTCCCGTCCGGCATCTCCAGAATCCCCCGGCGGGCAATCCATCGTAAACGCGCATCCCGAAACTGCTTCGCCCAGTCGTGCGACTCCACCCGCCGCCTGGCGCGCTCGATCTGGTCCCGGGTGTAGAACAGCGGGTGCGCCACGCCTCTGGGAAACGGCCGTTCACCTTCCCAGTACCGTGTATCCCTTGAACAGTCAATACGCTCGATTCCCATATCACGTCTCCAAATAGCTGAATCGCATCCCGCTGCCAGAACCACCGTACCCAACCCCGCGCCTCGCAGAAACTCCCGTCTCGTGAGATCCTTATCGGACATTGCAGGAACTCCTGGTAACGGTCACGGCTCCACACCCCGCCGCAGCCACGTGGGCCGCACACAGACCCGACGGCAGAAGCCCGGCTTCACCGGACTGCTCGACTGACGCCGGATAACGAAATATACGACGCCTGCAAATTGAAGTCCAGACACTCTTGAATCGAGAATCCAATCTCCGTCGTCGATAATGGTCGAATGGAAAGCACATGTCGACGATGGCCGAGAGGAGGATCATCGGGGACGGTTCAAACCTGGAATATGCCCAGTAACAAGGGATCTTCCCTCTTACCTGGCCCGGCGTCGCCTTTCACAGCCGCAACCATTCAGGTTGACGTTAACGCGCATGCCCGTTTGACGGGCCAGTCACTCCCCCCTTTTGAGGGGTGTCGCAGAAACCCAGCCGGTTCCCAGAGCCTTGTCCTGAGCCTATCGAAGGTGTATCGAAGGGCTGACGCCTGCCTGCGCCAAGCGGAGCGCGGCAGGCAGGACGGCTGATGCGGCGGGGGATCTCACCGCCTTACCCTATGCAATCTACATGAAAAAAAACGATCGTTTTTTGCAACGGCGTATGGATCATATTTCCCGAATAAATAAAACTCCCCTTGACATTTCCTAATTAATTCGTCATATTACTAATAGATTAGTAGTTCACACCTGCAAATTCGACGGACGGAAGTGGAAGCCCCTTCCACCTGGCAATTCGGGTGGCCGCGGAAGTGAGTCCATCACGTCGCTTGAGATTCTGAGATCAAGCAGAGTCAAAGGGAGATTGATATGGCGAAGAAGAGACGATTGGCCGAAGTCGAGTCGGAGGTGATGGACGGCGTATGGCAGTTCAGCCGCCAGGTTACCGTTCGCGATGTCTTGAACCACCTCTATCCCAACGGTGAGAAAGCCTATACAACCGTACAGACGATCATGAATATTCTGACCGAAAAGGGCGTGCTGTATCGCGAGAAGATCGGCCCGGTCAATGTGTACAGACCGGTGCTGTCGCGGGAAGACGTGGCGCAGTCCGAAACCCGTACCCTTGTATCGCGGATGTTCCAGGGCTCCTTTGGCGCCTTAGCGACATATCTCGTGGATTCGGGCGAACTTTCGCAGAAAGAACTGGATGAATTGCGCGCATTGATCGAGGAGAGGGAGAAAGCGAAGGAAGGAGGTCCGGAATGAATACATTGATCTACCTGGCCGAAGCATGGTGGCCGCTCTACGCGATACATATGGTCGAAGTCTCGCTTTTCATTATGCTGGTGTGGGCGGTGGATCACTGGCTGACACTGGAGACGCGGCTGCGATACGCGCTCTATCTGCTGGCACTGGCGAAGGTGTTTGTACCGCCGGTTCTGGCCATTCCAATACCCGCGTTTCTGCATTCAACAGCGGCTGTCACAGTGCATGAAGGTGTTTCTTCCGGCGTGGTCTCTGAAGCTTTCGATGGCTCTCCCGGACTGGTGACCCCGTTTCCGCCGGCGTTCTATCTGTTCTGTCTGTGGGTAATCTCAGTCCTGGTCTGGACAGGCGTGGCGCTGTGGAAAAACATGGCCTTCCGACGCACGCTGAAATCGGCAGCACCGGTGGACCTGGCCAGCGATGTTTCGTCTCTCAGCGTCCCGGGGAACTTGAAAGTATATGCCAAAACTGACCTGCCTTCTCCCATTCTGGTTGGCCTCATTCGTCCGCGGCTGTTCCTGCCCTCGAAGTGGTCTTCCTGGACGTCCGAGGAGTTACGAGGCGTCGTAAAGCACGAATTGGCCCACTTTGAACGACGCGACATTTACGTGCTCATTCTGCAAGCCATGGCAACGGCGCTCTTCGGCGCAAACCCGCTGATCTGGCTCCTGAACCGCCGGTTGATGTACGTCCGTGAACTGCGCTGCGACGAAGCGGTGCTGCGTGAAACGAGCCTGTCACCCGCCGAATACGGACGTCTGCTGCTGGGATTGGTCGACAGGCGACCAATGCCGAGTGCTCTGACCGTATTTTTCGCGGACCGCGGAACGACTTTGAAGAAACGCCTGGAGCATGTCCTCAGCTTCAAGGAAGGCGGCATCAAACGGTCGAAACGGCAATTGGCTGTGCTCATTCTCGTCGGCCTGGCGATTGTGCCACTTTCCATACGGGAGGCATATACGCAGAATGAGCGTGCCATTGGGGCATTGAATCCCTCCGGGGACGGCAGAGGAACCGAACTGAATCAGGTACAACAGACCGCACCGGCAGTTGCGGACAATTCGGACACTGTAACTGTTGCGGTCCCGATGGACGACGAGGCTGACGTCAAAACGAAGCCCGTTTCGATTGGACAGTTCAAGAGTACAGTGATTTTAAGCGATATTCTGGCGCAATTTGCGAATTCCAGTATGGCGACTGAAGAAGGATTCGACGCCACTGTAACCTTGAAAGTACGGGTTGACGCGGATGCCTGGGTGGGTGATGTGAAAGTAATAAATGTCGAAGGGCCGGCTGGATTCAGGAACGCCGTAGAAGACGTCGTGTCGCGAATGAGATTTAAACCAGCAAAACGCGATAGCGAAAATGTGCCAGTATGGTTTACCCAACAAATCTCAATTCATAATTACCCTTCTACGAAGAAAATTCAAACACCGAATTCCACGAGTCTCCGTGATGCTGGCTTGGGAGGCACTTTTGCATCTGACCAGGTCGATAAAAAGCCTCGTCCAAGTCGCATTGTCTCGCCTGATTATCCCAGAGCGGCGGCCGTGGAGAAGCTAAATCGTAGTGCCGATGCGAATATCCGGGAAATCTGGTCGGTAGACGTAAAGCCGGCGATCATACATTCCGTTCAGCCATATTATCCAGATGTGGCACGGAGGAACCGTTTTACGGGAATCGTGCATTTGAAGTTCAAGGTAAACGTCGATGGATC
>LXNJ01001447.1_pt1 | contig 14057 bp, 12 predicted proteins | sample 809081 | NCBI WGS metagenome assembly LXNJ01 (sample SAMN04870510, study PRJNA318959) | sponge metagenome | biome: sponge; feature: marine sponge reef; material: water | host: Petrosia ficiformis | place: Greece: Milos, Mediterranean Sea | collected 2013-05-29 | depth 5-7 m
CCAGAATCGTACGGGTGAAGCATAGATACTATCTGTGCCTCGGTAAATCTGCTTTTCTTCATAATTTAAAATTAGTTGATTTTTAAATTGTATGAAAAACAGGGAGGCCTTCAAAATGACCCATTCGAAATGACTTTAATCAGGGAGACAAAGAATTTCGACACTTTCACTAAAGAAAGCTCCATCAGAGAATCCACCACATTTTCAAACCATCCTTACTGTTCAAGAAAACAGTCCTAAAACTTTAAACACTTCGTCTCGTCATACTATCCTCAAGTCTCTTACTAGTGCAATCCTGCAAGAAGGAAGAAGTTGCGAAGACCCCTTCCTATTCCGAAAGAATCTCTTATTAAGTTGCAAACATATTAAGTTGCAAACAGATTTCGGTGATATAATTATATGGATATGGGATGACACTCCTTTACACAAGCAAAATTTCCTGGATTTAACTTCAGATTACTTTTACGTTAAGCTGTACTTCCACCCTGTGATTAATGATTTTGTGGTTCAAGATTTATCGAGAATTGAACCGAATTTTTAGCAGGGTATTCCTACTGGATGAATTGTATGAAAAGATGCATACTCCGTATTTCTAAAAGATGGATTGAGGAAAGTTGACTTCAATCTATTTGAGGCTGGTTAAAAAAGGCGAGCCATTAGAACCTTAATATCTGATGGTTTTATGCATCATTAAGTCTTATTTTAAATCATTATAATGTGTATATGCATCATTGGGCTATTTGTGAATTCGCCTATTATGATCTATATTTGATGTGATTTTACATCATTAAGTCTAAATAAAAATTATTATGAAGGAATTTTCCACCATAGAATTAAAACGAATGACCGATGACATGATCATTAAGGCCATTGGTGAATACATACGCTCAATACGGTTAGAAAGAAATTGGACTCAAAAGCAATTGGGTGATCGAGCTGGAGTTCACAGAACTACTATCCGTGACCTAGAATTAGGAAAGAGGAGCACACTCCTTACACTCTTGCAAGTATTACGATCATTGGACCAGTTGCAAACCCTGAAAAACTTCAAGCTTTCTAAAGAGTTGAGTCCACTCGAACTGGTAAAACTTGAGATCAACGAAAGAAAGCGGGCAAGTGGATCAAAGCCTGATCAGAAACCGAAAACATCTGACTGGTAATGATCAAAACTGCTTACGTCAATATTTGGAACAAGCGTGTAGGTGCAGTTGCTTGGAATGAGGAAGATGGAATAGCATCTTTTGAGTATGATCCTGATTTCGCTGCAAGCGGATTGGACTTATCTCCTATCATGATGCCACTGGGGGAATCTCGAAATTACCGATTCCCGGAGCATCGCAATACAAGCACATTTAAAGGATTGCCCGGGATGCTTGCTGATGTGCTTCCAGACAAATACGGAAACGCGCTGATTAATCAATGGCTCGTTCGAAATGACAGGCCAGCAAACAGCATTAATCCCGTAGAAACCCTTTGCTTCATTGGAGAAAGAGCAATTGGTGCGCTTGAGTTCGAACCAACAGTACCGAAAACCGAAAGACACTCTATTAAGCTTGAAATAACTGAATTGCTTGACATAACATCAAAGATTCTTTCAGGCCGACAAGAATTTCTGACCAAGCTCCAACCAGATCAAGAAAAAGCCATGCAGGCCATACTAAAAATCGGAACATCCGCTGGTGGAGCAAGAGCGAAAGCATTAATCGCATTCAATAAAGAGATTCAAGAAATTAGAAGTGGCCAGGCTAATGCCCCCAAGGGTTTCGATCATTATCTGATCAAGTTTGACGGCATTGAAGATGAACAATTTGGCACATCAAAAGGATATGGACGCGTTGAAATGGCCTACTACAAAATGGCCATTGATGCAGGAATAGAAATGATGGAAAGTGAGCTGCTTGAAGAGAACGGCCGGGCACACTTCATGACCAAAAGATTCGACAGGGTCCAGGGTAAAGGGAAAATACATGTCCAGTCTTTCTGTGCAATGCGGCATTACGATTTCAATGACATCGACATATACTCTTATGAAGACTTATTCGAGACCATGAGACTACTCGTATTGCCATATCCTCAGGCCGAGCAACTATTTAGAAGAATGGTCTTCAACGTTATCGCTAAAAACTGTGATGACCACACCAAGAATTTTGCTTTCACGATGGAAAAAGATGGAGAGTGGTCACTTTCTCCGGCTTTCGATATATGCCACGCATACCGACCTTCAAGTACATGGGTGAGTCAACATTGCCTCAGTGTGAATGGAAAAAGAAAGAATATTGAACGATCGGACTTGCTCCAGCTTGCAAGGAAAATGAACATTAAGGGAGCAAATGATGTCATTGATCAAGTTGATAAGGTGATCGAACAGTGGAAAGACTATGCATATAATCAGAAAGTTGATCCTGAATTGAGGAATGCTATTCAAAGCACATTTGTACGAATGAATGATTCAAAAAATTAAACTTGAACTGATAAAATACAACGCTCTTAATTCTATATTAACGCTCTTAATTCTATATTATAGATAATCCAGACGGTACACCTCATCTAGACGGAAACTACACGGTATTCGGGCAAGTTATTGAAGGTCTAAATGTGATAGATTCAATTTCATTGGTTAAGACCAATAGTCAAGATAAGCCCAAGCAATTTGTGCACATCGATATAGACATCATTGAAATGAGTCTCGAGGAGATCAAAAATGATTGCAATTTTGAACCGTAAATTCTAGGTCCCAAGGCCCAAATTTTCACTCGTACGCTTCACCAATTGATTTCTAAAGGATCTCAGTTTACTCCTTCACCAAGACTTCTCTGGCCTTCATTTGACCACCTTCTGTAATGAGGAGAACATAGGTTCCCGCTACGAGATCTGAAACATCCATTTCCTGTTTCAAACCATTAAATGTTTCACGCCGCACCAATTGTCCATTGAAGTTATAAATCTCAACCTCACAATCTTGAATGGATTGTTCCATCTCAATGCTAATGGCAGAAGTGCTCGAATTCGGATATACAGTGATTTCCACCAATAATTCTTTCTCAATTCCTACCGAAGGAGCCAATAAATCGAACTTCTGAACAGCATCGGGATAGCTGCTCCACAATCTATTGTATCCACCTAAAAAGTACACATCATCATCGATCACAAAACTTCCAGGAGCCCAAAGACTAACTCCTGGATGTGGTACCAGCTGAGTCCAACTATCATTGGCTGGATCGTATTTCCACATTTCACCACTCGCCATATAACTGTGATTATCTCCATCACCACTCAATACATAGCCGTATCCATCATGATCAAACTGAGTTCCCGCCACTCGAGCCTCACCCGGAAAATCACTCATAGCCGTCCAACTATTGGTTGCGGTATCCAACTTATACCAGTCGTCGTAGATTCCTACACCATGTCCCAAACCAGCATATACATTTCCTCCTGCAGTAAATTGATATGGATGATGGCGTCGGGGTCCGGGCAAGTCGGACATTTGAATCCAAGCATCATCGCTAATGTCGTATTCCCACCAGTCCTTCAAATTGTTTATGTCATTGTTTCCTAAGCCCACATATATTTTGTCTCCCAGCGTAATCATTGCCGGATGAGTTCTACCTGAACAAGGACAAGAAGCCAACTCTGTCCAAGTACCCGAAACAGGATCAAATTTCCATAAATCATCCAAATAGTCGCCTTGTCCTTTGCTACCAAAGCCCATATACCCTAGCCCATTGTTCACCACTCCGATTGAAAAGCTACGATCGTCACCCGGAAAATCAGTTAAGCTTGTCCAGGTATCACTTACAGGATCATATTCGTAAAAATCATCGGTATAGTTCTGATTGGAGGTCGTTCCTGTGAGCACATAACCTTTGCCGTTAAGTGAAAAAGTAACCGGATGGTGACGTCCATTAGGAATGTCTTCAACGGTCACCCAAGATTGGGCACTGGCGTTAGCCCCAATGAGAATAACTGAAAGGAATAGCAAACTACGAATACGTATGTTTAGTTTTTTCTGGTTAAAGTCGTTCAGCCGCATAAAAACCATACCGCCGAATGAACATTGCTCTTTCCTCTAAACAAACTGGGAGCGAATTGTTCACCAAAAGGTGCTTTATTTCTTTATTCTAACCCTCCTACCCACTGAAATTCGGTAAGTGATTAAATAAGCTTAGGACCGAATATATCCTTTTAAAATTTGTCGTTCTTGTCTTTTTTCTGACAGCAAGCCTTTTCTTCTTTTTATTTCTTCGTTGTACAGAAATATGATACTTATGAAAAAGCTCTTTGTTCTCCTTGCCGTCGCTATAGGTTTTAGTAGTCTTGCCCAACTTCCCGATGGAAGTATTGCACCCGATTTCACACTGAAGGATTTAAATGGAAACTCCCATACGCTCTATTCGTATTTAGATGCAAACAAGACTGTTTACGTAGAAATCTTTGCGGCACATTGTTCCAGTTGTTGGAACTATCATCAGTCTGGAAAACTTAAGACCCTGTATAATTCTTACGGTCCAAATGGAACGGATGAGGTTATGGTTTTGGCCTTGGAATACGATCAGTGGAATGATTCCAATGCCTTTATAGGAATAGGTGATCCGTGGGTGACTCAAGGAAATTGGTTGGCTGGAACTCCCTACCCTATTTTTAATGTAGAAGCTCCTAATAGAAGTGTGTTCACGGATTATAATGTAACTGGCTATCCCGTTATTTATAAGATTTGTTCGGATAAGACGACCGAACGAATATTTACCTCCGCATCGGTGGCTCAGATGTATTCCAAAGCACAGGCCTGCCAGTCTGTTTCCTCAATTGAAGAAGATGAGTTAAGCTGGAGTATTTATTTCAATCAACAATCACAACGCGTGTTTATTGAAGGTTCTGAAAGCATCCAATCGGTTAGCATTATGAATGTTCGCTGTCAAGTTGTTAAGACTTCCACTTCAAATACCCAATCCGGTATTCTTGTGGACGACTTATCGAGTGGTGTTTATCTTTTTGAAATCAGAAGCGTTTCGGGTTCATCATTCCAACGTCTGTACATCAACTAAAAACCCTGCCTCCAAATGAAGGCAGGGTTTAATTGGTTCAACGATAATCAAATTTATTTCTGAATTAGAATTCTTTCGGTAAACAATTCCCCTTTGGAATTGCCGCCTTTCAGTAGATAGATTCCTTCGGCATAGGTACTCAAATCCAACACATAGGAGGCACTTCCTTCAAAGGTTGAATGCTCTATAACAGAACCTTTGATGTCCATAAGTTCAAGGTCAACCTTTGATTGTGGATCGCATTCAATCATTAAGTAATTCGCAGCAGGATTCGGATATGCTTTAAAACTCGATTGAACGACATCATCAATTGAAACAAGCGAAGAGCAGTCGGTGGTCAAAAGGCTATAGAAGTCTTTAATGCTGTCCAAGTCCAAGATCATATCATCAAAAGCGGTATGCTGATGCGAGGGCTTTTTAAAACCTGTATTAAAAACAAAATCAAACTCTATACTACTCCCAGCTGCAAAGGTAAATCCGCTGGTTCCTAATACCGCACGCTTGTCCGGGGGTAGATTAGGAGCTGTGGACTCGGTCCATGAGCTTCCGCTAAAATCTGGGTCGGTGGTACCAGGATACATAAACTGAGCTAATGGGAAAGGTCCGCCCGTTGTATCGTAACCATCTGAATTGTTTCGAATAAGCGGACTTCCATCCAACCAAGTGGCATTCATATAGTTATAGTAATCCAGCGAAGTGCTTGGATTTCCAGCCGAGGTGAAGCTATTCTGATGCACCATATACGAAGCCATACGCACTTCTTCACCGGCTTCATCAATTTGGCCATCGTTGTCGTTGTCCACTCCATCCAATTCATCAGCCAAAGGAGATTTCAGGATGGAAAATCCTTGATAGGGTGGATTACTTCCGTAACTGGCGTCAACGCTATCGCCATTGTAGGCATAAATCAAATCTCTTGAAACATCGCAACCAGCGTAGTCGTCCAATCATTGACCAATATCAAAATCCATCCACGTTCCTATGCGCAAATCACTGTAAGTCTTTGATGATCTATTCACAATTCTTGTATGTAAGAAAATGGCCTCATCGAGGTAAGAATGCGTTCCAACTTCATATCCATATAACATATGATGCACTTCAACTCCTAAACTATTAGGTAGGCCAATGCTATCCGGGGGATTGTCATTCATGATGATGTACAATGCTTGATCACCTTTAATGCATGGATAATCGCCATTAAGTGGATCATAGATTCCATTTAAATTAACATCTGCGAAAGGGGCAAGATCAACAGCACTGCCGCCATTGGTGATGCCGGTACCTGGCCAATCTTCAATGGCTTGAGCGAGGGCATAGCCGGGATCTTGATAATGCTGTATATGGTGATCAATTTCTGATTTACTAACCTTCCATACCTGATTATAAAAAGATAGGTTTTGAACTGGAATGGCCGGACCAAAGGTAAAGTCCACCGTATTCTGACGATAGGTTTCTCCAGATAAGTGCAACACTCCTGAAGCATCTTGTCCGCCTATCCAGAGATTAAAGCGATACAATGAATGATTCCCAGAACCTCTTGGCACTTCAAAACACGAATTTGTTCCGCTTAAATTCGTGAAGAAATTGCCCGTAGCCCCGACTAAAGGACGCACATTGGTTACGTCAAGAAAATGGTTCCCAACCTGAGCAGATACATCCATGGATGCTAAGGCTATTACCAAGATGAGTGATCGTACGTAGTATTCCTTTTTCATATGTGTGAAGTTTAGTTGATCTCAATGTAAGCAGTCAATATGATTTTCACGAGTGGAATTCATTTCGAAAACCATTTGACAAAAGAGATACAAGTCTAAAACCAATATCTACGAATGCAAAGAAGTCATTATTCAACTTATCTCCGAATTGCAACTCAATAATGACTTTCATCTGATCAGTCATTCCTTTGGTACTTTGGCAGCCATGTTTGCCCTATCGGATCAAAGCATTCAGGTCAACCAATTTATTGCGCTTAGCAGCCCCAATCGTCTGGAATATTTGTTTGAGATTTTTAAGAATCAGCTTAAGCTACCTGAAACAACCTACAATGGAATTATCGATAAAATCAAACCCATTATTGGTCTTGATTTAAGCGACATCAAAGCCAGTAATTTCGTTCAGGGGATGGATTTTCGATCGCTGAGCATATTTCATGATATACATGACGAAGTCCTTCCTTTTTCTGAATCGAAAGAGGTGGTGGAGGCTACAAGCCATACCGAACTTATCGAGCTGAACCGTTTAGGTCACTATAGAATGCTGTGGAATCAAGACTTAATTCGTGAAGTTAGCCATCGATTGCTGGACGCTGAGAAATCTCTTTCAGATTATCCTTCTCCTAGTTTTGGAATTCATCAAGAGCTGAATGAACTGCAGTGGGCGTATTAGATGATTCCTAAAGCTGGATGTACATTCAGTTGAAGGATTCATTGAATTTGGTTTTAAAGTAGTAGTTTTATGAGCTATGAAAAGAACACTGCGCATTCTTCGAGTCATTACCACAGTGATTGGATCTTTGGTTCTAGTCTATTTACTCGTTGGATCCTTCGTTTGGGGAATTGATTTTGAACCCATTGAATACGATCGTGATCCTAGTGTTAGCAGCAGTAATCTCCACAACGAAGGTCCGTTTATCTTCCGAACTGATTCGACCTTCATCATCAAGCATATCGTTGGTAACTCTGATGATGGATTTACGCTTAGCGAATTGGAAGTGGATGATAGCACCTCTTTTAAAACGAGCTGTTATTACCACCTTGATTCGAGCACCTTTGAATTAATCATTGACCCTACGCTTGAAAATGAACCCATTTTCTATGATGCCCCGGAGAAGATTCTCGCTTTTTCGGACGCCGAGAGTAATTACGGTGTATTCAGAGATTTCCTAATGACAAATGAGGTCATTGATTCAGACCTCAATTGGATCTTTGGCAGCAATCATCTGGTTCTTATCGGTGATTTCATCGATCGTGGTTATTTCTCTACACAAGTACTCTGGTTCATTTATATGTTGAATCAGGATGCCAAGAAAGCCGGTGGAAAGGTGCATTATATCCTTGGAAACCATGAAATAATGAACATTCAAGGAGATCACAGATATTCGAAAACCAAGTATAGAACTGCGGGAAGAGTTTTGGGTTTGAAGGAATACCAGCTGTACGACACAACTACTTTCTTAGGAGAATGGTTGGCGACCAAGAATATTGCCGAACAGCTAGGCGATTACCTTTTCGTTCACGGAGGTTTGAGTCCAGAATTAGTAGATAATGAAGTAAGTTTGGAAGAAATGAATGCCATTGCACGGGCAAACTATTTCACTCCCTACTTTCCTCAACCTAATGTACCTAGTAAGGTAAAAATGGTTTTGGATTATGAAGTATGTCCGTATTGGTACCGTGGTTATTTCGAAGAGGACTTAGCCCAATCTGAAATAGACAGGCTTCTCTCCTATTACAATTGCTCTCAAATCATTGTTGGTCATACCATTCAAGATGAAGTTCAACGCCTTTACGACGGAGCCATTGTTGCCATCGATGTAGAGCGTCCGTTGGACCATTACAGCTACTGGCCAAGGATAAAGGCAGAAGGTCTTTTGATTGAGCAGGGGAAATTCTATCGTATTGATAGCGATGGGAAACGGACCGAAATTTAATCGGCAAGACTGTTTATTCCCATAATAGACCCAACGAATATTCAGTGGAAAGTTTTGCCTTATGATTTTTCGTTAGATACTCAATCAATTTGATCTTAGCATTGATGTATCCGAGTTCCCTTCGGTTCACCATAAAGACTGAACTCTCTCCTGTTTCAAACAATCGGCGTTCTCCATTGAGTAGATTACTGTAGTCTTCTACCGTCTGTTCATATATCCGAACCTGACTAAAACTCATTTCCCAGGTGTTGATTGAAGCTTCGGCTTTATACCGAAGATTCATGGAGACATTGGACTGATCCAATTCCATGTTTTCAATTTTCAAACGAGTAATGTTCAGTTCCGCACGTTCCTTTCTCAGTAAAATGGGCATTTGAAAGCGTACTCCCCAGATGTAGTTTTCAGTGGAGTACTCGGCCAAAGGATTTCCTCCCACAGGTTCGTTAATCGCCTTATATACCAAATCCAGTTCGGGTTTTAATCGTTCCTTATTCAAGCACTCATCTACTTCCAGGCCATCAATCTTAAGATTGTACTGACTCATTTTGGGATGCCTAGCGATGAGACTATCCAACTCTCTTTCGTAGGCCAGACCTTCAAATCTTGGCTGATTTTCCGAAATGGGGGTTGGAATTACATTTGGAGCCAACTCCAAAGGAATAAATCCCTCTTCCCATAAATAAACCTCCACAAAAGCCTTGGCATTTTCTAAATCTACCTGTGCCTGTTGCAAACCAATTCTACGGTTTTGGACCTGTATACCAGCTTCAAGGGTATCGATATATGGACGTTCACCGATGGAAGCAGATTGCTTGGTAAACTCAAAGCGTTCTTCTGCCAACTCTATGGCATCCTCGTAAACCAAGGTCGTATGATAGGCCTGAAACCAATTCCAGTAGGCCTGCCCGGCATTGTAAAGTAAATCGCTCAACATAAGACGCTGTTCTGCCACCATAGCCTGCTGAAAAACCTCTGCCTTCCTAAGAGCCGCTCTACGTTCGTCGATAAATAGGTCCTGACCAATAGGAGCCGAGACTCCCGCATACCACAATCCTGCATCCAGAGTGAAATCTTGCGGATTCACATAATCACCGGTATTCACATTATAGGCAGCTTCTACCTCTACTCCAAACCAGGTCGGAATTTTCAAGCCTCCATCAAACCGACTATAGTATTGACTTTGATCGAAATATTTCTGTGAATTCTCTGCAAATAGCTTTGGGTCAAAGGCTCCTTTGCTTTTTTGAACTTCCTTGTCTCCAATATTTAACTGATTGTCCGCTTGTCTGGCCAATGGATGATGCTGATCCACAAGTTCCATGAAATCCTCAAAGCTCATGTCTAAATACAGATCATCCTGTGCTTGAATGCTTAAAGCACTGAACCATAAGGCAAGAAGTACAACAACCGTTTTTCTCATCTTAATACGCTTTGGAACAATCATTTCGTTTTGTTCGGACTATTCTCAATCGTCGTATAATAATCGGGCGGGAATCCGTTGATCTTTCGCCAGAGTTCATACCAAATTGGAACATCTTTCAATAGTACCATATTTCGTGTACCCGCTCCTACTCTAAGCTCTTTTGGCCAAGGATGATCATTCGAATCAGGAGCTACAAGTACACGGTACATCCCATTCTCGCTAATGAAATTATCAATCGCAAAGACTTCTCCTCCATAGGTGCCGAAACTGGTGTTTGGCCATCCTGAAAAGACAATAGCCGGCCAACCATCGAACTGTATGCGTACATCCTGTCCTTTGGTTAATAATGGCAAATCAATAGGTTTAATGTACATGGCCACCGCCAGATTGTACTCCGCAGGCATGATACTCACCACTTCCGACCCTTCCTTAATGGTTTCTCCAATTCCAGACCGTATTGCTTTGGTTATGTATCCATCCTGGGGCGAGGTGATATAATACAAACCGGATCGGACCGAATAATTCATGTACTGGTTCTGAAGTTTGGTCACCACGGCCTCCGCATCGTACATATTGGAGAGTGCCGTATACTTCTCCGATTCTGCTTTGGCAATCTCATCACGATACTGAGCCCATATGGAGGTGATTTCAACCCGTGCATTAATAACTTCATTCCTGCTCGTGAGCAATTTATTCTCATAACTGATCATCTCAGCCTGAGCCTTTTGCACACCCATCTTCCTTTTCTCGTAATCCGTTTTGGAGCGCAAACCATCATTATACAATTGCTCCATCCGATTAAACTGCTCAATTGCGATATCGTAATTGATTTTCGAAGCCTGATAATCCATACTATCGCTGGTCACTTTCAAGTAGGATTGTTTCAGTTTATTCTCCGCCTGCTCCAGTTTCAGCTTACTCGTTTGCACCAAGGCATCAATTTGTACGTCTAAGGCCTTCACCTTTTCCATATACGACTGAACGGCCATCTCTTTAGAGGCCAACTGTTCTTCTGTTCGTTCCAATAAGTTGGGATCGAAATACTCATCCTTTACTTCCGAAATGAACAAAATGGTGTCTCCTTTATGTACGAAGTCTCCTTCCTGAACATGCCAGTTCTCAATCCGACCTGCAATGACCGAGTGAATGGTCTGCGGACGCTGGTCAGGACGCAAAGTGGTCAGACTACCTTTAGAATTGATATTCTGTGTCCAAGGAAGGAACATAATGATGAGTAGAATAATCAAGAAGCTCGACAATAGACGTAGTAATACCCTACCGGAGTTCTTGGCTTCCACGGCGCTCAAGGCCTGATATCTGCTGCGATCAAGACGGGAGCTAATCGATGTCTTAGATATATTAAGCATGGCCTTAAGAATTAAAATGGTTCGAACTCTTTAACTCTTCGTAGCTGTCTTTTTGTTGAATCTCACCATCGTTCATAATCACCACGCAATCGCTCTTCTTGGCCAGGTAATGATCTGCCGAAACGGCGATAAGGGTCCAGCCATTTTCTTTGGCCGTAAGGAAGTCAATAATCAACCTTCGATCGTGTTCTTCAATATGCTCCAAGGCATCCTCTAAAAGGATGAGCTTTGGTTTGTCTGCAATGGCCCGAGCCAATAAGATCTTTTGAATGATGCTTCGAGGTAGGCGTCTCCCTTCAGCGTCCAACTGTGTTTCTAGGCCATCAGGAAGCGAGCGTACAAATTCATCCAATTGCATAACCTTAACCGCCCACTTAACACTTGAAATCGTGGCGGCCTCTCTACCCATTCCAATGTTCTCCATCAAGCTTCCTTCAAACAACAACTCCTGCGACAAACAATCGCCAATAAGGGTTCGCAAGGAATCCAATAATACACTGGAGCGAGCAATCCCGTTATAGAAAAGTCTACCATCTTGAATGTGATACAGACCAGCTAATATTTGAAGCAAGGTGCTCTTGCCAGATCCATTTCCACCGGTAAGCACGATCCTGTCGCCCGATTTGGCTTCGAGATTCACATTCTTCAGGGCGACCCTTTTATTTGAAGGGTAGGTAAAGAAAACCTCTTCCATCTGAACATGTAATCCATCTCCTTCGCTCTCTTCGCATAAATCAACACCTTCAAACTTCTCCAATTCCATATCGGTCACTTGTCCGATTTTTTCGAGTGCTGTAATTACGTCGTAAATCGTTTCCAAACTAACAATTAACTTCTCTACAGAGGCCAAAACCAATAGAATGATAATCTCCGCAGCGACGAATTGACCAATGTTCATTTGATTTTGAATCACCAGTACTCCTCCAATAGCCAGAAGACCTGTGGCTACAACAACTTTGAACAGTACCATTAGAGAGAACTGCTGGATAAGAACCTTAAAGTGTCCTTCTCTAGAATCTAGATACTTACCAACGTAGTTATCCGCTCTATTAAGCGGAATTTCGGTCTTTCCTGCCAGTTTGAAGGTGGTGTGCATACGAGCAAGTTCTTCCAACCAATGAGCAAGACGATACTTGTTACGGGACTCTTCAAGACTTGTTTTTAAACCTCGCCTTGCGGTGAAGCGGAAAATGGCAAAAACGAGGGCTACCAAGGCAATTCCAAATAAAATAAAGAATGGATGGTAGAGGGAAAGTAAGAGCAATCCGAACAGTACTTGAAGAACCGCTGAGGTAAAATCAATAAGAATAGATGACAATCCTTTTTGAACTGTCATGGTGTCAAAAAAGCGATTCATCAATTCAGGAGCATGATGACGGTACAAGGCTTCCATGCGAATTCTGGGAATTCGGAATGCAAACTCAAAGGCCGACCTCGAAAAGATCTTCTGTTTCAGGTCCTCCACAATTCTCATCTGGAAAATTTGAAGTACACCCGTCAAACCTATTCCGAGCACGACTAAGATCACTAGTATGATCCAAGAAGTACTTACCTGTCCTCCTTGAATAAGGTTGATGATGGCTTGTATTCCAAGTGGTAAGCTAAGATTCACCAATCCATTAAAAATGGAATACAAATACACATTGGTGATTTCTTTACGATCTGGTTTTAATAGGCACCAGAATCTTTGAATTGGAGATATTTCTGTTGATTGGTTCATGGTGATGTTGGTTTTTTAAATCCCATAAAATCTCCTCCAAGGATTTTTTCTTCAGAGGATAAACATAACTAAAGTCTAGTGTAATCAATCAGGAAATTTGTTCCGGAGGTGGTGTGCCTACTTCCAATGGAATGGATTCTACGAAAAGGCCAATTTGATCGTGATAAAGAGAATAGGTGATCGCATTTGAAACAAATTGAAAATGCTGTGCAAACACAACCTTCTCCTCTTCCCCTTTTTTCTTTAATAGTTCAATGGGTAACTCTTCACCGGTCTCCTGCATCAGATTTACAAACTCCGTCCTGATTTCTGGGAGAAGGGTCGAGAATATGGTGTTCGAAACAAAAGAAGCAAACAGTACAAAAAGGACCAACTTCATAGCAGTAGTTGTCCTATTCACTCCTGTTCCATTTGTATGAACTTCTTTCATATTGTTCGATTTGAACACACAACTCCATTTGCTGTACACCCCCATAACCTTTAGAATCGGAAAATGTTCACTATTAGCGCTCATTTAATGGTTTAGAAGTTCCAATTCTATTGGCGCATCATCAAGAGCACGTAAAATTCCAGATGAATTCAGCGCTCATATGTCTCATTTTCATATCTTTAGTGAACCTACCCTAAAAACAACAAACACAATGAAAAAGTCCATCGCATTGTGGGTATTCGTATGCCTATTCATTCCCTACTAAGCCCAATCACAAGATCAAACCAACATTGAACGTCTAAGGGAATTGTCCCCTATTTATGAAGATACCCCAAAAATTGGGACAGTGAAATTAATAAATAATTTTACTGTAAATGAAGAGACGAAAATTCACCTCAAAATTCAAGACCAAGCTTGTTTTGG
>LXNJ01001448.1_pt1 | contig 14032 bp, 18 predicted proteins | sample 809081 | NCBI WGS metagenome assembly LXNJ01 (sample SAMN04870510, study PRJNA318959) | sponge metagenome | biome: sponge; feature: marine sponge reef; material: water | host: Petrosia ficiformis | place: Greece: Milos, Mediterranean Sea | collected 2013-05-29 | depth 5-7 m
CCCCAACCGCTCCAGCATGCGGGCCGCGACCATGCGCATCTGGTCATCCGTCGGGACCTCGTCCTCCGGCCAAGAGATGCTCACGTGGTAGGCCGGACGCTCGATGCGAGCCTGGAATGCGGTGGCCGCCATTAACCTGGTCGCCGTGCGCCAATCTATGTTTTCAATGAGAAGATTGCGCATCTCCAGCACTTTGCTGTCCTCCTTTCCCACCACGTACCCGATAGTCGCGACGAAAGAAGAACTCCTTGTTGCCTTACTAATCATCCCCCAGCCTCACCCATTAGCCGGACCATCGCCGCTGCCACAGTCCCCGCACAGGCCCGCACGGCGGCGAGCTCCTGCCGCTGCGCCGCGCCCCGCGCTACGCGGCCCAGCTGGGAAAGATTGTTCTGGATGCGAGCCAATGTCACAACAGCGTCGTTCGCCCCTTCCCGCACGAAACTGGCCCCCAGGGCGGCCGAACGAGTGAACGCAGCCTGGGACAGCCCGTGCCGCCGCGCCCGCTGCTGTATACCTACCCGCTCAGCCTCAGTGACCCATAATTGCAAGCCGTGCGTCCGCCCGCCCACCCGCGCAGGTGGGACCCTTCCGCCCGCCGGCACACCGCGCGGCGCAAGGCGCCAGACAAGGTCGCTGATAGCGGCCAAAATCGCAGATAGACGCTTCAGGTCAGGCACATATTGCCGCTCGTTCCCCCACTTCGCCGCACGGTTTAAGCGGTGTCCACAGGCATCCAGCTGGGCGAGAATACGCGTGTCGACCGCCTCCCCCAAACGACAGGAGAGTGCGGCCCGCCGAACATACGCCGGAACGGAGAGCTGGCTCGCGGCGGCGCGCTGGCGCACGGCGGCAAGCTCCGCAGCGCTAAAACGTGGGTGGGGGCCGAGCCGCCGCCGTGACAAATCTGGCAAGCGTGGCCGCCCCATGCGGACTGCTTTCATGTTATCAGGCTTTATTTCTGGCGTCAGCCAGGGCGCCCCCCGGCAAGAGGGGCAAGCATCGTGAGGCGCTAAGGAAAACGGAGTTTTGCTAGCCTCTCGGTATGGCTTGCTCCCTTTTCCTCCTGCCTGCTCACTGTGAACCCGCTTCGCCAGGCGGGGTTCACAGTACATAGAGTAATTTCTACTCGCTAACCTGACATCTAATGCCCTCTGTTTTCTCCACTAAGCCACGGCGGAGCGCAATATGTGCCCGTAACTGTGCCTTTCTTGAACTGACGAATACCGGTCACATCGCGGTGGGTATACCCATGCATCCCCACCGCCGAGCTGGGCGTGCCCTACAGGATTAGATCGTCAGAGTTGGGAGCTGCACGCCCAAGCGCGGGCTTTGTCGGCCAGTTCCTGCGAAACGGCAACAATGTCCCTTTCGGCTATGACCTTCGTACCATGGCCATAGCCGCTTGCCTTTCCTTGACGACGTACCTCCGTTAGTCTTTCGAAGATCTCCCATTCAGGCCACGCTGCCTGAATGGCCTTCCTAGAACTGATAATAGGTCTCTAAATCAAACGGTCTGGCGCTCTGAATCTCGGTAACCGGAATGACCACCCGAAAATCATGCTTGATGACGGCCTCGTCGTCGAGCACCTGGGCGTAGTCGGTTGTGAATTTGAGCTCGTGGGTCTCCTGGGTCCGAAAGCCGCTGGCCAGTGGCAACATCTCGACGTACGCCCGCGCGGGACCCGCGATCTTTGTTTTGAGGATCCAACCGACATACACCTTGCCCGATTGGAGGCTGAGCTCAACCGTTGAGGCCTCTTTCATGGCTTCGATGAACAGGAGTTCCAGGGAATTCCCCGCGCGGTGGACAGCGCGCATGGCTCCGCTGGACGGGGAATGGAACAGATTGATCACGAGTGCCCAGAATGGGCCGAGCAAGAACGCCAAGGCGATCGTACCGATATCCGGGAAGGGCGCTACTCGCTGCCAAAGCTCGACCACGTTTGGCCACGACTGTATCACATCGCTCAAGAGCAGCGCCACTACCCGCGCACACGCCAGGAGGACCACGCCGACCGATGCGGACCAGAACAGAAGATGGTGGCCGCTCTGGCGACGCACGATGTACCGCGTCAAACGGCACCAGGTCAGGAACAGATAGCCGCCCAGGAGCGGCACGAAGAGAAGGCCGAATCCCATCTCGGGCGGCGGAGGTTGCTACGAGAAGAAGAAGAAGAAGAAGAACTAGGAAGTCTCTTGCGACCCTGGCCGCCGCGACTTCTCCGGATGAGTGACCTTGAGCTTCTTTGCGACCTGGGCGATGACCTTCTGGACGTGGGGGCGGCTGAGAAGTTCCGTAAGATCGACCGAGTGGCCACCACTGACCGTGTGGCGGATGATAGGATTCGGCTTGCGGGCGGGGTCCTGCATCATTGATCTCTCCGTTTCGAGAATGCTCGAAGGTACACGCTGCGTAACGCTGCGGGTTCCAGCGCGCGCCCGCCAAGGCCGCCGCCGACGCTCTTCCCGGCGCGCCAAGGGTGGCGCAACCAGCGGGGATTTCAAGCGTTGGTGGAATCCTCGAACACGGATGTCGGATCCGGGAAACAGATCGTCGCGCGTGCGCAGGCGGACACTGCCTTGGCAGTGGTCATCATCTCGCCGGCGTTCCCGTGCCGCCGCATACCAGCTGCAGCGCATCGGCACGAACCTGAACCAGCTGACGCGGCTTGCCCACCGGGACTACCGCCTTGCGTTGGAGGCGGACCTGCGCGCCACGGCCAAGGCGGTGCGGGCCGCCATCGAGGACCTGCGATGATTGCGAAAGCGGGCACCGGGTCAAGTTTCGGCGGCGCACTGGGTTACCTGCTGTCCGAAGACAAGCAGCCGGAGGTGATCCACAGCCAAGAAATCTTCTCCCGCGCCGTTGAAGACGGGAAGCGCCTGACATCGGCGTCCCGCGTTCATCGCGAGCTCAGCCGTCCGAAGCTGGAGCGCCGGTTTGGGCTCTCGCTCGGTGAACACCGGGCGGCGGATGTACCCTGATATCCGCCCTTTCCGGTACACACATTTTGCGGCTAAAATGAGTAGAAAGTGTTACTTTTTGGGAACTGGTGGCGGCTCTAGGAGTAGAAGCCCAAAACAACAACCGGCCCCATGACTGAGAAACAGATGAACACAATCATCAGAAAAGGACGGCGGCAAGTCGCCAAGGCCGTCCTCCGCACGGGGGACGCGATCGCGGTCCGCATCCGCTCGGAGGCACTGCGCAATGATGTTAACACAGCCGCTGGGCGGCTGTGGCATGCACTATTGCCCCCGGACCCGCCGGTAACCGTAAGGCCTGTGGAGGCCTTGCGGTTACCGTCACCGAATCGGCGAATAGCCCTAAAGGCTACCTACAAGCTTGGGCGTGGGATTCTGAATTTGACCCCACGGCATGCGCGCGATTCTGTTTCCGACCTATTGGCGGAAATACAGTTTCGTATTGCTGGCACATGGGACTGCGAACATAAACAGTTCGTAACCCTCCGCACACCCGATTTTGCAACCTTTCGGGGTTGCCCCAATTGCTGGGATGGGTTCTATACCTGTCGGCAAGGCTGCGCCTCTGAGCGTGGCGAGAACGATTGTGACTGCGACTTCGGCGCATTAGTGGACCCTGCGAGGGCAATCAACGTGAGATCGTGCAAACACGATCTCACGCAGGTCTATAAGATCCCACCTGGGATCTATTACGGAGAGCGTTGCACTCGTTGCAACGCTAAAGCCAGCCATCGAGACCACTGCGCCTTCAAGGAAGGTGGTGAGGAATGTGATTGCAAGATAAGGGGGTGGATGGCATGACCACCCCTACCACGCACACCCCCACCCTAACTACCTGATATTATGTATTTCTACGACCCCAAACAGCGCATCCACGCTGTTCTGTCCCCTCGTAGATTCGATGGGGATGAATGGCGCAAGATAGCATACCGTGACGGGGTCCTCCTGACGCTATGCGGGCGGGATGCGCGGAGTGTGCGGAACACGATCAGGATAACTGCAGGAGATTTTGTCAGCGCCCAAAATGTAAACTGCAGGGCATGCTTACGCAGCCGGTGGATCCCCTGATGACCGCCGCACCACCACCCTTCCCACTGACGTATCCAGTGAAAGACTATGAGCTCTGATACCCCCAGCCTGGACCCGCTGCTCAAGCACCGGGTCATCGTCCTGCTCACGGAAAAAGACCTGGCGACGCTCGACCGTTCGCGCAGCGGGATGCTGAGGGAAGCGCTGCTCCTGCCGGTGAAAAGCAACGAGCGGGGGGAGGAGCGATGATCGCGAAGGCGGCCACAGGGAGCGACTTCGGGGGCGTGCTGGACGAAGAGAAAGGCGTAGAGGTCATTCACCAGCAGGAGCTATTTTTCGGCCCAGACGAGCGCCCGCTCTTTCTGGACGAGATGCGCTGGTGCGCAGAGCAGAACATGCGCTGCATGAAACCGGTCTATCGCCTGTCGCTGTTTTGGGCACCAGAGGACTCGCCCAGCCCTGCGCAGGTGGACGCCACTGCACGCCGTTTCCTGCGCGATCTGGGGCTTCAGGAGCACCAGGCGGTCGTGGTTCGCCACCACAACCCTACGCGCGTTATCGTCCACATCGTGGCCAACCGCGTGCACCCGGACACGGGTAAGGCTTGGAAAGCCCCACACTGGCAGCGTCTATCCGCCCTATGTCGGCGCGTGGAGCACGAGATGGGCTGGCGGGTCGTCTCCAGCGAAAGGGCGCCGGACCAGGCGCGTCCGACCCCCCGAGAACAGCGCGCATGGCGGCATCGTGGCGTTGAGCCACTGGCGCAAAAGATCAACCGTTCCTGCGGGGCTCAACTGTCCCGCGCCCGCTCATGGCACGAGCTGGAGCGGATACTGAAGACACACGGCTACGCGGTGGGGCCTTCTGGGCCCCGCGGTGGCCTCGTCTTCACAGACGGGAAAAGGCAGACGTCGGCTTCGCGTGTCCACCGCGAATTAAGCCGTCCGAAGCTGGAGCGCCGGTTTGGGCGCTCGCTCGAAGAGGCGCGCGCGGATGATGTGCCCTGAATCGCGCCTCGCCGGCGGCACACTTTTTGATTATTTTATAGGTAGAACTTGTTACTTTTAGGGGCCTGGTGGCGGCTCTAGGAGTAGAAGCCCAAAACAACAACCGGCCCCATGAGACCACTACCTCTCTAACTACCTGATATTTATGAGCTCTGATAAGTCCCCCCGGACGGGCAGGCCGCTGCTCAAGCACCGGGTCATCGTCCTGCTCACGGAAAAAGATCTGGCGGCACTCGACCAGATCCGCCGGCTAGACGACCGTTCGCGCAGCGGGATGATCCGCCACGCACTGCGACAGCTTGCGAAAGCGAAGCACCATCAGTCTCAACGTCATGGCGATCTGGGAGGAAAAGATTGAGGAGATGATCCGCCACGACCTGGGCGAACGGATCATGTCCGCGATTGCGGACCCGGACATCGAGGAGGTCCGGGTCAACGCCGACGGCGGCGTACATATTGTGTCTGCGTCCAAGGGGACGCAGCAGGTCTCCCCGCGGCTGGACCCGCGGAACGTGGAAACCTTCCTGCGGGCGGTGGCCACATTGAGTGGCTCGACCATAGGACCCGACGTCCCTTGGCTGGCCGCCACGCTGCCCCATACGCTCGGCAAGTGCCGCCTGCAGGGGTTCCTCCCGCCGGTCGCCGTCGGACCGGCTTTCGTCCTCCGAAAGCCGCCGGGGCGGCTGATCCCGCTGGATGAGTACGTCACGCAGGGTGTGCTCTCCCCCAAGGGGAAGGCGGTGATATGCGCGCTGGTGGCGAAGCGGAAGAATATCATCGTCGCCGGCGCCACCGCCAGCGGCAAGACCACGCTCTGCAATGCGATTCTTGCAGAAGTCGTGGCGCAGTTTCCCGGAGAGCGCCTGCTCGTCCTGGAAGACACACGTGAGCTCCATATCGAGCACACGGATTACCTTAGATTACAGACCACGGCGACGCTCTCGATGCGCCACCTGGTCCAGCACGCCCTGCGCTCGTCCCCCCACCGGATAGTGGTGGGAGAGGTGCGCGATGAGGCGGCCCGTGACCTGCTCGATGCCTGGATTACGGGACATCCCGGCGGCTGTGGGACGGTCCATGGCGAAGACTGCGAGCGGGCACTGGAACGCCTCGCGGGGCTCGCGCAGGAAGCCTCGCCGGGCATCGACCAGCGCCGTATCGTGGCACAAGCCGTGCATTCCGTCGTACTTATCCGCGGGCACGGCCACGCGCGGCGCGTGACCGCCATCGCGCACCTGTTAGGGCAGACCTCGGCGGGATGGCAACTCGAGTATGAAGACCTTTAATGCCATGAGGCACCTACACCTGCTTCTCCTGTTCGCCCTGCTGGCGCAGCCCTGCCTGGGGCAGGCTACCCAGTTTGGGCTGACTTACTGGCCGCCTTACGAGTGGCTCACGCCGGCGAGGCCCCACGGCTCGGTCGAGCTCCGGAACACCGGTACGGCACCGGCGGAGGTCCGCCTGACGGTGGCCTACGGGGTCATCGAGTCCCCGACGGCTGACGCCAGGGCAACGGTCCACTATGGACGCGCGGGGCTGATGGGCGACATCAGTGCCGCGATCACCTATCAGCCGCGGGCTATGGTTCTCCAGCCCGGAGAGTACCAATCGTTCCGCTATGCGATCAACGAAACCGAGACTCTGCCGCCAGGCGGGCACATCGCGCTCCTCCAGTTTCGGCTGCGCGAACGCATCGCGGCCGCCCGGCAGATTGTGGAGCTTGTGATGGTGGCGCCCATCATCGTAATAGTGGGGGACGGGCATCCGGTCCTGCGCGCCCGCCTGGTCGCGCACACCCCCACGCACGCGTCGGTGTTCGTCGAGAACACGAGCGCCTGGCCCTTCGCCGGGAAAATGACACTCCGCAGCGCGGAAACGGGCCTGCCGCTCGGCAGCGCGGAGGTAGCCGTCCTCACCCGCCGGGTCGTCGAGATCCCTTTGGCCGCGCCGCTTCCGAGCGGCGCGCTGGACCTAACCTTCGCGCCGTCGTACCCCGGTCTGGACGGCGCCCTCCTCCGCCAAGTGGCCAGCCACGCCCGCCTGGCGGTCCCGCGCGCGCCCGCCCCGTGAGCGCACCATCGCAGAAACACTACAGAGGTTCACCCATGCCAAAGATCGATCTTAAGAGCCTGGAGGGCAAGAAAACGCGGCACCCACACCTGGCCGAGGCCAAAGGACAGGTGGAAGACATGAAGCTCGAGCGGATCTCCATCGAGCTTCCAGCCCACGCCGCCAGGCGGATCAAGGCCACGGCCAAGTTGCGTGGACTTACGATCAAACAGTTCGTAATGCAGGCTATGAATGCGCAATACCCCAATCTATTCAACGTGCGATATCCCGATTTCTAATATGATTCTTAGGGATTATCAGCATAAATGGCCAGACTCAGCAAACCAGCCCATGAAAAGCACGCCCCTCCCCCTCTACCGCTACCGCCGCGCCATGCTCGTGGCGGGCGCGGCCCTGCTGGCGCAGCCCTGCCTGGGGCAGGGCACCCAGGCTGGGCTGACTGTCCGGCCGGCATACGCGTGGCTTACCCAGGCCAGACCGCATGGCGCGGTCTTTCTCACCAACACCGGCACGGCACCGGTGGAGGTCCGCCTGACGCTGGCCTACGGCGTCGTAGAATCCCCACCGGACGACGCCAGGGCAACGGTCCACTATGGACGCGCGGGGCTGATGGGCGACATCAGTGCCGCGTTTACCTATTGGCCGCGGGCTATGGTTCTCGAGCCCGGAGAGCAGCAGTGGCTTCGTTACGCGGTGAGCGCCGCGGAGACTCTGCCGCCTGGAGGGCACATCGCGCTCCTCCAGTTTCGGCTGCGCGAACGCATCTGGCCCGCCCCAAAGATGGCGGTTGAGTTTGTGCTGGTGTCGCCCATCATCGTCATCGTGGGGGACGGGCATCCGGTCCTGCGCGCCCGCCTGGTCGCGCACACCCCCACGCTCGCTTCGGTCCTCGTCGAGAACACGAGTGCCTGGCCCTTCGCCGGGAAAATGACACTCCGCAGCGCGGGAACGGGCCTGCCGCTCGGCAGCGCGGAGGTGGCCGTCTTGACCCGGCGGGTCGTTGAAATTCCCTTGTCTGGCGCCCTTCCGAGCGGCGCGCTGGAGCTAACCTTCGCGGCCTCGTTCCCTGACCTGGACCCCGTCCTCCTCCGCCAAGTGGCCACCCACGCCCCCCTGGCGGTCCCACGCACGCCCGCCCCGTGAGCGCACCATCGCAGAAAAACCACAGAGGTTCACCCATGCCGAAGATCGATCTCGAGAGCGTGCAGCGCGAGAGAACAAAGCGCCTGCACCCGCCCATTCCCGCCCGCACGATGAGGGCGGGATGCGCCCTTTTCGCGGCGCTCTTCCTGGCGGCTCCCGCTGCCGGTCAAGACGATAGTTCTAATTTGACCATCCGGGTGAATTTCGTGGAGCCCTTGGTGGTTTGTGCGGGGGCGCTCAACGTGGCCGAAACGGCATTCGGCACCTTGCGGCGGGACGATCCGTGCGGAGTGGGCACGGCCAAGACCGGCGGGGTTGATGTCATCGCCGACCCCTTGACGGCCACCTTCAGCAGCATGGATCCAACCTGCGTGGCGCTGGTGCCGTCCACGCGTACCGTCGGGCAGCTCAGTGTGGCCGCCTATAACGCGACTTCACTGACCGTGGGAATGGAATATGATCCACCCGTCGACGGGAAGACGGACGACACCCACACGCTCGCGTTTACCCCCACCTGGGCCGTCAGTGAGTCGGGCGCGAACGCCGGATACACGCTGATTCCTGGCGCAGCGTATACTGAAGAGCCGGGCGGATTCTGGACCGACGTCGAGCGGCACTTTCGCGTCGGGGGTTCCCTGACAATCCCTCGCATCACCGACGATGCGGCCTACCAGGAGTACGGTGGTACCGTAACCCTAACGGTAACATGCATTTAGTCGACCTATCAACGCCATGACACATCGAAAACAAATCCAACGCATAGCCGCGAGGCTGGCGCTGGCGGTCGCCGCCGCGCTCATGTTCACCCCCGCGAACGGCCAGGGCCTCACCCTGGTCAACGGGGCCAAGGTCTTGGACGACCCGAACCCTCGCGCGTACTCCACGCGCGAGTTCGCCCCCTTCTGCACCGCCCAGCGGCCCGACCCATGCGGCCGCGTCCACTGGATCGACCGCCCCGGCGACGACGCGCTCTTTGCCGCCACCATTCTCGGACCGGCCGTGCTGCACGGCCGGTATGCCGAGTTACCATTCGAGCCGATAATCCGCTGCTTTACTTTTTACCAAGGGCGGGTCACACCCCAGGGAACGCCGGGCGCGTCCTGCACCGTGCAGACCACGGACCGGCGACAGCGGGTGGGGTTCTACATCGGCGGCATGATCCCGGACGATCTTGGAGATTATCCCGCCGGCGTCTACGAGGGGCTGGCGGTAATTGAGGTGGAGCATGAGCGGGAGCGGTACTCCCAGTCGGTGCCAATTAGCTGGGAGCGCTACCGCCGGCACTCCTCCTGCTCGATCGACGGCATAACGCCGGAGCTAAACTTCGGCGACATACCCTACGGATTTTCGGGGACCGTCAAGATCAACCCGAAGGATGCGGGCACGCGAGAACTGACAGACGACCTGGCCTCCGGCGCCGCTGCGGTAGAGGACGACGGGAGCTGGCACTTCGCCCACGTAAAATTTGTCCCGGACCTGGACAGTGGATTGAGCGAGATGCAGGTCTCCATCCACGCCCCGTCGACGCTGGAGCCGGGACAGGATCTGCCCCAGGCGGGCGACCTGTCCTATTCGGGACTGGCTGCGTATGGGACGGGCCCCGTGGAAACCTACGAGGAAGTCGACCTGATCGGAGACGGCAACGTGTACTTCACCATACCGATCACTGACGAACTGTTTTACCTCCGAATCGGAGGGACGCTCCACATCGAGCCGGGCGATGTCCCGAGGGACGACCCGCCCGAGGTGTATCCCGTGTCGTCGTGGGGGACGATAACGGTCTCCGTTTCCTGCATGTGAGATGTCCCGCCTCCGCCCCCTCATACTCATCGCGCTCTACCTCGCCCTCTGCTTCTCCAGCGCCCCGCGCGGAGAAGCCTATGCGCAGGGCTGGGTCGAGCGCGGCCCGATCAATATCCCCGGCCCTCTCAGCACGGTAGCCGCGGATCACCGCGACCCGACCTGGCGCTCGTGGTGGGTCGGGTCCCCGGGCGGCGGAGTCTGGCGTACGACCGATGCCGGCGGTAGCTTTATTCCCATGGGACAGGGCCTCCCCAACCTGCAGGTCTCCGCCCTGGCCTCGGTCCCCGAAAACTCCGCCATCCTCTACCTGGGCACCGGGTACAATCCGTGCGACCACCATCCGGACGAGGACCCGGCGGGCCTCGGGGTCTTCAAGTCCACCGACGGCGGGTGGACGTGGACCCACCCGGTGCAAAGTGACTCCATGCGCTTCATCACCAATATCATCACCGACGCCTCAGGCCAGCGGGTCGCGGTGGGCACACGCATGGGTGTGTGGCGGAGCGAGGACGCCGGCGACACCTGGCACCTGCACGTCTGGCCCGCGACTGAGCACGCGGGGTACCGCTACCCGCGCTTCTGCACCACTCGCCTCCACGCGCACCCGGAAAACTTCGACGTGCAGTTTGCGATGCTGGACAGTCGCGATCAGCTCACGGCGGAGCACCGTACCCGGTGGCGCTCCGCCGATGGGGGCGTCACCTGGAGACCCATCCTGCCGGACAGCCTGCCACCCCCCCAGCGCTGGGGGGCGTGGAAGACAGAAGGCATCGCCATTAGCCGCACGCACCCCCACATCGTGTGGCTGGCCGTTCGCCAGCGCGTCTGGCGGAGCGAGGACGCCGGCGCCACCTGGCACGCAGTGCCTTGGGTAGATCCCCCACTGTTCGGTTCTCTTGCGCCCTTTCAGGTCCACCCCTTCCACCCGGATTCACTGCTCGATGATGCAACGTACCTCGCATACCGCGACAGCGCCCTCCATCTGGCGTACCCCGGTTTTGGCACCTCCCCGTCCGCGTATGTGGGGTCGATCACGCTGCCGATCGATTCCGCCGCCAACCATTTTACGGTGCTTGAGCCGCGCGAGTCCTCCCTGGGGATCCTCCGCACGTGGGGGCGGAGGAGGACGTCCTTTTGGAATCCAAACGCATTCAGGAATACCCCCTTCCAGGATGTGTGTAAAAGAGCGGGCTACGACGCCTACCTGGCCATATCGCGTCCCCCGCCCTCCTACACGGCGGGGATTATTGCTTCCGTCAACACCCAACAGGCGCATTACCCCTGGCCGGACCTAACCGCGGAGACGCGAGGGAATTACCGGTCCGTCATATGCCATGAGACGGACCACAGGCAAGCGCTCGTCACGCACAGTACTCAGTTCAACTCCCGCCCGCACCTTCGCCTGACACAGGACGGTGGTGCGTCCTGGACGGGCCTGCCCGCGCCCTGGGAGGACGCGCACTCGGACCACCACTACGTGGCCCAGCACCCGGGCGGCCGCATCTTCGTCGCGAATGCGGACAAGATCTGGCGCAGCGACGACTTTGGTCAAAGCTGGGAGTACAAGGGAACCGATGCGATGCGCTGGATCCGTAGTATCCGGGTGTCGCCGGCCGATCCCGACGTGGTGTGGGCGGACCTCGATTGGGTGTCACAAGACGGCGGCGACAGCTGGGCGACAGCGGCGACTCCTTCGCACACCAGAGCCCCGTCCTCCATCCTGGCCCTCGACCCGCAGGTCGCGGGCCGCGCCATCATCATCCGGACGGACCATCGCGGCTACGACCGTCCTGAAAACCTTCACATCAGGTATGTCCACCAGACGGCCGACCACGGCGCATCCTGGACGTCGGGGGCGCAGTGGCCCCAGATGGCGACCGGCGGCCCCGTGCGCGTAGGGCGGGTCCATGACCTCTTCGTCTTTCCCCAGAACACGGCCATGTGGTGGCTGGGGGCAGAGCACGGCCTCCTGGAGACCAAAGATGCGGGCCTCACGTGGCGTAGAATCCTCGAAATTCCCGCCATACCCATCACCCGCATCCACTATCGCGACGAGCAGGTGGTAATCGCCACGCACGGCCGCGGCGCCTGGACGATCAACGTCCAGGACGTCCACACGGCAACGAGCCGCGAGCTCCCCGACAGCGAGGCGGCGCTCACCAGCTACCCCAACCCGTTCGCGCACGCCGCGACGCTGCGCTTTTCCATCCGCGCCCCAGCGGAGGTCCGCCTGACGGTTTACGACCTCCTGGGCCGCAGAGTGGCCGTGCCCGCCGCGGCCCGCTACCACGCGGGCGTGCACCAGGTACCCTGGCGGCCGCGCGGACTCGCCGCTGGAATCTACTGGGCACGGTTGGAGGCAGATGGGCGCCTGCTCGATACGCACCGACTGGTGCTGACCCGTTAACCCCCCCCCCCGCTATCACAAACAAACCACCACCCCTTATGCCCGACTCTCAGCTCGTCCAAGACACCCTCGCCGCCGCCATGGCGGACGGCGGCCAGTCGCTGCTGGATATCATCGCCCTCGCCGGCGGCTTCCAATGGCCCATCCTGGCGGTCCTCGTCTTGGGACTGGGCACATTGATGACCACGCTCATACAGTTGGTCCTAGAGCGTCATGCCATCACCCCCCTGGCACCCCTGGCGACCGACGGGGCGGACGCCCCGACGCTCCAGGCCGCCGCAGCTAACGGGCAGGTGAGCCTGTATCATACCATTCTCCAGCGTCTGCTGGAGCGCCATCGACTCGGCAGTTCCAGTGAGGCATTGGAACGCACGGTGGCGGCCTGTGTCACGCAAGCTCGTGAGATGCACGAGCGCGTTAACCGCGTCGCCATGTACTGCTCGGGTGCGACCGGAGGCTTGGGACTCGCGGGCACCCTGGTGGGCATGTATGCCAGTTTCTCCGCTGTGGGCGGAGACCCGGCGGACATCTATGTGGGCGTATCGCTGGCGCTCATTTCCACGCTCGTGGGGTTGACCGCCAGCCTTATCATCGAGGCTTGCGAGGCCCTGATCGGGCGCTGGGCCAGCATCCACGTCTCCCGGGGGCGGGAATGGGGGGAAGCGATATGCCTGCTGCTGGAGCGAACGGGGGCGGAGGAGGACTGAGAGATGAATTCCCGGTTCATAGTGCGCCTGGTCGATCTGGCGCTTTTGCTGCTTCTGAGTCTCCTCCTGGCGGCGCGGATCTCTCCACCCGATGTCGACCTCCCCCGCTCCGAGGAACTCGACACCCCCGGCAAAACAGCCCTCCCCCTGGAGGTCGTTGTCACCGCGGCGGGCACCATCCTGTTGGGCCAGGATGCGCTCACCGCTGCCGAGCTCGCCCTGCTGGCCGAGTACGAAGCCCGTCCCGTCCTGCTGCGCGTAGATGCAGCGGCGGAAGCGGAGCGACTGCTGGCGATCCACGCCATACTGCAGGCAAGCGATCGCCCCGCGACCTTTCTCGTCCATTATAAAATCCAATGATGCTATGAGGAACGGTCGAATGATGATCCGATTTCTGGATCTGACGCTTCTCCTCCTGATGGCCTGGCTCCTCCGGGCCGATCTGGCCGCCGTGCGCGAGGTCAGCCTCCCACATGGGCAGGCGGCCGCCGAAGCAGAGCAGGCGCAAGCGACGGATGCGCTGGTGCGCGTCGCCCCCGAAACCGTCACCGTCACGGTACCGGGCGGCAAGGCGCCCTGTACGGCGGCAAGCGAGCAGGCACTGATCGTTTGTCTGGCCGGCGTACGGCAGGCGCGGGTAGGACCCGCCGACGGCGCGAGCGTCCAGCGTATAGTGACGGTGCTGGATGTGTGCGTCCGCGCCAAGGTGCGCTGTAGTCTGGCCGCACTGCCATGACGTCGGCGCAAGAACGAAATCGCGCAGAGCGCATAGCGGGCGGTGGGCTGACGCTTCTCCTCCTCGCCCTCCTCTACACCTCCGCTGCGGTCATGGAGGTGTCTCCAGCGCGCTACGCAGAGCGTGCGCTGGTCTTTGCCCC
>LXNJ01001449.1_pt1 | contig 14028 bp, 10 predicted proteins | sample 809081 | NCBI WGS metagenome assembly LXNJ01 (sample SAMN04870510, study PRJNA318959) | sponge metagenome | biome: sponge; feature: marine sponge reef; material: water | host: Petrosia ficiformis | place: Greece: Milos, Mediterranean Sea | collected 2013-05-29 | depth 5-7 m
GCAGGCCTAGGAACGGCGTGGGCGCTACATCGACATCCCGAGCGGTTCGACTTCCGCGTGTTCGAGGCCGAGGCGCACCTCGGCGGCAACGCGGTTACCGCCGACATGCCTCAGGACGACGGCACGTCGATTCCGTTCGACATCTCCGTTACCGCGTGCATTCCGTCGGTGTATCACCACATTCGGCTCGTGGCGCAGCAACTCGGCGTCGAACTCGTGGACACCCGATTCAGCTACAGCGTCGGGTACCGTGGCGGGATCTACGCACACGATCTGGACTGCGATATCGGTCGGGAGCTACGAACGGAGATCGGGCAGTTCCAGCGACTGCTGAAGCGCCTCCATTGGTTTGGCCGACTCAACGGATCGAGGTCTAGGCTCCTGAACGCTCTCAACCCCTTCAACTACGTGAGCATGGGGACCGTCCTCAACTTCGGCCGGTATTCCGGTGACTTCAGGTACAAGGTGCTGAAGCCCATGTTCGTCAACTTTCTGATGGCGACCAATGTCTTCGACATGCCCGCCTCGCTCTTTTCCCGGTATCTGGAGTTTTTCGACATCATCACCGCCACGCCGATGCAGACTTGGGAGGGCGGGACGAGGCGGATCTACGAGAAGCTGACGGCAGCGTTTCGCGAAAAGATCCACCTCGGAAGACGGGTCAGCAAGGTCGTCCGGTGCGGATCAACGGTGCTCGTGAAGGATGCGCATGGTGTCGAGGAGACCTTCGACGACGTCGTCTTCGCCTGCAATGCGAACCAGACGCTGATGGCGCTGGACAGGCCGAGCTTTCTCGAGAGCTGGCTGCTGGCGTCGATTCGCTACGAGAGCGAACTTCACAACCACGCCGTCGTGCACTCGGACGCCTCGGTGCTGCCGGATAACGCGGCGTTGCCGCTCGAGACCCGAAGCAACCATATCGAGCAGTACGGTTCCCGGCCTGACAACTACGAAATCACCTACATCATGCACAACCAGCAGCCGTGGGCGAATCGATCCGACAAGCCCTGCCTGGTGACCTACAACCCGATCAGCCGCATCGACGGAGACAAGGTCGTCAAGAGGTGGTGGTTTCAGCACGTCGTACACGATGTCCGCCACATCGTTGTCCTGGTCCCCTTGTTCCGACTGATTCAGGGCAGGAGACGGACCTGGCACTGCGGGGCGCACACGCTGGTGAACAGCCAGGAGACCTGTTTCGTGACCGGCCTGGTGACGGCAAGGCAGCTCGGGGCGGGCTATCCATTCCGGGACCCCGAATCACGGAAGTGGTTCAACTTCTACGGGCGCATGATGTACGGATGGCGCTTCCGCAGCGCGCGGTCTCGCCAGGGTGGCGACGCCGACTGAGGAACGGGATGGGAGTTGTCGCTCAGGTTCGGTATGCGTGACTGCCCCGCCGGGGCAGCGACGGTGCTGCCATGCCGAATAGCCAGCGCAGGGCACTGTCGTGGCGAACCGCGATGCTGGTCGCGGCGATGGTGGCGTATACCTGGCGACGGGAGATCTTGACGTCGTCTTCCTTGTCGAACCGTGGGTTGGCGTTGATGCGCCGCAGTGTCAGCGCAGCGAACCCCAGGGTCCACAGCAAGAAGCGGCGTATGCCCGGCTCGTGCGTGGGGATCAGCAAAGTGAAGCGCAACGCTGCATCGAGATGGTGCCGGGCTTCCGCCGCGAGCCGCACGATCCGTTGCGCGCAGGTCGCCTCGTCGTCGACGGACCGCTCGAGGTCGCCGTATGGGTAGTTGCGCGGGAGCCAGCTCACGCCGCGGGCCAGATCGTCGTGATGATCCTTAAGGATGTTGACGAGCTGCAGGCCGCGCCCGAATCGTGACGACAGCGGAAACAGCGCTTCGCGGCGCGATGCGATCTCGGCCGAGTAGTCGCAAAGCAGATCGGTGATCATCTCGCCGACGACGCCGGCCACGTAGTGGCAGTAGCGGTCCGTCTCGACCATGCTGCGCAGCCCTTCCGGTCCGGTCTCGACGAACTCCGCCATGCCCTTGCACATCAGCTTGACGCACCGCTCTATGGGACCGCGCTGGGACGGTGGCAGTTTCCGGTGATAGTTGATGACGAGAGCGGCGTTGGCCGCCAGATCCTTCTCGCCGTCGTTGGTCGCGTCGGACAGGGAAGACGCCAGGTCTGCCCCGAACGACGACGCCATCGCGTCACCCTGCAACACATCAGCGAATCGACGGAGGTACTCCCGCTTTCGCGCGGCGGGCAACGCCGGTTCGTCTTCGATCGTGTCGGCGATACGGCACAGCAGGTAGGCATTGCCAACCACATGGCACAGCGGCCCGGGTAGTTGCGGGATCGTCAGCGCGAACGTCCGCGACACCTGCGGCAGCGCGTTTTCGTGATACCGAAGCGCAGCATCGGTCACTGGGTGAGTTGCCACTAGCATCGGGTTGCCCCGGGGGGTTCCAACCGGGTCGACGGGACACGAGCAGCGCAGGGTATGTGGTGCCGAACGCGGCGGGGCGCCGCACGCGACGCATCCTTGCCGGCATGCACGCGAAACGCCCGCGCGCCATGCATCGCCTCACCGGGCACCGGCGCCGTCGTGCCGACCCCGATCGTCGATGTTGCCGCAGGCACCCGAGATTGGCCCATTACCAGGGCAGAAGGCGTGAACATGCGCGGTTCGGCCTCCTCCCCTCCGCCGCTGCGCGGTCTGTTCCGTGAGCGACTTATCCCACACTCGACAGGCGCTTTGAATGCATAGGGAGACCGAATTCGTGTCCATTCCATGTACGGCCGCCCGGCGTACGGCCGCGCAGCGCGCGCGACGGTCGTCGCCGTGCCGACGCCGCAGTCGAAAAGGCAGGGCACCGCGTGAACGACAATCGCAGTTGCTGGTTGGTCTACCTCGTCGGCGTTTTGGATGAAGAGTGGACAACCACCTCGGTTTCGCCTGGTTGTCGTCGCCTATTGGATGAGACCGGCACGGGGCAAGCCCCTACGAGGACTGGCGCGACACGAGCTGCCGGGCGACCACGTCGTCGTCGAGTTCGATGCCGAGTCCCGGCGTGGTCGGCGGCTCGATGAAGCCGTTCTCGAAGCGCACGGGCTCGACGAAGATGTCGTTGTGCAGGGTGTCGCCGTTGTACTCCTGGATCAGGAAGTTGGGTGAGCAGGTGTCCACCTGCACCGCGGCTGCGGCGGCCACCGGCCCGACGTACATGTGCGGCGCGATCATGGCGTAGTGGGCCTCGGCGATGCTGGCGATCTTCTTCGACTCCAGGATGCCCCCGCATTGACCGACGTCGAGCTGGATGATCTGCGCCGCCTGCTTCTCGAGCAGTTCGGCGAATTCGTAGATGGTGACCAGGCGCTCGCCGGTGGCGATGGGAATGCTGGTGTGCGCCGCCACCCGCGCCATCTCGTCGACGTTCTCCGGCGGTACCGGCTCCTCGAACCAGAACGGGTGGTACTCCTCGAAGACCTTGGCCACCCGGATCGCCCCCGCCGTGCTGAACTGACCATGGGTGCCGATGCCGATCTCCAGCTCGTCGCCCACCGCGTCGCGGATCGCCGCGAAGATCTTCGCGGCGTGCTTGATGGTCTTCAGCGGAAAGTCGCGGGGTAGCGGGAAGTAGGGCATGAAGGGGTCGATCTTGCAGGCGGTGTTGCCTTCCTCGACCAGCTTCTGGGCGATTTCGCCGGCCTTGGTGGGGTCATCCCAGACGCCTTCGGTGGGCATGTAGGCGTAGGCGCGTAGCTTGTCGTGGCAGCGTCCGCCCAGCAGGTTGTAGACCGGCTGCCCGGCGGCCTTGCCGACGATGTCCCAAAGCGCCATCTCGATGGCCGACAACGCGGGGGTGCCGTACAGGCTTGGGTGCCGGTAGTCGTGGTTCGAGGCGTAGACCCGCTGCCAGATGGCCTCGATCTCGAACGGGCTGTGGCCGACGACGAAGCGGCCGACCAGGTCGTGCAGCAGCGCGATCTGGGAGGTGAGGTCGGGGGTGTGGCCGGTGGGACGTTCGCCGAGACCGGTGATGCCTTCATCGGTGAAGAGCCTGATGAACAACCACTGCCGGCCGCCGCGGAACGGCGCGATGTTGTCGAGGAGGATCGTCTCGACCCCGGTTACTTTCATTGTCCCCTCCCTTTACGTGTCAGACGACGTGTCAGACGTTGGTGCCGAACACGGGCTGTCCATCGGTACGGGGTCGCCGGCCCCAGACCATCAACCCGGGGCGCCCGTGGGACTGACCCGCCGTCTGGGGGTTCTCGGGATCCCGGTAGCCGACACGCACGATGCGGCGCACCGCGTCCGTGGTGTTGATGCGCGAGCCGTGGATCATGTGGATGCTGAAGGCGACGACGTCGCCCCGTTTCGCCGGTACCGGAACGGTGTCCTCGAGGTTCCAGTCGTCGGTCGGCAGATGCGGCGTGCACGGTGAGCCGTCGGGGTTGCGGACGACGTGTTGCCGCGCGCCGCCGCGATGGGAACCGTCCAGAAAGCGGATGCAGCCGTTGCTGTCGTCGGTGTCGTCCAGGTGGACCAGGCAATCGACGTAGCGGCCGTTGGCATGCTGGTAGAACGCCCAGTCCTGGTGCATTGGAAACGGATGCCCCGTCTCCGGGGGCTTGGCGTGCAGGGTCGTGTGGTGCAGTTCGACGTTGGGCCCGATCAGGTCGGCGATGGCACCGGTGAGAACCGGATGGGTGACCGCGTCGCACCACGCCTTCGAGTAGCGGTGCAGATCGTGCAGGGCGATCAGCTTGGACCGCCGCTCCACCTCGGCGGCCATGTACACCCGCCGCCAGGGACCGCTCCAGCCGGGACTCTTGCCCGCCCAGGTGTCGATCTGCCAGTCGAGTTCGTTCGCCATCCGGGCGATCTCATCGGTCGAGAACAGGCCGGGTAGATGCAGGTAGCCGTGCTGGTCGTAGAAGTCGACCTGCTGTTCCGTCAAGACGTTGCGCTGCGCCAGCGCGGCTTCAGCCATGGATGTCCCCCGCACCCTTTGGGAACGCCGAACCATACCATCGTATGGGCGACCCTACCGCGCCCGCGGGGAAGCTACGGGGAGTACCAGATCGGCGAGGAGTAGGCGCGCTCCTGGATGACCAAGGGCGTACCGTCCTGTGGCGAGGCCGCACCGAAACGAACGACGTCGTAGGTCGTCCAGCGAGGCGTGGGGATCTCGAGGACGCGAACGTAGTAGAACGCGGCATGCCGACCATCGAAGTCGGGATCGCTCCAGGTGACCGCGAGTTCGGGGGCGCCGATCGTGTTCAGGTAGGTCGCGGCCTCGACGTCGACGGTGGATCCGATGTCCTCGAGCCTCCCGTCTTCGATCACCCGGTCACCGGCCCAGGCGACGTCGTAGACCCGTTCGAACAACTCGCCGTCGCGGGTGCGCCACCCCTTGACCACCTGTACGCGGTCCAGATTGGCCCCGTCGGGGTCCTTGACCGCGCGGATCAGGAAACGTGGTGACTCTCCCGATTCCGTCTGCGCGAGGTCGCCTCCCATCGGCACCCCCAAGCTGTACCCCAACGCCGCGAAGTCGGGCCGGGCGGCGTCGGAGTCGGTGTAGTCCCAGCCGCCGAAGAAGCGCAGCACGATGCGCGGACCGGTGGTCGCATAGACCTCGCGCCGCTTGAACGCGGCGAACAGCGCCTCGCGAGTGTTGGCTTCGGCCCACACCGCGGCGTAGCCGGAGGCGACGTAGATCGTATTGGTCAGGGCCCGGAAGGGACTCGGTTCGTTGCCCGCCATCTTGCCCCAGAAGTTGACGCTGTCGGCGGTGGCGAGGCCGTTGTGGCTATCGGTGCTGCCGATCATGCCGAACTTGAAGGGGTTTGCGCCGAGTTCGGCCGCAAGGCCGAGGCCGCTTTTCAACGCGGGGCGGGCGTACGAACCGGACACCCAGGCGTCCGACTTGTCGCTCTTGTCGAAGTTCGCGCCGCCCCAGCTCTCGAAGCCGGCGTACGGATCGTCGGGGGAGGCGAGCGGATGCGTCTCGCTGTCGCCCTTTATCTGCGTCACCTCGATCACCGGTTCACGCTCGACGCGCAGCGCCGCGTAGTCGGCGGTCATCGGATCACCGGCATGGGTCCGGCTCCTGAACATCTCGCCGCGACTCAGGTTGCTGTTGTGCGGAATGGCGATCACGCCGCTGCCCGTGCGCGCTTCGTACTCGGCGAGAAACGCCCACAGATCCTCTGGATTGGCGCTGTCGTACTTCGAGAACGGCATCGTCTGGCGGGTGCTTTCGGGATCGCCGGCGAACAGCACGTTGCGGTGCAGCATGGGCGGATTGCTGCTGTACTCGTAGCCCGCGAAGGTGGTGAATGTGCCGGGGTCGTTGTGCAGCTCGGCCACATCGATGACCGCATGCCAGACCTGCCGCCTGAAGGTTTCGTCGAGGTCGTAGTCGCCGCTCCAGGCCGACTTGCCTTCCATGAGCGTCGCCGACAAGGTCTTGAAGGCTTCGAGGTCGCGGGCGTTCAGCACCCGGTCCAGCGGTGGCGCCTCGGCGAACAGAGCGATGATCGCAGGACCGTCCGGGCTCGCCTGCAAGTACTCGTCGCCGGCGATGAGCCGGGGTAGGACGCCGATGTTCTCGGCGTGGTCGGAGACCATGATGAAGTCCAGCGGTCGCCGCAGGCGGACGCGTTCGCCACCGGTACTGGTGACCTCTTCGCCCTTGGCGAACCGGTAGGCCTGGTCGGGGGTTGTCCGATTGCCCATGCCGAACGCATCGGCGGAGAGATACGTGTGCACATGGGTGTCGCCCCAGTACACCGTGTCCGGAAAGGTATCGCCAACGGTGGGCGCGTAGGCTTGGTCGGCCCAGGCGCTGGCCGTGGCCATCAGGATCGCGACCAAGGTGGCGTATCGAGTGACTCGCGAGAGGAACGGCATACGAGGAGATCCTTGGTTTCGTGCGGATCACTGTAGCCCATGCCGAGATCCTGCGTGATCGGGAGTTACCCCAGATGGCAAACTACCCCGGCTTTGTCTTGGGGTCGGCGATGAAGCACCTGCTGAAGGATCCGCTTGGACACTTCCTGTTGTTGGGGTTGGGCCTGTTCGTGCTCTTCGCCTGGGTGTCGAAGAACGAGCCGCCGATCGACGACAGCGTCATCGAAGTGGACCGTGAAGCGCTCCTCGCGTACATCCAGTACCACGCCCAGGCGTTCTCGCCGGAGGCCGCCGCGCAGCACTTCGATGCCTTGTCGGCGGAAGAACTCGAACGCCTGGTCGATGCCTTCGTGCGCGAGGAAGCCCTCTACCGGGAAGCCCTGGCGCTCGGCATGGACAAGACGGACCACGTCATCAAGCACCGCCTGGTGCAGTCGATCGAGTTCATCACCGACGATCTCGCCCTGCGCCTGACCGAGGTCACCGATGCGGACCTGGAGGCGTACTACCGGGCGAACCGCGACCGCTACGCCATCGAACCGACGGTCACCTTCACCCACGTGTTCTTCAATGCCGAGCGCCACGGTGCAGAGCAGGCACTCACCCTGGCCGAGGAGAAGCTCGACGAACTCAACCGCGACCGCGTGCCGTTCGCCGAGGCGCCGGGGCACGGGGATCGCTTCCTCTACTTCGTCAACTACGTCGGACGCACGACGGATCTCGTCGCCAGCCACTTCGGCGGGGACATGGCGAAAACCGTATTCGAGCTCGATCCGGAACAAGCCGACTGGACCGGGCCGTTCGAATCGCGTTACGGCCAGCACCTCGTCCTGCTCACCGCGAAGACCGAATACCGCCTGCCGGAACTCGACGAGGTCCGTAGCCGCATCCAGGCCGACGCGGAGCGGGAAGCCGCCGAGTCCCGTCGCGACGCTGCATTCGCGAGGCTCATCGACACCTACGACATCCGTCGTCGGCTGGACCGTGACGGATCGGACTCGCCCGGATGAACGCGCGCGGCGCCCTCGCCCTGATGGGTCTCGTCGGCTCCCTTGCCGTCGAAGCCCACGACGCGCGTCCCAACACGGTGCGGGTGACCGAGACGGCCGAGAACACCTACGCGGTGTCGTGGAAGGTGCCGGCCACCCTTGCGGCCGATGCGCTGCCCATGCCGACGTTGCCGGCAGACTGCGAGGCCCTGCAGCCGCCGGCATGGCGAGCGTCGGGGGATGCGTACGCCGGTGAACAGACCCTCCAGTGTCGGCAAGCACTCGCCGGCCGAACGGTCGGCATCGCCTACCCGACCGTCAATCCGTCCCTGCGGACGATCTACAAGGTGGAGTTCGCGACCGGGGAGGAGCACGTGCGCATCCTCGGCCCGGCGGAGTACGAGTGGACCATCCCCGCCACACCCGAACCGTTCGCCGTGGCGGTGGAGTACACGCAGCACGGCGTGGTGCACATCTGGATCGGCGCAGACCACCTGCTGTTCGTCGCCTGTCTGCTGTTCATCGCCCGGACACCGCGGAGACTCCTGCTGACGATCACCGGATTCACCTTGGCCCACTCGGTCACCCTGGCGCTGTCGGTACTCGACGTGGTCCGGATTCCCACGCCACCGGTCGAGGCGGTGATCGCGCTGAGCGTTGTCTTCCTGGCCGTGGAGATCGCCCGTGGCGATACGCGCTCGCTGACGCACCGCACACCGGTGGTCGTCTCTGTGGCGTTCGGGCTGCTCCACGGCTTCGGCTTCGCCACGGTGCTGCGCGAGGTCGGCCTGCCGCCGTCCGATCTGCCCCTCGCGCTGCTGTTCTTCAACATCGGCGTGGAAGTCGGACAGGTGCTGTTCGTCGCGGCCGTGTTCGTGGGATACCAGGGACTGCGGTTCCTCGGGCGTCGATGGCCAAGTGCGCTCGCCTTCGGAGATGCAAGGCTGGCCATGACGGCCAGTTACGCGATCGGCACCGTGGCCGCCTTTTGGGTGATCGACCGGGTCGTGGGTTTCTGGGGCTGAGTTTCACGGGATCGTAGTCAAAACCGCGATAATCGGTCACGCAGCGGGCAGCGGGACTGATCGAAGTGGACATTTCGCAAGAGGCGCCATCCGAACGGCTTAAAACCCTCGTGGCCACCGATCCTGATGCGATCGACGGCTATCTGGCCACCCTCTCCGGTGCGGAGGTGGTGCGGGCGATGTTCCGCCTCGAGTCGGCGGAGCGCCACGCCATCCTGCGGGTGGTGGAACCGGAGACGGCGGCGGAGTTCATCGAGGACGTGCCCGACGAGGTGGCCGCCGACCTGATCGAGGCGCTTCCGGTCGAGGATGCCGCGTCCATCGTCACGGCACTGCCCAGCCACGAACAGGCGGACGTCCTTGCCGAGGTCGAGGACGAGGACATGGACCGGATCCTCGGCGCGATGGCGCCGGAGTCGGCCCGGGAAGCGCGGGAGCTCTTGGGCTACGACCCGGAGTCGGCCGGTGGCTTGATGGTGCGGGAATACCTGGCGTTCGGCGCCGGCGCCACCGCCCGCGACGTGCTGGAGGAACTGACTTCCGGCGTCCGGGACCTGTCCCCCACCCTGCTTCAGTACGCCTACGCGGTAGAGCCCGATGGCACGCTGGCGGGCGTCGTTCGCACCCGCGACCTGGTCGCGGCACCGCCCGAGTCCGCCATCGGTTCGTTGATGAAGCGACCAACGGCGGTGAACGCCGAGGCCGATCTGGCAACGGTCGACGCGTGCCTGGAGGAATCCGAGGTGCTGTCCCTCCCGGTGACCGACGACGCGGGTCGACTGCTCGGCGTGGTCGAGCGGGAGCACGTCGACGATGCGCTGGTCGAGCGGGCCTCGGACGATCATCTGAAGTCCCAGGGCATCGTCGGCGGCGAGGAGTTGCGCAGCATGCCGGTGGCGGAGCGCTCGGGCAGGCGGCTCTCCTGGCTCTCCGTCAACATCGTCCTCAACATGGTCTCGGTGAGCGTCATCGCGGCCTTCGAGGAGACGCTTGCCGCGGTCATCGCCCTGGCCGTGTTCCTGCCCATCGTCTCGGATATGAGCGGCTGCTCCGGCAATCAGGCGGTGGCGGTCAGCATGCGGGAACTGACCCTCGGCGTTGTGGGACCGCGCGATGCGCTGCGCGTCTGGTGGCAGGAAGCCAAGGTGGGTGTCCTCAACGGCCTTGCGCTCGGCGTGTTGCTGGGTCTGGCGGCGTGGGCGTGGAAGGGCAATCCGGCGCTGGGCGCGGTGGTGGCGTTGGCGTTGGCGCTCAATACCGTGGTCGCCGTGTCCATCGGCGGAACGGTGCCGCTGCTCTTGAAGCGCCTGGGGGCGGACCCCGCCGTCGCGTCCGGGCCCGTGCTCACCACGGTCACGGACATGTGTGGCTTCTTCCTCGTGCTGGGCATCGCGACGCTGGCTCTCGGCTGGCTGCAACCCGTATAGGCCATGCGTTCCTTGGGCGCGTCCTGGTCCGCCCGCGTCTCCGGGCGACCACGAAGCGGTCGTGTTGTTGACGGCGGGGGTGCGCTGAAGTAAACAGGAGGCGGATGACCTATTGCCTGGCCATACGTGTCGACGAGGGCCTCGTGTTCATGTCGGACTCGCGTACCAACGCCGGGGCGGACCAGATCAACACGTACAGCAAGATGCACCGCTTCGGCGGCGAGGGTGACCGGACGCTGACGCTGCTGTCGTCCGGCAATCTGGCGACCTGCCAGAGCGTGGTCTCGAAGATCAGGCGGGACATCCGCATCGGTGCCAAGGTCAACCTGTTGAACGTCGAGGATCTCCAGGTGGCGGCCGAGTACGTCGGTGAAATGAGCATCGAGGAGCAGGAAAAGCACCGTGTGCTCCGCTCCGACACCACGAGCAAGGAGTTCCTGCCGGAGGCGAACTTCATTCTCGGTGGCCAGGTCCGCGGCGAAAGACCGCACATCGAGCACATCTACCCCCAGGGCAACTTCGTCCGCGCATCGAACTCGACGCCGTACCTGCAGATCGGCGAGGTCAAGTACGGCAAACCCATCCTCGATCGGATCATCACCCGGAAGACGAGCCTGGTCGCCGCGCTGAAGTGCGCGCTGGTGTCCATGGACTCCTCCATGCGCAGCAATGCGACCGTGGGGCCGCCGGTGGAATACCACGTCTACCGTACCGACACGTTCTCGCGGGGCACGCACTACGTCCTTGAAGAGGACGACGAGTATCTGCTGGGTCTCCGGCGGGCCTGGGCGAAGAACGTCCGCACCGCGTTCGAGAATCTGCCGAGCGCGCCCTTGGCGGTCGAGGAGTCACCGAGGTTGACGGTCCCCCGGTCCGTCAGCTGATCGCAGGCCCGAACCGCCGCCACCGTCCGTGTGCTGACGGTCACTTGACGCACGCGGCAAATCGGACAGACTGTTCAACCCCCAGTTCTAAGAGAGTCGCTTGGAGCACAGATGATCAAGGCACTCACGAGCCGTTGGGTGCGCGGCGTGATCGAGCGCGTCGGCGCAGCGACGCCGCTGCCCTTCAAGGCGGTGTTCCCCAACGGCATCGAGATCACCGGCGGCAAGGGCGATCCGGAGGTGACGATCCGGATCAAGACGGCCCGCGCCGCCTGGCGCACGGTCGTGTTCGGCCATATCGGCTTCCTCGAGTCCTACTTCGATGGCCAGATCGACATCGACGGGGATCTGCGCCGGATTATCGCCATCGGCTTCGACTCGGGCTTCGACGACTCGGCGGGCCTGCTGGTGGCGATCCGCAACCGCTGGCACGGGCTCCGGTTCAACAACCGCCCCAACGCGAAGCCGAAGGAGAACGCCCGGTTCCACTACGGGCTGGGTGCCGAGTTCTACTCGAAGATGCTCGACGATCCCTATCTCATGTACACCTGCGCGTACTACCAGCACCCGCGCGAGACCATCGTCGAAGCCCAGATGGCGAAGATGGAGCACGTCGCCCGCAAGGTGAGGCTGGCGCCGGGCGAGCGGGTGATCGACATGGGCTGCGGTTTCGGCGGCTTCATGTTCTACGCTGCGGAGCGGCACGGCGCGCACGTCACGGGCGTCAACACCACCACCGAACAGGCGGACTGGGTCAAGGCCAAGATCGCCGCGAAGGGGCTTGCGGACAAGCTCACCATCCACGAGGCGGACGTGCGCCAAGGATTCGGCATATACGACAAGGTCGTCTCCATCGGCGTCCTCGAGCATGCCGGCCGGCACCAACTGCGCGAGGTCATACGTGCCCACGCCCAGGCGCTGAAACCCGGGGGCCTGGGGCTGATCCACTTCATCGGCCACGTCGGCGACCGCGCGACCGACTTCTTCATCCGCAAGTACATCTTCCCCGGCGGCTGGATTCCGAGTCTGTCCAAGGCCCTGGACGCCATGGAGGCGGAAGGGCTCGAGATTCTCGACGTGGAGAACCTGCGCCGCCACTACGCCCTGACGCTGGACGCCTGGACCGAGAAATTCGATGCGAACTGGGACGCCATCCGGGCGATGGACCCCGAGCGGTTCGATGATCGCTTTCTGCGGATCTGGCGCACCTACCTCGTCGGCTGCGCGGAGATGTTCCGCGCGCCGAGGAGCCAGACCAACCTCTTCCAGGTGCTCTTCAGCAAGGGCAACGTCGACACCGGCTCGTACCCGATGACGCTGTCCCATCTCTACGAGGAGACGGAACCGGACGTCGGCGTCGCAGCGGACGACGCGGCACCTCGCGCAGCGGGATGACCGCAGCCGACCATGATCGGCGGGCGCGAGCCTTCGCCGACGCCTTGGCGCGAGCGAGCGCTCGTGACGATGTTCCGACTGCTCTCGACAAGCCGCTGTCGAACCTGTTTCGCGACCGCAACATCAAGCAACAAGGCCTTCCCGCCGCCGAACTGGTAAACGTGCTGGAGGTCGATGGCGACGCGGGCTGGGTCGACGTCGAGGGCATGATCCCCTACGACGCCCTGTTGGACGCCACCTTGCCCCACGGCGTGGCCCCCCGCGTCGTGCCACAGCTCAAATCCATCACGGTGGGCGGCGCCGTCGCCGGCATCGGCATCGAGGCGACCTCCTTCCGTCACGGCCTGGTGCACGAGACCGTGCTCGAAATGGACGTCGCTCTACCGGACGGTCGCATCGTCGCCTGCACGCCGGACAACGAGCATGCCGATCTCTTCACCGGCATGCCCAACAGCTACGGCACCCTGGGCTACGCCACCCGCCTGCGCATCGAGACCATGCCGGTCAAGGACTTCGTCGCCGTCCACCATCGTCGCTTCAGCGATCCCGGCGAGTTCTTCGCGGCCCTCGACGCGGCCTTCGACGACGACATCGACTTTCTCGACGGCGTCGCATTCGCCGCCGACGACCTCGTGCTCACCACCGCACGTTTCGTGGATCAGGCGCGCGAGACCAGCGACTACACCTTCGAAGAGATCTACTACCGCTCGTTGCGCGAGCGCGAAACCGATCACCTGACGACCCGCGACTACCTGTGGCGTTGGGACACGGACTGGTTCTGGTGCTCGAGGAATCTCGGTGCGCAGCACAAGCTCGTGCGCCGGTTGTTGGGTCGGGAGCGTCTGGGCTCGCGCTTCTATCAAGGCATCATGCGTTGGAACAGCCGTTGGCGGCTGCTCGAGACGGTGGAGCGTTTGGGCGGCTACCGGCGCGAGTCCGTCATCCAGGACGTCGACGTTCCACTGGCGACGGCACCCGACTTCCTGGCGGTCTTCCTGCGGGAGATCGGCATCCTGCCGGTGTGGATCTGCCCCGTGCGGGATCGCTCGGCATTCTCGTCGCCCCTGTTCCCGGCCCCGGCCGACCGCTACGTCAACTTCGGCTTCTGGGACACCCTGCGCTTTTGCGTCGGCTATCCCACGGGACACTTCAACCGCATCGTCGAACGCGCCGTGACCGAACTCGGCGGCATCAAGTCCCTGTACTCGTCGTCCTTCTACGAGGAGGACGAGTTCGAGCGCATCTACGGTGGCGAGGCGTACCGTGCCTTGAAAGACCGCTACGACCCGACGGGCGCCCTCGGCGAGCTCTACGCAAAATGCGTGCGCGAACGCTGAATTGCGCGAACGCTGAATTGCGCGAACGCTGAATTGCGCGAACGCTGAATTGCGCGAACGCTGAATTGCGCGAACGCTGAATTGC
>LXNJ01001450.1_pt1 | contig 14012 bp, 11 predicted proteins | sample 809081 | NCBI WGS metagenome assembly LXNJ01 (sample SAMN04870510, study PRJNA318959) | sponge metagenome | biome: sponge; feature: marine sponge reef; material: water | host: Petrosia ficiformis | place: Greece: Milos, Mediterranean Sea | collected 2013-05-29 | depth 5-7 m
TGGGGCGGGGCCATTGGCTTGGCCGCCCTGATCGTATGGCGGTTCCGGGCGGGAGCACTGCGCAGCGGCTACGACGATTTGATGCTCAACATGCGGCCGGTCGGACGGCGTCTCAGCGAACTGTGGCGGCGGCTGACCCGCGGGCGCAGGCTGGCGGGCGCGGTCGTGCCCAACACGCCGGTGGGCGCGGCGCTGCTGGGCGCGGCGCTGGTGGTGTTCCTCGCTTCGGGGTTCACCAGGGTGCCGCCGGGATCGGTTGGATACGGCCTGCTGTTCGGCGAGGTGCGGTGGCGCGATCTGCCGCCGGGGCTGCACTATCTGGCACCGCGTCCGTTCGCACGTGTGGACCACTGGCCGGTCAGAGAAGTGAAGTCGATCATAACGGACGACGGGCACGAATTCGTCTCCGGCGACCTGAATCTGATGTCGTTCACGGTGAACGTGCAATACCGCGTGTCGGATGCCTACGTCTACCACTACCGGACGACGGATCCAGAGCGTGTGATCTCGGCCTTCGTTTCCGGACACATGCGGTCGTTCATATCGGCGCGGAAACTGGAGCTTCTGCTCAATGCGCACCGCGGGCCGCTGGAGGACCACCTCCGTGCGTTGTTCGACGAGCACATCTCGGCGCGGGATCCAGTGCTTAACTCGATCGAACTGGTGAAGGTGAATCTGGTCGATGTCAGTCCGACAGCGGAGGCCGCGAGCGCGTTCCGCGAGGTGTCGGCCGCGCAGGAGGACCGCGAGCGGATCGTCGTGAACGCCCAGCGTCTGCTGGTCGCACTGACGCCGCAGGCGTACGGCAACGCGTTCTACGAGGTAGAACAGGCGCGGGGGCAGGCGTTCCGCAAGGTAGCCGGGGCGCGGGCGGAGGCCGAGGCGATCTCGGCGGTGGCGGGCGCGACGCGCACCGCTCCGGACGTTCTTCGGAACATGCTTTGGCGGGAGAAGTTGGAGTCCGCGCTGTCCGGCAACGCCAAGGTGATCGTGCCCAACGAAGGAAGCCTCGACAAGGTGGCGCTGTGGAAGCGCCGATCCGGCGAGGCCGGGAACGGCCACCACGGGGGGGTGAAACGATGACGCGGACAGGGAAGACGATTTGCTGGACGGTCGGCGTGGCGCTGGGACTGATGATCGCGTACGACAGCTTCTACATCGTCAAGGAGACCGAACAGGGCGTGCTGACGCATTTCGGCCGGATCTCGCCACCCGTGCGGCAACCCGGATTCCATTTCAAATGGCCGCGCCCGGTGTCCAAGGCGTACAAGGTCGACCGCCGCATCCAGACGATGACGGATCTTCCCCAGGAACTCATCACGGAGGACCAGAAGAGTGTGCTGGTGGACGGCTACCTCCTATGGCGGGTCGTGGACCCGATATTGTTCGTCGAGGCGATTCGCACCGACGAGAACGCACTGGAGAAGCTACGCGACGTCTATCTTTCCAGCGTGGGTGTCGTGGTCAGCAACAAGGCGCGCGACGCGTTCATCGGCTTGGGCCTTGAGCACGAGGAGTTCGACCAGGCGGCCGACGCGATTCTCGAGCGCGTTGCGCCGGTGGCCCTCGCGAACTACGGCATCGAGGTCATGCGCGCCGGCGTCGTGGAGTACACGCTGCCACCCGAGAACCGACCGAGCGTCATTCAGCGCATGGTGTCGGAACGCGCCCGGATCGCCTCGCGCTACCGTGCCGAGGGAGAGGAGATAGCCATGCGGATCGAGGCGCTGGCGGTCAACGAACACGAGAAGCTGGTAGCGGAGGCGCATGCCGAGGCGACGGTGATTCTCGGCAACGCCGAGGCGGAGGCGATGGCGCTGCTCGGCGAAGCCTACCGCGAGGATCCGGAGTTCTACGAATTCATTCGGGCATTGGACAGCTACGACCTGATCATCGACGAGAACACGACGCTCATGCTCCCTGCGGACAGCGAACTGTTCCGCTACCTCGACAGCCGCGCCATGCCCGAGCGCGCGCCGGCGAGCGAAGAATGAACGAGCCTTCAGCCGGGGAGCGCGAGGGGCGAGCCCCTCGCAAAGAGGAGCCCTCAGCGGGGGAGCGCGAGGGCCTTGCCCCTCGCAAAGAAGAAAAGCTGCCGCGCAGCACGCGTGTGATCTACGCGTCGTTCGATTTCGCCGGCCGCAACTGGGTTCGCATGTTGGCGTGGTCCGGCCTATTCGTCCTCGCGGCGCTGCTTGCGAGCGGCTTCTACATCGTCGAGAAGGAGGAGCAGGCGGTTCGTACGCGGTTCGGCAAGGTGGTCGACGCCGAGGTCGGCCCCGGCGTACGCTACCGAATTCCGCTGATCGAAGCCGCGCACATCAGGCCGGTGAAGCGCATCGCACGCCTGAGCGTCGCCAGCAAGAGCGGGGACACGATCCACTTCACGATTCTGTCGGGCGACACGAATCTGCTCGAAGTCGACGTTGCCGTGCAGTACGTGATCGAGAATCTGCGCGAATACCTGTTCACCGCGGTCGAGCCCGAGAGGCTGATGACGATACTTGTACGGGAGGGACTGGTCGATGCCCTTGGTAGCAACTTCATCGACCTGATCTTTACCAGCAACCGGAGCATCATCGAAGAGCATCTGTTCGAGGACGTCGCCGAGCGGGTTGCGGCGTACGGGATCGGCGTCGAGGTCGCTGCGCTGACGATCGTGGACGTGCGGCCCATCGACGAAACCGTGGCGGCCTTCCGCGACGTCAACGATGCGATCGCCGAGCGGACGCAGGCCCAGAGCGAGGCGAACCGGCGCAGCGAGCGGTACTTGGCGCGCACCCGCGGTCAGGCCGAGTCCCTGGTCCTCACCGCCAAGGCGCGAGCCAAGGAGCGCCTCGATCAGGCGGGGAGCGCGGCGCAAGCCTTCCGCGCCCTGCTCGCGGAGTACCGCAGCCAGCCCGCGCAGGTGGCCGTCACGCGCTATTGGCAACGCATGCGGACGATCTTCGCCGAGGCGAGCCTCGCGGCCGTCAACCCAGGCGACGCTTCCACCATCGACATCAACATGATCGACGGCGTCGGCGTGCCTCCTCTCGACCTCGGGATCGCGGCGCGGACCGCCGGGGAAGGCGATATTCGTGACGGACGGGCGCTGCTCGCATCGACGGCTCCGCGGGACCTGCACGCCGGCGGCGACGTGGAACTGGACCAGCTGACAATGGACGGGCGATTCCACGACCGCCGGGCGGAACGGGACCACATGACATCGGCGTCGGTCCGGTCCCTGATCTTCGATTCGCCGTCGATCTTCGCCCACGGCCACGCGAGGCGCACCGGCCCGGTGGTGGAGCAGCGCCCCGCGCAGAAGCCGCTCTTGGAAACGATTCCGGAGGAATCACCTGAAGTCGATGCGAGCGGTTCGGAAGAGCATGACGGGTAGCGCCGCCATGCGGTTGCTGGGCGTCGCCGCGACCAGCCTATTGGGGTGGACCTCGGTAGCGGCACCGGGCGTGACCACGGAGACCGTGGTATTCGGCCAGAGCGCGTGCTTCTCGGGCCCCACTCAGCGCCTCGGCATCGACTACCGGTCGGGGATCCTATCCGCGTTCGGTGAACGCAACGCCGACGGCGGGGTGCAGGGGCGCCGGCTGGAGATGATCACGCTGGACGACGGCTACGAACCGGAAAACGCGGCGGCGAACGCCGAGCGCTTCGCGGCGGCGAACGACGTGCTGGCGGTGGTTGGGGGCGTTGGAACGCCGACGGCGGCCCGCATCGCGCCGGTACTGCGTAGCGCGGGGATCCCTTTCATCGGTCACGTCACCGGTGCCGACTTCCTGCACGATGCCGAGCGGTTTCCGAACGTCGTCAACCTGCGGGCAAGCTACTTCGACGAGGTGCAAGCGCTTGTGGCGAACATCGTCGGGGACCGGGGTCTCAGGCGACTCGGCATCATCTACCAGGACGACGCGTTCGGCCGTTCGGTGATGCGGAGCTATCTGGCGGCGCTGGCGGAGCACGACATCCCGCTGCTGGCGAAGACGACGTACTCCCGGAACACACATGCCGTGCACGCCAGCCTGTTCGGTCTCGCGAAGGCTGACCTCGAGGCCATCCTCTTGGTCGGATCGTACGCCGCGAACGCCGAGATCACGAATCTGGCGCACTCCCTGGGCCACGAGTACACGCTCGCCAACCTGTCGTTCTCGCTTTCCTACGAACTCCGGCGCCGCGTGGAAGCGCCGAGCGACCGAATACTCGTGACCGAGGTGGTTCCGAGTCCGAACGACAGCGACAGCATGCTCGCCGCCAGCTTCCGACGCGCGATGGAGGCACATGCCCCGCCCGGCGAAGCAACCCTTAACGAAATCTCGCTTGAGGGCTACCTGCTCGGACGATATGTCGCATCCATCCTCGAACGCATCGACGGCGACGTCACTCGGTCGGCGTTCATGGCCCAAGCGATGCCGTCGGAACCGGTAGGCATCGACGATTGGATCGTGTCTTTTCCGCCCGGGTCGAATACCGGGTCCACCTACGTTCGTCTCGCGCATTTGGGCTCCGATGCCGCAGCGGGCGGCGCAAACGGGGACAGCCCATGAAGCGCATGGACGAATTCTCCGCGGAGGAGACCGGCGAGGAGTGGCTGCGCGAGCTCTACAAGGTGGTCGCCCAGCGCCGCGGCGTGATGTTCCGGCTGATCACCGAGTCGACGCGGCTGCTGCTGCTCGGCAATGCCGGAGGCGCGGCGCTGATCATCGGCTTCATGAGCACGGCCGGGGGCGCGGAGGATCCCGCGTACCACTGGATTGCGCTCATGACGCTGGTGGTGTTCGGCGTCGGCATCCTCGCCTCGGCGTCGACGATGATCCTCGTGACGCTCGTGGCGATCAAGGAGGCGCACGGCGCGGAGACAGGCCTCAAACGCTTCGTCGACGGCGAGATCGACCGCACGCAGGTACTGTTCACGGTGGAGAACCAGACGTTCAGAATCGCCGACCTGGCGACCGCATCGGGCGTGGTCAGCGCAGTGGGCTTCATGGCAGGCGGCGTGGCCAGCATCGTGCTGCTTACGCTGTTCTTCTAATCCACCGGATCGTCTGCCGGTGAACATCTCCCCGCCGGTGCTGCTGGCCGTCTATTCGGCGGCCGTGTTCATCGCGTCGATAGCCGGGGGACGGCTGTCGGAGTACGGTGCGATGACGCACATGCACACGCAGCTCGTAATGAGCCTCGTCGCCGGCTTCATCCTCGGGATCGCCCTGTTCCACCTGCTCCCGCACAGCCTCGAACGGATTCCCGAGCCTGGATCCGTGACGACGGCCATGTTGTGGGTTGTGGCCGGGATGATCGCCATGATCGTCCTGTTGCGCGTGTTCCAGTTCCATCAGCACGATTTCAGCGACGATGCCGGCGTACACGGGCACTCCCAGGACGGCGGTGGCGGGCTGGTCGGGATCGCCTTGGGTCTGGGCCTGCATGCGGCCACGGAAGGTGTCGCCCTCGGCGCGAGCGTGCGCTTGGGTCTGACGGAAGACGGCGTGCTGCCCGGGCTCGGCGTCTGCCTCGCGATCCTGCTTCACAAGCCGCTGGATGCGTTCTCCATCACCGGGATGATGAATTATGGCGGCAAGACCAGCGGTGCGCGGCTCGCGGCCAATGTCGGCTACGCGGTCATCTGCCCCGTGGCCGCGGTGTTGAGCTATCTCGGCGCGGGCATGCTGGGCCCGGTGTTCGAAGGCCCGGCGTTGGGCTACGGGCTCGCGTTCGCGGTGGGTGCGTTCCTGTGCATCTCGCTGAGCGATCTGCTGCCCGAGGTCCACTTCCACCGTCACGACCGCGGCAAGCTCCTGCTCGCGCTCTTGGCCGGGGTGGCGCTCGCCTATGCGCTCTACTTCGTGGAGGCGATGGCGGCGCATGGCGACCATGCCCACTGAAGGGCGGCGGTTGTGAACACACCAGCGCGAGGAAGATCCACCAAGGCGCCAGGCGCGCGCCTCATGGCCCGTGCGGCGAGCGGGATGGTGCTCCCGTGGCTCGCGCTGTCTTCGGCAGCGACGGAAGAGCGCGTTCCTCTCGCGACCTTCGTGGACGACTCGGTTGTCGGCAACGCGGCCGTGCTCGCCGCCGAGGCGACGCTTCGCGCGCATGCTGAGCGGCGGGCGGGCGCCGCGCGGTCGTACGACAATCCGGAACTGTCGATTCAGTCCGAAGAAGTCGGGGCGTTTGGCGGCGGCGGCGACAAGGAACGCAGGTTCGTGTTGGGCGTGGCCACGCGGTTGGACATCCACGGCAAGCGCCGCGCGCGCGTCACGGTCGCCGAGGCGAGGCGACTCGTCGCGCAAGCGGAACTCGACAGCGTCAGAGCGGCGACCGCCGGCGAGCTGTTGAGCGCCTTGGCGCGGTGGTGGACGACCGTGGACAGGGCTCGGTTGCTCGCGGCGCACCAGGAGGCGATGGCGGACTTCGAGTCGCTGGCCGAGCGGCGGCGGGTCGCTGGCGACATCAGCCGCATGGAGGCGGGTCTGGCAACGCTCGCGCTCGCCGAGACCCGCATGCGGCGGGCGACCGCCGACGCGGAACGATCCGTTGCCAGGGAGGCCGTGCGCCGAGTGACGTTCGCCGACGAACCGAAGCGATGGCCGACACTGGACTTCGAGTTTCCGCCCCTGGCCGACGCGGCTGTCGAGGCCGTGTCCGAGCTGCCGGTCGTGCGTGCCGCAATGCTGGAGTCCCGAGCCGCGATCGCATTGGTCGGCGAGGAGACCCGCAACCGCCGGCCCGACCCGACGGTCAGTCTGGGCGTCGGCCGGGAAGCGGGCACGGGCCTCGCGGAGATCGGGGTATCGGTCCCACTCACCGTCCTCGACCGCCGTACGCACGCGGTGTCGGCGGCGACCGAGGACGCGACGGCGGCGGCCCGCGACGGCGACGATGTGGCGCGACGGGCCTTGGTCCGTTTCGAGGCGAGCGCGGAACGCTACCGGATAGCGAGAGGCGCGTGGCTCGGGTGGCTGAGCGACGGGGCCGGCTCGCTGGACGACCGCGAGGCGCTGGCGCGGCGGTCTTGGGAGGCCGGCGAGCTCGACCCAGGGCAATATCTGGTGCATGTGGCGGCGGTCACGGAACTGCGGATGCAGGCACTCGACCTGCGTCATACTGCCTGGCAGGCCTGGTTCGAGTGGCTGCACGCATCCGGGCGCATCGACGCCTGGCTTGGGGCACACCAGAAGGCACACGAGAAGGCAGGAGGAGACAAGTGACCGCCGTCAGGAGCATGACAGCGAGGGTGATCGCGTACGTCGTCGTAGCCGGGGTTTGGGCCACGGCGAACGCTGAGACGGAAGACGGGCACGGCGACGAGAGCGACGGACACGGCGACGAGGAAGACGGCGTCGTTGCGCTGAGCCGCGAGGAGCGGATCGATGCCGGGATCGAGATCGCGCGTGCGGAAATGAGGACATTGCGCACGACCGTGGTGCTGCCGGCCGAGGTGGTGGTGAACGGCTACCGGTCGGCTCGCGTCACGCCCAGGATACCGGCCGTTGTCGAGACGCGACACGTTCGTCTGGGGGATGTCGTGACATCGGGGCAGCCGCTGGCACGCCTGTCGAGCGTCGCCATGGCCGAGGCGGCCGGCGAACTCATCCTCGCTGCCTATGAGTGGCGCCTAGTGCGCGAACTCGGTTCGGAAGCGGTGTCCGGGCGGCGCTATGCCGAAGCGCGGACGGCTCAACGCAAGGCGATGGCCAAGGTGATCGCGTACGGATTGACGGAGGACCAGGCCCTTGAACTCGCAGGATCGGACGACATCGGCACGTTCGCCGGGCAGTTCGACCTGCTGGCCCCGCGCGCGGGCACGGTGTTCAGCGACGACTTCGTGATCGGGGAACGAGTCGAGCCGGGCCGGGTGCTCGTGGAAATCGTCGACGAGTCCACCGTCTGGGTCGAAGCCCGCGCGGCCGAGCTTCCGGACGTGACGCGGCACGATGCTGCCGTGGTCGTCACGGGCGATGGACGCCGCATCGCGGGGCAGGTCGTCCAGCATCACCACAGGCTGGACGAGGCCACGCGCACGCGTGCGCTCCGGATCGAGGTCGAGAACGTGGACGACGCACTGCACCCCGGTCAGTTCGTGGGGGTCGAGCTGGAGACCGGTGTTGCCGATCCTGTCCTGGCGGTACCGCGTTCCGCCGTCACCATGCTCGACGGTCGCGAGTCCGTGTTTCGGATCGAAGGCGACGAGTTCCACCCGGTGCCGATTACCACGGGCCGCGGCCCCGACGATTGGGCCGTCGTGCGTGCCGGCCTCGAACCGGGCGACATGGTTGCATCGGCCGGCGTCTTCCATCTGAAGTCGCTGCTGCTCAAGTCGTCGCTCGGAAGCGGGCATGCCCACTAGCGACACAAGACCCGTCGCCCTTCGGGCCGCCGGGTTTCGCCCCAGCCCAAGTCGTCCCAGCACTCCACCGGAATTGCCGCTGACGCGCCAAATCCGACCGACTCCTGGGGCGGACGTCTTCCGCGCAACCGGACGGAGACGATAGGACCTTGCTCGGACGGCTGGTCGAACTGTCGTTGCGCTATCGGGTGCTCGTCCTCATCGCCGCTGCGGGAGTCGCGTTCCTCGGCTGGCGTTCCGTGCAGACCGTGCCGATCGACGCCTTTCCCGACGTCACGCCCGTCCAGGTCAACGTCTACACGGAATCCCCCGGGCTCGCAGCCGAGGACGTGGAGCAGTTGCTGACGTTCCCCGTCGAGTCCGGATTGGCCGGGCTCCCGGGAGTGAGCCAGATCCGCTCGGTGAGCCTGTTCGGGCTGTCCTACGTCGCCGTGTACTTCGAGGACGACATGGACATCTACTTTGTCCGGCGCCTTGTCATGGAGCGCCTGCAGGAGGTCGGCGAGCGGCTCCCCGAGGGTTACGGGACGCCGGAAATGGGACCGAACTCGTCCGGATTGGGACAGGTCTTCTGGTACACGCTCGAGCGCGCGGACGAGGCGCTCGCGGACGCCGTGACCGACATGGACCTCCGCACGCTGCACGACTGGACGGTACGGCTGACGCTGAGAACCGCCCTGGGCGTGGACGATGTGATGTCCTGGGGCGGCCACGAGCGTCAGCTCCAGGTCGTCGTCGATCCGATGCGCATGATCGCCTACGACCTCGGATTCTCCGATGTGGTCGGCGCCGTCGCCGCGAACAACCGCCAGGTCGGCGGCCAGTTCGTCGATATCGGCGCCGAACAGTATCTGGTGCGCGGCATGGGTCTTGTCCGCAACGGCGACGACCTTGGTGGGATCGTCGTGAAGGTGCTGGACGGTACGCCGGTGTTCCTGAGCGACGTCGCCGACATCTCGGAAGGCGGCGCGGCGCGGTTCGGGGCCGTGACCCGCGACGGACGCGAAGTGGTGTTGGGTATGGCGTTGTCGCGAACCGGGGAGAACGCGGCCGGCGTGGTGGAGGCGGTGCGTGAGAGGATCGATTCGCTTGAGCGTGCCCTGCCGGAAGGCGTCGTGCTCCGTCCGGTCTACGACCGCTCGCGGTTGGTCGACGAGGCCACCTGGACAGCCATACGGGCGCTCGTGGAGGGTTCGGTGCTGGTCGCCCTCGTGCTGTTCCTGTTCCTGGGCGACCTGCGTTGCGCGGCGGTGGTGATCTCGGCACTGCCGATGGCGATGCTGATCGCGTTCATCTGCATGGGGCAGGCCGGCCTCTCGGCCAACCTGATGTCCCTCGCCGGACTGGCGGTGGGCATCGGCATGATGGTGGACGGAGCGGTCGTCATGGTGGAGAACACGTTCCGTACGATGGCGGCGCGGCGCTCTGGCGGCGGCCAGGTGGACCGAGCCGCGGCCGTACTCGACGCCGGTCGGGAAGTGGCGAATCCGGTCGCCTTCGCCATCGGCATCATTGTCGTGGTCTTCATCCCGCTGTTCGCGCTGGAGGGGCTCGAAGGCAAGCTGTTCAAGCCCATGGCGCTGAACATCGCCTTTGCGATGGCGGGCTCGCTGCTGCTCGCGTTGACCCTGATTCCGGTGCTGTCGGCGGCACTGGTGAAGCCCAGAGAAGAAAAGGACACCTGGCTCGTCCGCATGGCAAAGGCCGCGTATCTGCCGCTGCTCGGCTGGGCGCTGGCCAACCGGCGGACGGTCGTGGTCGGAGCATTGGGCCTGCTGGTCGCGGCATTGGCGATGTTCCCGTTCCTCGGCAGGGAGTTCATGCCGACGCTGCAGGAAGGCGACATCATGTGGCGCGTCACCGGCATCCCGTCGACTTCGCTCGACCAGTCGATCGCGGTGTCGATCGATATCGAGAACGCATTGGCCGGCTTTCCGGAGGTCGAGTCGACCGTCGCGATGATCGGCAGGGCGGAGAAGGGCGAAACGGTCGATGTCAACTACATGGAGGTGTACACGGCGCTGCGGCCCCCCGACGAATGGCCATCGGAACACGACTACACGAGCCTCGCGGAGGCGATGCGCGAGGAGATCGAACGGGTGGCGCCAACGACCGTGGTGGCGTTCACGCAGCCCATTCAGATGCGCGTCGAGGAACTGATCTCCGGCGTACGCGCCACGCTCGCGGTCAAGATCTACGGCGAGGACCTGGCCGAGCTGGACCGGCTGAGCACCGAAGTGAAGGACGTCGTGGCCGGGGTGGAGGGCGTCGCGGACCTATCGCTCGAAGCCAATCTCGGCAAGCCTCAGATTCGCATCGAGGTGCGCCGCGACCGGCTCGCCCGCTACGGCATGAACGCGGACGAGATCCTCGAGGTGGTGCGGACAGGCATCGGCAACGAACCCGTGTCCGCGCTTCTCGATGGCGTGCGGCGCTTCGACATCACGGTACGGCTGGACGACGCGTCGAAGGCATCCCCGGAAGCGATCGGGCGGATCCCGTTGCGGGCGTCCGACGGGGCCATCGTGCCGCTCTCTGCGGTGGCCGACGTGAGCGTCGCCGAGGGATACTCGTTCGTGCGCCGAGAGCGCCTCAGCCGCTATGCGGTGATCCAGATGGATGTGCGAGGCCGGGACGTCGACGGGTTCGTCAAGGAGGCCGATGCGGCGATCGCGTCGAGCGTGCACCTGCCCCCGGGGTACACGATCGAGTGGGGCGGCGCATTCGAGAACCAGCAACGTGCGCTGAAGCGGCTCGCGGTGATCGTGCCGCTGACGGTGTTCCTGATCTTCGTCCTGCTCTACACGGCGTTCGGCTCCGCACGTCACGCCGGGCTCATCATCGCCAACGTGCCTTTCGCCGCCATCGGCGGCGTCGCCGCGTTGGTCATCGGCGGCCAGCACGTGTCGGTGCCGTCGGCCATCGGTCTCATCGCGGTCTTCGGCGTGGCCATGCTGAACGGCATCGTGCTTGTCAGCTTCATCAACCAGTTGCGGGCTCAGGGCGCGAGCGTGCGGGACGCGGTACGACGCGGCGCGGAACTCCGGCTACGGCCGGTGCTGATGACCGCGAGCGTCGCGATACTCGGTCTGGTGCCGATGCTGCTCTCGTCCGGCGTCGGGGCCGAAACCCAGCGCCCGCTTGCCGGCGTGGTCGTCGGCGGGCTCGTGACGTCGACGTTGCTGACGCTTGTTCTGCTCCCCGTGATGTACGAGTGGCTCGAGGACAAGAGCGAGCCCGCAAGCGCCGTCAGATCTCCCTGAACTCGCGACCCTCGCGACGCAACACGGCGAGGCGCCTCATGAAGTCGTCGCGGCAGACGTAGCAGCCTTGGAGCATGCGCTGGGCGCTCGCCGGGTCGTAGCTTGAGCGCGCGTGCAGGATTCGGCGGTTGTCGAACACCTGGCACTCGCCCGCCTCCAGCCGGAACCGGTACTGCATCTCGGCACTCGAGGCGACGGCGAGCAGCTCCCGGTGGGCCCGGTAGAAGACCATCTGGTCGTCGGGTTCGACGTCCACGGGTCCCAGCAGCGCGGGGTGCAACCGCGTGCCGACGATGTCCCCGTTCTCGTCGACGTCGATGATCGTCGCCCGGTTGACGACATGCCAATCTGGCGAGCGGGATGCAAACGTCACCTGGCGGTTTGCGAGGATCTCGAAGGCACTTTCATCGGTGCTGCGTAGCGTTTCGGCGCAGGCGGCCGCGTCCACCAGGACGCTGTCGCCACCGGTGACGTCGTTCTTGAGGCAGTGCAGGAACTGGACGCCGGGCGGATAGGAACGACTGGGAAGGTCGTTGTGCGGCTGCAACGCGTTGGGGGTGTAGGCCAGATTCTCCGCCTGGGGCTTCGACTCGACCTGGAACAGCGACCGAAATGGGACTCCTCGACGAGGCTATGCGATGCGCGAGGGTCAGCACCGCGCCTTCGTGCGCGGGAACCCCGGTCGCCAACGCCACACCGGTATTCTCGACGTGTTCGAGCATCTGCAATAGTCCCAGGTCGGCATCCATGACCTCGGCATAGTCCACGGCCACGGACGCCTTGCTGAAGTCGCCTGCCTTCCAGATCCGCGGACGCCGCTTGCGACCGAGACGCGCCTCGCGCTCCGCCCGGTGGGCATCTGCTACTGTGGGAAATGGCGACTTCCGTTCGCGGCGCGGCTTCGTGCGCGGCACCCAAAACCCCGGACCGTTTGAAACGGGCGATGTTCCTTCCCGTGGCGGTTGTCGGTCTCCGCGGTTGGGCCATCGACGTGGGGTTCTCCCGCCCCGGCCCGCTAGGAGAGTGATCCGCCATCCACCCGGATGATGGCACCCGTCGTGAAGCTGCCCGCCTCGCTCGCGAGGTAGAGCGCTGCGCCCACCACCTCCTCCGGCTCGCCGCCGCGTTGCAGGGCGATGCCGGTCTTGGCGCTCTTCTCGAAGGCTTCCATGTTCCACGCCTTAGAGATGTCGGTGAGGAACGGTCCCGCCTGGATGCAGTTCACCCGCACCTTCGGCGCGTAGGCCCGGGCGAGCGAGAGGGTCAGCGAATTTATGCCGGCCTTGGCTGCGCCGTACGGCTCGGAGCCCGGGGTCGCCTGCACGGCAGCGGTGCTGCTGACGTTGACGATGGCACCACCCTCCCCGGCAGCCATGCGCTCGCCGATGATCGCCGAGAGCCGGTACGGGCCTTTCAGGTTGACGGCCACGACCTTGTCGAAAAGGTCCTCGGTGACCGCCGTGAGCTTCGGGTAGAGCGGCGACATGCCGGCGTTGTTGACCAGGATGTCCACGTTGCCGAACTCGGCATAGGCGGCGTCGGCCAGACCGTCCAGTTCGACCCAGTGACCGACATGGCAACCGTAGGGAAGCGCACGGACCCCGAACGCCCGGGCTTCGGCCGCAACCGCCTCGCAATTTTCCGCCTTGCGGCTGGTGATCACCACGTCCGCGCCCCGCTCGGCGAACGCGAGCACCATTGCCCTGCCGAGACCCCGGCTGCCGCCGGTGACCAAGGCGACCTTGCCGGTCAGATCGAAGAGATCGGCCATCTTGCTTCCTTCGGTGGAGTCGGACGGGCCAGTTTAGCGTTGTTGCAGGCGGCTATCGTGCGGGACAAAGACAAGCTCGTTGTCGCGCACCTCCAACGAGCCGAACGGGTCATCGCCGCTACCGCAGTGGGGATTCTCTCCGTACTCCACCTGGTAGTGGTCCGGCGGACGGCCGTCCGCCAAGGTTCGAAGGTCGTAGACGTCGTACACCGTGCGGTACAAACCGCGATCCCGAAGATCGGCGAAACAAGCCTCTTCTCCGGTGACGTCGACGATGTAGCGAGTTGTCACAGCACCGTCGGGTTCGTCCTCTTGGTTCCTGGTCACAACCTCACGCTTGCCACGACAGCGGGCGATTTGCTCGGCATCGCCGGTTCCGGAGCCCAGCACCAGTCTGCCGTCGTGCATGCGCAAGCTCTGGTCCACAGGGGTCGACCACCGATGCACGAACACGGTCTCGCCCGTGGATGCATCGAGCACGTGGACCTCCGTCCCGCTATACCCGACCACCCAGTTTCCGTCGTCGGAGACCGGCCCCAGCGTAAGGTCACGAGACCATCGTTCTGCCACCGACACTTCGCCTTCCTCGTGCCGGTATTCGTGCCTGACCATGGCAAGACCACCGCCGCGCGTT
>LXNJ01001451.1_pt1 | contig 13980 bp, 9 predicted proteins | sample 809081 | NCBI WGS metagenome assembly LXNJ01 (sample SAMN04870510, study PRJNA318959) | sponge metagenome | biome: sponge; feature: marine sponge reef; material: water | host: Petrosia ficiformis | place: Greece: Milos, Mediterranean Sea | collected 2013-05-29 | depth 5-7 m
TTCGTCGGCGACTCGGGCGGGTCGCGCAGGCGAGGCGGCCAAGGTGGGCGTCTCCGCGGCGGAACCCGCGGGCGAGGAAGCCGGAGCAGCCTGATCGGCCGGAGGAGGAGCCGTGCCGCGACCTGGAGAGGGCACCGTCCCGCGAGCCGGAGGGGGCGCATCCCGGGCCGGGGCTTCCGTCGACGGGGAGGGCTCGGGCGAGGCGCGACCGGTCCGTGCGGTGTTGCAGGAGACAACGATCGGAACGAGCGCCAGGAGGGAGGCGAGACCCGCCGTGCGAAGGGGCGTCGCGCGGCGCGAACCGGACGTCGCCCGACTATTCAGCGCAAGCACCGGTTGACGACTTCTTCCCCCCGGACGAAGTTGACAGCCCGCTGGCCATCCATGGACTGCTGAAATCGAGGACTGGCGCAAGGTAATGGTTTCCGCAGGTTTCCGAAAATCGCGGGTCGGCGCCGGTCTGGTTGCCGCGGGCGCGGTCCTCCTCGCCGTGAATCTGGTCGCGCGCGGCGGGCGCGATTCGGCCGTGGACGCGTCGGGCGGCGCCGGCGCGCAGGCGGCCGGCGAAGCCCGCCCCGGCATCGAGGTTCTGCTCGCGGACTCCATCCACCTGGTCGAGGGCCGCCGCGCCGGGCTGGTCACCAACCACACGGGCATCGACCGCCGGGGCGTCTCCACCATCGACCTCCTGCACCGGGACGCGCGCCTGGAGCTGGTCGCGCTCTATTCTCCCGAGCATGGCATCCGGGGCGAAGCCGAAGCGGGCGAACTCGTCGACAGCGGGATGGACCCGAGCACCGGGCTGCCGATCCATTCGCTCTACGGAGCGACCCGCAAGCCGACGCCGGAGATGCTGGAAGGCGTCGAGGTGCTCCTCTTCGACATCCAGGACATCGGCGCGCGCTACTACACCTACGTCTACACCATGGCGCTGGCGATGGAGGCAGCCGGTGAGGCCGGGATCCCCTTTGTGGTGCTGGACCGGCCCAACCCGATCGGGGGCGCGGAGGTGCAGGGGAACGTGCTGGATCCCGCGTTCGCCTCCTTTGTGGGCATGTACCCCATCCCAATGCGCCACGGGATGACGCCGGGCGAACTGGCGCGGCTCCTCCAGGGCGAGTTCGGGGTGGACGTGGAGCTCGGCGTGGCTCCGCTGTCGGGATGGAGCCGCGGCGACTGGTTCACCGACACCGGGCTGCCCTGGGTGGCGCCTTCGCCGAACATGCCTTCGGTGGAGAGCGCCCGTCACTATCCGGGCACCTGCCTGTTCGAAGGGACCAACCTGTCCGTGGGCCGGGGCACGCCCATCGCCTTTCAGCAGATCGGGGCCCCCTGGCTGGACGGAGAGGCGCTGGCCGCGAACCTGGCGGCGTACGGCCTCCCGGGTGTGCGCTTCGAGGCGGTTCGCTTCGTGCCGGAAAACCCCGGCGACGGCAAGCACGGCGGAGTCGAGGTGGGAGGCGTGCGCCTGGTCGCCACCAATCCGGGCTACGACCCCACCGAGGCCGCGGTGGCCGCGCTCATCGAAGCTGCCGCGCTCTCCGGCGACCGGTGGGAATGGCGCGAAGCCACCTTCGACCGGCTCGCGGGCACCGATCGCCTGCGGTTGGCGGTTGAGGCGGGCGCGTCCCTGGAGGAGGTGCGCGCCGCATGGCAGCCCGACCTGATCGGATTCCGGCGGGTGCGGGAACGGTATCTCCTGTACTGACCGGCGTCCGGCCAGGTTACAGAGCCTTAAGGCACCCGCCCCGGGCTTCTTGAACCCCGCACGAGGTCCACGGCGCTCGTTTTCGTGCGTTGCAGAATGGGGTATCCGGTGGGGGTCGTGCCGAGCACGCGCCGATGCATCGAGTTGCCGGCGAACTCATCCTTGATGATGGCTACCTGACGATCGAACACTCCGCTAACCAGGCGCTCGCAAAAGCGCCAGGTCAGGTGGGCTCGAGGAACCGGCTGGGTCGTGACCAGATCCAGGATCGCCTCACCGGGGAACCGGTGGTAGTCCGAATATTTCAGGGGCAGCTTGTCTGTGGGCAGAGACTCAAGGTCGACGTTGTCAACCACCACGAGGATGGGGATGGAACTCAGAAGCAACCCCCTTCCCAGTGGGTCGACGGAAGGCCTGAACCCGACGTGCTCCATGTTGGGCACGGCCGGATTGTCGATGTCCTGACCCATGCCGAACACCTCGAAATCGGCCCGCGAGAGGTCCGGGAGTCCGGATCCGGGATAGAGTTCGTCATGATTGATCGCCTGTTGCGCCACTACGCGGGCCTGACCCGGCAGGACGGGGTATTCCCGTCCCGAGCCGGGGAATCGGAGTGCGCGCTGCGCCCAGATGCCTTCGGAATCGAGCCGCCAGCGTTCATAGTCCACGCAGCGGTCTGGCGAAGCGTCGCTTTCCCACACGAAATCGAACGCCTGGGCGATGATCTTGCCATCCAGGTACACGGTCGTGTCCGCGTTGTTGTAGACCTCGACATACTTGGCCAGCGAATACTGGACAGTGGGGCCACCGATCTCGCGCGGCGACCAGTCATGGACCTCGCTGATTACGAGGGAGCCTCGGCGACCGGCCACCGCTTCGACATCCGCGGTGCTGGACGGCGGCTGGACCTGGATGCGGTTGCCGCCCCCGAAGGCGTTGACGCCGCTCAGGGCCGAGTCCGCCTCGTTGATCCGGGCCGTCTCGTCTGCATTCAGGAGGCGAAGGGACGTGATGTCATAGCGGCCGGGCAGAAGCCCGGCGAAGGTAACTTCCCCGAGGGAGTCCGTGGTGCCCACCTCGACCGGCGACTCGCCGACACGCCGGATTCTGACGTGCGCCTCCTGCACGCGGTCGGCTGCAGCCCCAAGAGCCTTAAGCGCCTGACTCGCTTCGCCGGCCGCCATAACCGTGACGGTCAGGCTCCCTCGCTGGACCGTGTCTCCGACGCTGCGAGGGGTAGTGTCCGGAGGCGGAGGCCGAAGTTCGACGGGATCGTCGCCAGGCGAACAACTCGCAAGGAAGCAGCCGAGAGCCGGACCCCAGAGCCCGACCGCTCTACGCGTCACGCTCGCAACCCCGGTCGCTTCACTTCGGTTCACGTCCGTACCTCAATGGGTATCCTGACCTATCCGGGACTCCAACCGTACCATCGGCGTCCATCTACAACCAATGAGCCTAAGATTTTTCTTACGGCACCCGCCCCGGGCTTCGTGCACCGCGTACCAGATCCACCGCGCTCGTCTTCGTTCTTTGGAGGATGGCGCGGCCATTGGGAGTTGCGCCGAGCACACGCCGGTGGATGGCGTCGCCCGCAAGGCCGTCCCAGATAGGAGCCGCCTGGCGGTCGAAGATCGGGTTTAGCAAGTGGTCGCAGACCCGATAGTCCCAGTCCAATGTTGCCGGATCGTGGTAGACCGCGACGAGGTCCAGGATCGTTGCCGGCGGAAACCGGCGGTAGTCCGAATCACGCAGCGGAAGCTTATCCGTCGGCAGCGACTCAAGATCGACGTTGTCCGCGATGAACGGAGTGTAGTAAACATGGACTAGCCCTCGACCCAGCGCGTCGACCGATGGTCGAAAGCCCACGTGCTCCATGTTGGGCACCGCGGGGTTGTCCGCGTCCTGTCCCGTCCCGACGACCTCAAAGTCAGCCATCGACAGGTCTGGCAGGCCCAGCTCGGGGTGCACCTCGCGATGGTCGATCGCCTGAGCGGCCACGACCCGGGCTTCATGCGGAGCAAGCGGGTACTCGCGACCGGTGCCCGGAAAGCGCAGGTGTTGCTCTGACCAAACGCCATCCGGATCCAGCCGCCAGGACTCAAACTCCGTGCAGTTGTCCAACGAGGACTCGTTCAACTCGCTCTCCCACACGTACCAGAGGCCGTGGCCAAGAATCTTGCCGTCCAGGTATACAGTGGTGTCCGCATTGTTGTAGACCTCGATGTACCTTGCCTGGCTGTATTGCGCCGTAGAGCCACTCGCGACGCGCGGCCACCAGTCAAGAATCTCGCTGATCACCAGGGAGCCTCGGCGACCGGCTGCGACCTCAACTTCCACCGTACTCGTAGGCGGCTGCACCCGCGTGCGTGTACCGGCGCCCAAGGCGCTGATGCCGGCCAACATCGAATCTGCCTCGGCGACTTGGCTCCCCTCGTCCACGCTCAGGAGGCGCAAGGACGTGATGTCATATCGCCCGGGCAGAAGCTGGGTGAAGGTGACGTGCCCGAGGGAGTCCGTCGTGCCCACCTCGACCGGCGAATCGCCGACACGGCGGATTCTGACGTGCGCCCCAGGCACGCGGTGGGCAGGAGTCCCCAGAGCCAAGAGGGCCTGACTAGCTTCGCCAGCCGCCGTCACCGTGACCGTTAGGCTCCCTCGCTGAACCGTGTCTCCCGGGTTGCCGGTCGGGGCGTCCGGAGGCGCCTCACGGTACTCGACGGGGTCGTCGCCGTGCGAACAGCTGCCCAAGAGGCAGCCGAGAACCAAACCCGAGAACCCGCCAACTCCTCGCATGATGACTGCAGCCCCGGTCGCTTCACGTCGGTTCACTTTCGTACCCTATGGGCTTCGAGGAGCAGGTCCGGGGGCAGCCGGCAATGGCCGGCCACCCCGCAGGCCCCACGTCCCTACAACGTCAGGCGCATAGGCATTGCCCGATGCCTGGGGGCAAACAAATGCTGCCGCCAGCATTGCAGCACACCCCGCACCAGAGTTCGGGATCGTCAGAGAGCAAACATCCGCTGCAAGGCTCGTTCGTGGTCTTGCCACTGCCACGTGCCGCTTCCGCCGTCCCGAACGCGATGACCGAGGCTACCAACAGCCCCAACAGCACCTGCCGAACCACCGCGACGCTCTTCTTCATGAGTACCTCCAACCAAGGGTGAACAACAGGCCGAAGCCTCGTGCTTCGGCGCGACTTCCAACCGCAAAGCGTCCTTCACGCCGACGCTTGATGGATCATGGTCCCGCCACCGCCGCGGTCACGACCGAGTCCACGACGGGATCCGCCCAGTCACCGAAGATCGAGCCGAGCCTCACGTACTCGACCGCGCCGATCTCATCGACCACCAGCGTGATGGGGATGCCCCGCACCCGATACAACTAGCGGTAGCGCTCGTCGTCGAAGAGAACCATCGGGAAGCGGAGTCCGTGCTCCTCCACGTACGCCCGCGTTGCCGGCGCCGGATCCAGGGACAGGCCGTACACCTCGACGGATGCATCGTCGCGCCCGACCGCCTCCGCTATCCGAGACCACGCCGGGAGTGTGACGAGGCAGTTCCCGCACCGCGTATCCAGCATGAAGAGGACCTGCCGGGTTCCAGGCGCCGCCACGCCGATCCTGACCTCGTCACCCTCCAAGGTGACGCCGTCGAACGCGGATACGACCATGCCCGCATGCGGAAAACCCACCTGCCGCCGGACCGTCTGCCGGAGATCCTCCGCCTCAACACGGAGCTGCCGCTTCTGAATCGTCAGCAGAGCCGACAGACCTGCAAGAACCACCGTCAGTACCGTCAACGCGCGCCAATGACCAATCACAAGTCTGCCCCGCGACGTCGGCTCTCCCCTCCTCCGCCCATCCGGCTGGATCCACCCATCCGCTCACCTCCATGTCGGCCAACGCCTCGATAAACACGATCACCATGCAAGACAACGTTTGAGCACCATGAAACACGACAGAGCGAGCGGTGCGCTGTTCGCTCGCCCATGTCGCAACCGGCCCGGCGCAGTCCCCGGCATCCCCGTGGTTCATCGCCTCCGAGACGCTTCTCTGGTCTCTTGCCGATGCTCCGAGCGGCGCGCATACTCTACTGGCGGCTTCAGTCGCCTGGGTCCTTGTGGTTGTCCGCTCCGAAATTCGCGGATCAAGGTTGCCAGGCGAACGCTTGCTGACCGGAAGCCCGGTCGTCGTTGCGTTCATTCCCTTCCCCGACCCCGCCCGCTTGTCACGAAACGCCCTCCTGAAACGTTGCTTCTTTAACGGCGGACGCGTCCCGACCCGAGTCTGCGGGCTCGGACCCGTGCCCGGCGTCCCGGAGCGAGCGGTTGGACCCTAGAGAACTCTTCAAAGAGGTCTATCCCGCGCTTCTGGGGCGTTGCCAGGCCATGACGAGCGATCCAGACATGGCTGCGGACGCGGCTCAGGAAGCGTTCGCCCGTTTGGTTGAGAGGAACATCCGCGGATCTCGCGACAAGCTCAGGGGCTGGCTCTTCCGGACGGCCGAAAACGCGCTCCGCGACAACTTGCGGCGAGAAAGAACGCGACGACGTCTGACGCGGTGGCTACCAGACCGGGGGCGGGAGGCTCCGCAACCCGATGAGGAGGTGGAACGGAGCGAGCGCATTCGCGCCGTGCGGGCGGCGCTGGAGGCTCTGGACGACAGGACGCGGAAGCTGCTCGAGATGAGCACGGCGGGATTCTCCCAGCGCGAGATCGCCCAGCATCTGCAAGTCGCGACGACTTCGGTGTCGACTCTGCTGGCCCGCGCCAGACGGGACCTGAGTACCATGCTGCAAGAACAAGGGTATCGCCATGAATCATATTCCTGAAAGGCGACTCCAGGCTTTCGTCGAGGGGTGGCTGTCGCCCGAGGAACGGCGTGAGGTGGAGCGCCATCTGGAGGAGTGTCCCGCCTGTTCGGCGGTGCACCAGGAGCTCGCGGCACTTCGCCGTCTGGCTCGGCGCGCCATCGGCGAGTTGCACCCCGCTCCCAATGTCGAGGCGTCGTGGAGGGAAGTGATGCGGCGAGTGCGGACGAAGCGGCAACGCACTGGGCGTCTACGCCGCCTGGCGGCGTGCCTGCTCGTTGCGGTCCTCGCGGGCGTCTACGCCTTCGTCCCCGCGTCTCCATTGTACGGGTGGGCGGGACGCGCCTGGGAGCGCGTCGTGGCGCTTTTCGCCGACGAGACCGGCAACGCGCCCGCGGAGGTCATGCCGGCCGAGACCGAGCCGGTCCCGTCCCGGCGCCGGGAGTCGGACGAATCGGCCGCCGCCCTTCCGACTCCTCCGGCCGAAGCGGGAATCTTCCTGGAAGCGACGCGCGAGCCGGTCCGGATCGCGCTCGACGAAGTGCGCCCCGGGACCGAGATCCGCGTGGTCTTGGTTAACGGGATTGAGGCGGGCGTCTTCGGCTCCGCCGCCTCACGGTTCCGGAGTGAGCCCGGCCGATTGGACGTTGCAGTACGGGGGGCGTCCATCCGGGTGGAGATCCCCAGGGAAGCGGAGCAAGTACGGCTCCTCTTGCACGGGGAGGTCCTCCTGCTCAAGGACGGAGCGTCTCTCGACGTGCGCGGCCCGGTCGCCAGCCGCGGGCCGGAGGAGATCCGTTTCCTGGTTCCGGGCGGATGAGATACCGGCCCCGGCGGCCGCGTTGCCTCAGTCTCGCCCTCCTCCTTTTTCTCGGCGGAGGTGTCCCGCCCGCTCCGGTCCAGGCGCAGGTGGAAACCGGGCTGGAAGGCTTCGTGACCGACCGGGACACCACCCGGCCCATCGCCGGGGCCGCGGTGTCGATCGAGGGACTCGACCTGGGCGTGGTCACGGACTCGGCCGGGCGCTATCGGCTGCGGGACATCCCGCCGGGGCCCCAGGTCCTCTCCGTCGAGATGATCGGATACGCCGCGGCCCGCGTCCGGCTCGCCATGCCCGCGGCCGGGGTCATGGAGCTCAACGTGGCGCTCGCCACGTCACCGCTTCGACTCGAAGGCATCTCGGTCACGGCCGATCCCGTGTCCAGGGCCCGCGGTGAGTTGGGCACCGCGAGCGTCATCGAACAGGACGCCATCGACGTTCAGACCGCCACCTCGCTGTCCGGGCTCCTGGAGCTGATACCCGGGGCCGTATTGAGACCGCCGGGACTGGACGACGTCGAACAGATCTCGCTCCGCACCGTACCGACCAGCTCCGTGCTGAGCCTCGTGGGAAGCGGCCCATCCCCCGCCGAACTCGCGTCCTTCGGCACGCTCATCGTGATGGACGGCGTTCCCATCTCGAACAATGCCAACCTGCAGAGCCTGGGCCCTCGCGGAGAGCTGCGCATCCCCACGAGCGCGGGAGGAGGGATCGACCTGAGGCGCATCCCCGCAACGACGCTCGAGCGGGTCGAGGTGATCCGCGGCGTGCCGTCGGTGCGCTTCGGCGACCTGAGCCACGGCGTCATCGTGGTGGACACGCGCGCGGGAGCCTTCGAACCGCGTCTGGAGAGCATCTTCGATCCCTTCACCGCGGGCGGGAGTTTCGTCGGCGGATGGGGTCTCGCTTCCGACGGCGCGATGTCAGGCACGCTGGACGTCACCGGCACGCGCCCGAGCCCCGGCTTCAACGACAACGAGTCGGTCCGGTTCTCGAGCCAGTTCTCTCACCGGGCGGACCTGGGCAAGGCGTTCGCGACGGGCGCGGGGAGCCAGCCCATCCCCAGGCTTCGCCTCGACACCCGCCTGGACCTCTTTCAGGTCGTCCACGACAACCCGGAGGACTCCGTGGTGTCGCCGGGGGCTTCGTCCTGGAGCCGCGACCGGGGCCTGCGCGTCTCCGAACGCGCCAGGCTCAGCCTCTCACCCGGGTTCCTGCTCGAGTTCACGGGCGCGCTGGATCTCACGCAACAGCGCTCGTTCGTGGAGGCTCCTCGCGCGCGCGGCGCGATGCCCTTTACCGACCGGGTGACCGCGGGCCGCTCCATCGGACGGTTCATCGGCGGAACCTACCAGAGCCGCGTGGCCATCGACGGCGATGTCCGCCAGGTCTTCACGCGCCTCGAAGCCGACCGCCGGACGAGCTGGGTCGGCCTCGATCACCGTGTACGCGCCGGGACCGTTCTGCGGCGCGAGTGGAACGCCGGGCCCGGCTACCAGTTCGACATCGAGTTTCCCCCGCAGATGAGCTTCAACGGCGTCCAGGGCTTCGACCGACCGCGGCGCTTCGACGACCTCGGCGCGGTGGCGGCAAGCGCCGTCTACCTGGACGATCGTGTCGTGGGCGCGCTCGGTGGGCGGTGGAGCTACGACGTGCAGGCGGGCCTCCGGCTGGACCTGCTGCACGACGCGGGGCACTGGGCCTCCGGCGTGCGGGACGGCGTGCTCCAGCCGCGGCTGAACGCGCAGCTCTCCCCGCGGCCGTGGCTGCGCCTGCGGGCCGGAGTCGGCCGGACCGCCAAGCAGCCGTCTCTCGGACAACTCAGCCCCGCGCGGCAGTTCTACGACGTTGTGAACGTGAACTGGTTCGCGCCCGATCCCGCGGAGCGGCTGGCCGTCCTGACCACCTTCATTCAGAACCCGGACAACCCGGCCCTGGGATTCTCCCGCACGACGAAGGCGGAAGCCGGGATCGAGGTGGCTCCCGCGCGCGATCTGTCCGTGAGCGTGACCGCGTTTCGGGACCGGACCGAGGGCGGGGTGGGGATCCGGTCCACTCCAGCCGTCATCTTTCGGGACCGGTACGAGTTGTCGGATTCGACGATCGGCACCGGCGCTCGTCCGGAGATTCGCGACCCCCCGATGGCAAGCGACTCCACTCCGGTCATCCTGGATATCCCGGACAACAACCTCACGCTGGCGGCGAGGGGCCTCGAGCTGACGGCGCGGCTCCCACAGCTGCGTCCCCTGCGCACGGCTCTCGAAGTACAGGGCGCGCTTATCGAGACCGAGTTGCTGAAGGACGGCCTCGACTTCGGCACGCGCTTCGGTTCGTTCCAGATGGACGAGCGCGTCGGGCGGGCGCCGTTCTGGGAGAGCGTGAAACAGACCGGCGTGCGCGCGCTGCTGACCTACCGGCTCGTGCACCACCAGCCGGATCTCGGGCTCGTGATTACGGGGACCGTGCAGCACTTCGCGTACGAGAAGGTCGAGAATGTCGCTCAGACGGACACGCTGGCGTGGGTGGGATACATCACCCGCGGCGGCGACATGGTCCGGGTGCCGGCGGCAGACCGGGGCCGACCCGGGTTCGCTGACCTCCGCGAGCCGCGCACCAACGTCTTCACGCGTCCCGACGAGATCGCACCGGACTGGTTCCTGAACCTCCAGGTCACCCTGGATCTCCCCTTCGATGGCCGGCTATCGCTCTGGGCCTTCAACGCCCTGGACCGGCCGGGGACGCGCGGGAACGAAGACCAGAGCCCACGCTTCAACAGGGGACTTCGCTTCGGCCTGGAGGGCGCGTTCAGGCTGGGCTGGCTCCTGGGACCAGCCCGGGATCCTGCCGGCGGTGAGGCGAACCCGTGACCTCGAAGTGCAGGGTGCGCTCATCGAGACCGAATTGCTGGCGGCTCGACGGAGGTCGCTTCGCAACCGCCGTGGTCGTGATGGTTCTCGCCGCGCCGCAGCCTGCCGCCGCGCAATCGGCGGACCCGCTCACGCCCGTCCGGTCGCCGGAGACTCCTGGCTGGATGACGGCGTGGAGCCCGCTTGCGCGACCGGGCGCATGGGAGCGCGAAGTACCGTCCGCGCCCCCGTCTCTCCGGCTGCTCGACGCCCCCGCTCCGCGCGTCGGGCAGCTTTGGAGCACGGGGACGCCCGCGGCGCTGGCTCGTGAGGCGGAGGACGCCTGGGGCGAGATCCGGTTCCGGGGCGGCGGCGACGTGGGAGCGTACCGGAGGCCTCTCGACGCGCGCGACCACCGTGCCGTCCAGTTGTCGGCGCTCCGCTGGCAACCGCTGGGTGAGCGTTCGGGGGTCGCGGGACGAGTCGTCGCCGACGAAACGATTTCGGACGTGGGCTCGCTCGCCACCTACCTGGTGCGCCACTCGCCCGATCCCTTCGTGTTCACCGACACCACGACCCCGCCGATGCGGCACGTGCGGGTACGACTGGAAAGCGCCTATGGATGGCGCGCGGGGCCCTGGGCGATCGGAGCCGGGCTCGGCCTGGAGATGAGCGATGACCGCACGCGCAAGGCCCGCGCGGCACGGCTGGGACGGGCATCGGCACCGGCGCTGAGCTTCGGCCTGCTGCGCGTCCTGTCCGACGCGGGCCTCTCGGTCTCGGCCTTCGGGCGCTGGGCCGAAGCCAACGAAAACAGCCGAATCGCCTTGCCGGGCGGGATCGTAACGGAGGTCGTGGAGCTCGATGGCCTCGGGGATCCGGAGCCGCGCCGCGCGGCCGGCCCCAGCATCGTCGCGCGCAATGTCGGGCGAAACAACTATGCCGTGGGCGGGGGGCTCGCGGGGCGCATGGGCCAGTGGCACTGGGTGGTGCACGGCGAGCGGGAGCACCTCGACAACGTCCATGTGGGCTCACGCCTGACCGACGAGGTGCCGAACCGATGGGAGGCGAAGGGCTGGAGGGTCGGACTCGATGCCCTCGGCCGCGCGGGACCCCTCAGGGCCGTGGTGTCGGCCCGCTATGCCGCGCTGGACGGGGACGCATTCCGCCGGGATCTGGAGGGTCAGGGCGCGATATTCCGCGCGCGGCAGCGGACGTTCACGGGATTCGTGGATCTGCGGGCGGCCGCCGCCGACTCGGTCTGGATCGCGGGACTCCGGGTCTCGATCGGCCGAAAGACGCGCCTGCGCCGGGATTTCCTTGTGCAGGTCACGGAGGACATCGCCGACGCGAGCCCCGGCGTGAGCCTGGAGGCTGCCCGGTGGCTGTCGGAGCGCGTGGCCCTCTCGGTGGGAGGCAGCTTCTCGCGTTACGACCCGTCGGGCACGATTCCGGACTCGGGGGTTTTCGGTCGGATCCAGCCGGAGCTCGTGGCCCCGGAGTTGGCCCTCCACGCCACGGCGGCCCGCGCATATCAGGCATCCGCAACGGTGTTCGCCCACCTTGCGCGGGGCGCGACGCTCGTGGTGCGCGGCAGGTTTGACCGCTCGGGGCCGGTGGATTCGGTTCCGGGCGTGGGCGCGGAGCGGTCGCTCTGGAGCATTGCGGCGGGCGTGGTCTGGGTGGGAAGGTGAGCCGGCTCTCGGTGAATGCGCCTACGGGCGATGATGGGTCCGGCGGCGACGCCACACCGGCCGCGGCATGGAGGGACGGACGCCCTACGAGGTGTGCAAAGGCCGAGATCTCCCGGAGGCGCACCCGCAAACCCCTCGGCCAGCAAGGAGGTGAAGAAAAGCAGCGTAGCACCTGACTCTCGTGAGGCCAGGTGTCAGGTGAATATCGTACTTGTACAAACAGTGGGGTGTTCAAGATTGGAGATTACACCCAATCGTAACCAAACCAATTGACATCTAGTCTTGGGTTAGAAAACGAACCCCTGGAAAAAGGAGCCTCAAGAAGCCATAAGTAACAAAGACGCAGGGATCAAGGTATACTGGCAGTCAGGGCGGGCTCTTTCGTTGAGTCTTCCATTCCCGTACAGCGTCAGATGTTGTTCACGCTGTACGCCAGCCTAAATGTCGCCGATCCTGTTGATGAGGTTGTGCGCAGCCCAATCGTTCCCGTCGAGGGCCGCGACCAGGATACGGTCGTTTGATTGATGTGTCGAACGACGGGAAGAACAGGCACAAAACTCTTGGCTTCGAGTACCACTGCGTCCGCATCACCGGCTAGCCGCAAGAGCTCGTCCTGATCCCGCGCCAGGATACACCGGCGGTCACCGGCAACAGCCTGTATCTCCGCCCACGCACTCGCGGAGGCGAGCACCGCGATCATCCGCCGCCACCGGGGCTGAGCGTTCCTGGGACCTGTCGTCGAACACCTGCAGGCGCACAGGTACCGAGCGCTCGTTCTTGACCATCTCCCGGCGGACCAGTCGTCCATGACATCCCAGTCATCCTCCCGCTCGCATTCGCGTCCAACGCGCATCTCCATTCACAACAACGTTTGAGCACCTCGAATCCCGACAGCCGCAGGGCCGCGTATGGCGCCGGTCGGCGAGTCCCCGGGTTTATGGACCTCGGGGTAGCGATCGAGCCGGTCGGTTGGAGAGGACCGAGAGCAGGGCGCGGGCCGCCACCTCGCCCGCGTCTGGACAGCGCGGCGAAGGCGCCGCCATTATTCAGCCCCCGCGGTTCGACAGCCTAGACGTCAGCCCCGGCATCCCCCTATCGAGAACCGATTCCGAAGAGCCCAGCCGGTGCCGAAACTCACCACGGAGCTGCGCGCACTCCATGATGTCGCGCGCGTAAGCGGGCTCGACCAGCGACGCTTTGCGCCCGACGCCTACTGGACCATCCTCGACCCCATCCTGAACGGCAGCGCGGCGCTGGCGTGCGAGAGGGTGGGCGAGAGCGCCGAGGGTCGGCCCATCCGCATGGTGTCGTTCGGCGAAGGTGAAGCAGGGGTGCTGGCCTGGTCCCAGATGCACGGGGACGAGAGCACGGCGACCATGGCGCTGGCGGACATCCTCTCATTCTTGGCCCGGCACCCGGAACACGCTCTGGTTCGAGCGCTGTCCCGCCGCCTGAGCCTCCATTTCGTTCCCATGCTCAACCCGGACGGCGCGGCCCGCTTTCAGCGCCACAACGCGGCCGGGATCGACGTGAACCGGGATGCCCGACGCCTCGCCACCCCCGAAGGGCGCGCGCTGAAGTCGGTCCACGACCGGATACGGCCCGAGTTCGGCTTCAACCTGCACGACCAGAGCCCGCGTTTTCGCGTCGGGGACTCCGACCGCATGGCGGCCATCGCGCTCCTGGCGCCGGCCCACAACGACGAAGCCGAGGTCACCGCGCGGCGGCGCGCGGCGATGCGCGTGTGCGGGGTGGTGCGCACGGCGGTCGAGCCGCTGGTGGGCGAGCACGTCACCCGCTACGACGACGCCTTCAACCGACGGGCCTTCGGCGACCTTATGGGAGCCTGGGGCGCGAGCACGATTCTGATCGAGTCCGGAGGATGGCCGGACGATCCGCAGAAGCAGCATCTGCGCATGGTGAATTTCGTCGGCATCCTGTCCGCGCTCGGGTCGATCGCCGACGGCAGCTTCGCGGAGGTCGACCTCGCCCTTTACGACGAGCTGCCTCCGAACGGGCGCATGGTGAGCGACCTCCTGCTGGCCGGGGGCACGCTGATCGCGCCGGGTCTTCCGCCGATGGTGGCCGACGTGCTCATCGAGT
>LXNJ01001452.1_pt1 | contig 13979 bp, 11 predicted proteins | sample 809081 | NCBI WGS metagenome assembly LXNJ01 (sample SAMN04870510, study PRJNA318959) | sponge metagenome | biome: sponge; feature: marine sponge reef; material: water | host: Petrosia ficiformis | place: Greece: Milos, Mediterranean Sea | collected 2013-05-29 | depth 5-7 m
AGCGCGGCGAAGCCGATGACGCGGGAGATCATGAGCGGCAGGCGGTAGATGAAGAACCACACGGCTGTCGACAGCGTCACCTCGCTCCCCATCAGGTTGTCGACTCGGTTGAAGACGTCGCTGGCGAGGTGCAACAGGATCACCACCAGCAGCGTCGCGCAGAACACGCGGAAGAACTGCCTCAGCAAGTAGCGGTCGAGGCTGCTTCCCGGGGGAGGTTGCAGCGGGGAGTCGATCATTTCGCGGCGGCCTCCCGGCTCGGGCGTGCTCGGCTCAGGGCCCGTATCCAGCTCCGGGGCTTCAGGTCCAGGGGAGACTCACGCAGGGTCCCGAGGAACAGGTAGAGGGAGATGAGTCCGACGACGATGTTGGGCAACCACAGCGCCAGCCAGGGCGGCAACTTGCCGTTCTCCCCCATGGCGGTTCCGACCGAGAGCAGGGCGTAGTAGGCGAACAGCCAGGCAACGCACGAGGCGACTCCCTGTGAACGGCCCCGCGCCGACGGGTTCCGCGCCAGCACGATGGCGATGCCCAGCAAGGCGAAGACCAGCGGCGCGAACGGGAGCGCGAATCTCCGGTGCAGTTCCAACCTTTCCGGTATGGCGCCGATCCCCTGCGCCGATTGGGACCGGATGGTCTCGCCCAGCCGTTGCAGGGGCATCTCCGCCGGGCTTCGCGGCCCGCGGTCGAGCGGCGACAGGATCCGGCCGAGCTCGAGGTTCAGGTCGTAGACGTTGAACGACGTCTGGCTGAATCCGGCCCCGGAATCCCTTCGCTCATGTATCCTGCCGTCGAACAGGCGCAGCCCGATGGAGTTGGTCTCGTTGTCGGACAGTAGCAGGCCCACCCGCGCGATGATAAGATTCTCGGCGGCCTCCTCCCTCTGGTCGACGATCAAGACACCCTGGAAGGTGTTCCCTGGAGGAACGACCTTGTCGACATAGATCAGGACCTTGGGGAAAAGGTCGTTGAACACGTTCTCCTTGAGCAGCGATCCGGCCTGGTTCTTGGCGACGGCGTAGAGTTCCCTCTTGACCGCCAGGTTGGCGGCCGGCCGCACGAAGATCGACAAGCCGAGGGTCAGCACCGATACCGCGACCGCCACCAGCGCCACCGGAACCAGGAAGTGGAAAGGACCCACGCCGCAGGCCTTGAAGGCCAGCGTCTCGCTGTCCCGCGAAAGGCGGCCGCAGCCGTAGAGAATCCCCAGCAGGAAGGCCATGGGGAGCGTCGTTTCCAGCAGCGTCGGCAGGATGAGCGCGAGGAGTTTGGCGATCTGGTCCAAGGGGGCGCCGCGGCTGACCACCAACTCGATGAGCCGCACGATACGACCGGCGAGGAACACGAAAGTGAAGGCGAGAAGGCCGACCAGGAAAGGCGGGATGATCTGACCGGCTACATAGGCGCTCAAGGTCCGATGCACCCGGCAATGGTAGCTGTCTTTGATGAATTCCTCAATCCGGAGACCGGCGTTGATCTACGGCATCCACCCGGTGCTGGAGAAGCTGCGGACCGCGCCCGGCGACATCATTGAAGTCCTGCTGGTCGGCGGCCGGCGGGGCGCCGCGCTGCGCCGGGTCGAGCAGGCCGCCCGGCAGGAGCGTTGCCGGGTCTCCGAGACGGACGCCCGTGCCCTGAGCGCCCTCACCCAAGGGGGCCGGCATCAGGGAGTCGCCGCCCGCGCGGCGCCCTTTGCCTACGGCTCTTTCGACGCGCTGCTGACGGCGCCGGCCGCGGAGGCTCCGGACTGCGTCCTGTTCCTGGACGGAGTGCTGGACCCCCGGAACCTCGGGGGCATCCTGCGCACCTCCGAGGCCATGGGGGTCGGCCACGTCGTCATACCCAGGGACAGGGCCGCCGGGGTGACGGCGGCGGTGATCAAGGCCTCTTCGGGCGCCGCCCACCGCGTGGCGCTCTACCGAGTCCCCAATCTTTTTCGCGGGCTATCGGCGCTCCGGGAAAGGGGCTACTGGGTGGTGGGGCTCGATGCCCAGGCGGAAAGCAGGGTCTGCGACCCGGTCTATCCGGAAAGGCTGGCGGTCGTGCTGGGCGGGGAAGAGCGCGGCATCCGCCCGCTGATACGGCGCAACTGCGACTATCTGGTCTCCATCCCCATGCAAGGCCGGGTGGGTTCGTTGAACGTGGGGGTGGCCTGGGGCACCTTCGCCTACGAATTGGCGAGACAGCGGCTCGCTGCCGTTTCGAGTCCGCCCCGTTGACATTTTCCATGACAAATGCTTTATATCTCGTTTGGTGCGAGCTCACATTTGCCCTGTTTCGCGAAAGAGGGACAGGGTAAGTGTGGCTTTATTATCCGCTTTTTGTTTCGGACGCGGTGACAACGGCTGCATCCGCTGGCGTAGCTCAACGGTAGAGCAGCTGATTTGTAATCAGCAGGTTGTAGGTTCAAATCCTATCGCCAGCTCCAAGTCAGCGATTTCATTGAGCGGAGGCCTCTTTTGCTGGGGCTTTCCGACTTGCACGAGAACAGCGACGGACGAGTCAGGGAGAGGTTCCCGAGTGGACAAAGGGAGCAGACTGTAAATCTGCCGCCGATCGGCTTCGGAGGTTCGAATCCTCCCCTCTCCACCATCAGTTGAAAGACTCCAGGGCGACAGGAGTCGTTTTTTTGCGGGAATAGCTCAGTTGGCTAGAGCACGAGCCTTCCAAGCTCGGGGTCGCGGGTTCGAATCCCGTTTCCCGCTCCATAGCGAATCGGTGTGGATACCGGGGGCCTCGTTCTCAGGGCCCCGGCGCTGAACGAAGACGCCACACGAGAACCCGTGGACAGCGGCCAGGCGGACCGGAGGCCGCGGCCGCGCGGGACCCCATGCCCAGGTAGCTCAGTCGGTAGAGCACGTCCTTGGTAAGGACGAGGTCGGCGGTTCAAGCCCGCTCCTGGGCTTTGCCTGTTTGTAAGCCATTGAATCAGACCAGGTGATATCTACAGGAGGAGAAGATGAGCAAGGCAAAATTCGAGCGCACGAAACCACATCTCAACATCGGCACCATCGGCCATGTCGATCACGGCAAGACGACCTTGACGGCGGCCATCACGAAGGTGCTGGCGGAAAAGGGATCGGCGGATTTCGTGCCCTTCGACCAGATTGACAAGGCGCCCGAAGAGCGGGAGCGTGGAGTCACCATCAACATCGCGCACGTCGAGTACCAGACCGAAAAGCGTCACTACGCCCACGTGGACTGCCCGGGACACGCGGATTACGTGAAGAACATGATCACCGGCGCCGCCCAGATGGACGGCGCGATCCTCGTGGTGTCGGCAGCGGACGGACCCATGCCGCAGACCCGCGAGCACATCCTGCTGGCGCGCCAGGTGGGCGTTCCCTCCATCGTGGTCTACCTCAACAAGGCGGACATGGTGGACGACCCCGAGCTGCTGGAGCTGGTGGAGCTGGAGGTAAGGGAGCTGCTTTCGAAGTACCAGTTCCCGGGTGATGACATCCCGGTCGTCACCGGCAGCGCCCTCAAGGCCCTCGACGGCGAGGTGAGCGAGCTGGGCACGGAGTCCGTGGTGAAGTTGATGGATGCGGTGGACGGCTACGTGCCCGATCCGCTCCGGGACGTGGACAAGCCGTTCATCATGCCGGTGGAGGACGTCTTCACCATCAGCGGCCGGGGCACCGTCGTGACGGGTCGCGTGGAGCGCGGCATCCTGCACGTGGGCGACGAAGTCGAGATCGTCGGCCTGAAGGAGACCCACAAGACGGTGGCGACCGGCGTCGAGATGTTCCGCAAGCTGCTCGACGAAGGGCAGGCGGGTGACAACATCGGCGTCCTCCTCAGGGGCGTCAAGCGTGACGAGGTGGAGCGGGGCCAGGTGCTGGCCAAGCCCAAGACGGTTACCCCGCACACCAAGTTCAAGGCCGAGGCGTACATTCTGACCAAGGAGGAGGGCGGCCGGCACACACCGTTCTTCAACGGCTATCGCCCGCAGTTCTACTTCCGGACCACGGACGTCACCGGCGTGGCGACGCTGCCCGAGGGCACCGAGATGATCATGCCCGGCGACAACGTTCACATCGACGTCAATCTCATCACCCCCATCGCCATGGACGACGGCCTGCGCTTCGCCATCAGGGAAGGCGGCCGCACCGTGGGCGCCGGGGTCGTGACCGAGATCGTACAGTAGCGGGGGGTGAGAGATGCGCGACCTGGTAGGGCTCGCCTGTGACCAGTGCAAGCGGAAGAACTACACCACGACCAAGAACAAGAAGAGGACCACGGACAAGCTCGAATTCAAGAAGTTCTGTGCGCATTGCCGTACCCACACGGCGCACAAGGAAATCCGGGTCTGAGGTAGCGGAACCGGGTCAGTAGCTCCAATTGGTAGAGCACCGGACTCCAAATCCGGCTGTTGCAGGTTCGAGTCCTGCCTGACCCGCCAGCTCATTGCCGGCGATGGAAAAACTCACTGATTCGTTCGCCTCCGTGGGGCGGCTCACCGACTTCGTCCGCGAAGCCTGGCAGGAGCTCAAGCGGGTACACTGGCCCACCAGGAGGGAGACCTACGCGGCAACGGGGGTCGTGGTGCTGGTGGTGATTTTCTTCGCCATTTATCTTGGCCTGGTCGATTTCCTGCTTTCGTACGCGAGACAGTGGCTGTTGCGCTGAGGCAACCGGGTAACCCATGGAAAAGCATTGGTATGTCGTCCACACGTTCGCCGGGTTCGAACACAAGGCCAAGGCCGCTCTGGAGGAGGGGATCAAAGCCTCCAAGAGCAAGGTGGAGAATCATGTCAAGGAGTTGAGGGCCGGGGACGATCCGGAGAAGCAGGACAAGATCAAGGCGTTGGAGGAGAAGCTTGACCGGTTCGGCGAGATCCTGGTGCCGGCGGAGAAGGTCGTCGAGCTGGTGAAGGGCAAGAAGCGGACGTCTTCGCGAAAGTTCTTCCCGGGCTACATCCTGGTCCACATGACGATGGACGACGAGACCTGGCACATCGTCAAGTCCACGCCCAAGGTCACCGGGTTCGTGGGCGGCACCACGCAGCCGCCGTGGGTCAGTGAAGAGGAAGTGCGCGAGATCGCCCATCAGATGGAGGAGGGGGCTGTGCGGCCCCGGCCCCGGGTGGTGTTCTCGGTGGGTGAGAGCGTGAAAGTCATCGACGGACCCTTCTCGGAGTTCAACGGAGTGGTGGAGGAAGTGAAGGCCGACAAGGGCAAGCTGCGAGTGCTCATCAGCATCTTTGGCCGGGCGACCCCGGTGGAGCTGGACTTTATTCAGGTGGAGCGGAGTTAGACCATGGCCAAGAAAGTGATCGGCGAGATCAAGTTGCAAATACCGGCGGGGCAGGCGAATCCCAGCCCTCCGGTGGGACCGGCGTTGGGCCAGCGGGGCGTGAACATCATGGAGTTCTGCAAGGCCTTCAACGCGGCCACCCAGACGGAACCGGGCATGATCATCCCCGTCGTCATCACCGTCTACGCCGACCGCACCTTCAGCTTCATCACCAAGACCCCTCCGGCGGCCGTGTTGCTGAAGAAGGCCGCGGGGCTCGAGAAGGGAGCCCCGGAGCCGGGCAAGGAAAGCAAGGGTCAGGTGACGAAGGCACAGGTTCAGGAGATCGCCCGGATCAAGATGCCCGATTTGACCAGCGCCAGCATCGAGGCCGCGGTCAAGACCGTCGAAGGCACCGCCAGGAGCCTCGGCCTCAAGGTTGTCTGATCGGGCCGGGGGCTGCCATGAGAGCGAAGGGCAAGAAGTACCAGGGCGTCGCGGAACAGGTGGACAAGACCCGGAAGTATCCCCTGGACGAGGGGATACGGATCGTCAAGGAGACGGCCACGGCCAGGTTCGACGAAACCGTCGAGATGTCCGTCCGGCTCGGGGTCGATCCGCGCCGCGCGGACCAGAACATTCGCGGCGCGGTGGGGCTGCCCCACGGCCTTGGCAAGCCGGTCCGGGTGCTGGCGTTCGCCAAGGGCGAGAAGGAGAAGGAAGCCCAGGAGGCCGGCGCCGAGTTCGTCGGCAACGACGAGTTGATCAAGAAGATCACCGAGGGCTGGCTCGACTTCGACAAGGTGGTGGCCACTCCCGACATGATGGGAGCGGTCGGTCGCATCGGCAAGATCCTCGGGCCCCGCGGACTGATGCCGAACCCGCGGTCCGGGACCGTGGCGGCGGAGATCGGCAAGGCGGTCACGGAGATCAAGGCAGGACGGCTCGAGTACCGGGTCGACAAGGCGGGCATCGTACACCTGCCCATCGGCAAGGTGTCGTTCGAGGCCGATGCGCTGCTGGACAACGCCAGGGCGGTGGTGGGCGCCCTGCTGCGGGCCAAGCCCGCGGCGGCCAAGGGAACTTACATCAAGAGCGTGGCCGTGGCCGCGACCATGGGGCCGGGCGTCAGGATCGATCCGGCGGAAGTGCGCGTCATGGCGGTGTAACTGCGGATTGGATGGGAGACAGCGTGGATCGTCAGGAAAAAACGGCAGTCGTCGACGCGTTCCAGGACAAGTTCCGGACCGCCACCATGGCGGTGGTGACCGACTATCGGGGGCTGTCCGTCGACAAGATGACGCAGCTTCGTTGCGACGTCCGCGACGCGGCGGGCGAATACAAGATCGCCAAGAACAACCTGGTCCGGCTGGCCATCAGGGACACGGCCTATCAGGCCCTCGAGGACTTCCTGACCGGGCCCAACGGTTGGGTGTTCGCCTACGACGACCCCGTGGGCCTCTCCAAGGCGCTGGTCAAGTTCGCGGACCAGAATGACCAGTTGACCATCAAGGGAGCGGTGCTCGACGGAGCGTTGCTCCAGCCCGCGCAGGTCAAGGGGCTGGCCACGCTGCCGAGCCTGCCGGAGTTGCAGGCGCAGTTGCTTTCGTTGATGCAGGCGCCGGCCGGCCGGTTGTTGCGCACGATCCAGGAACCGGGAAGCCAACTGGTACGTCTGCTCGACGCGCTCAGGGAGAGCAGAGAGTAGGGGCGGGTTTCGAATCCACCCGTGTCCCGGCCCCGGCGGGCAGGCACGAAGACAGCAAGGTTCGGGAAATCAAGGGATCAAGACAGTCAAAGGGGGAGTTCCAATGGAAGTGAGTCGGGAGCAAGTCAAGGACTTCATCAAGAACATGTCTCTTCTGGAGGCGGCCGGCCTGGTCAAGGAGCTCGAGGAAGAGCTCGGGGTCAGCGCGGCGGCGCCCGTGGCCGTGGCGGCCGCGCCCGCGGCGGCCGAGGCGGCCGAGGAAAAGACCGAGTTCGACGCCGTGCTGACCGGCGCCGGCGAGAAGAAGATCCAGGTCATCAAGGTGGTGCGGGAGATCACCGGCCTGGGCCTGAAGGAGGCCAAGGATCTCGTGGACGGGGCCCCGAAGAACGTCAAGGAGGGAGTCTCGAAGGACGAGGCCGAGGAGATCAAGACGAAGATCGAGGAGGTCGGAGGGAGCGTCGAGGTCAAATAGCGGAGCGAACGACGGCAACAGGCCGGCGGCGGCGCCGGGCGTCATTCTCAGGGTCGAGTGAAGGGGGAGCACATGCCGGTCCAGGTGGCCAACAATGTGAGACTGCGCCGGAATTTCGGGCGGATCAAGAAGATCATCGACCTGCCCTATCTCATCGAGATCCAGAAGAACTCTTACGACCTTTTCCTGCAGCAGGATGTCCCGGAAGACGAACGGCAGGACATCGGGCTGCAGGCGGTATTCAAGTCCGTTTTCCCCATCAGGGACTTCAACGACACGGCTTCGCTGGAGTATGTCAGCTACGCGTTGGGGGAGCCCAAGTACGATGTCGACGAGTGCCATGAACGGGGCATGAACTTCGCGGCGCCGCTCAAGGTCACGGTCCAGCTCGTGCTTTGGGACGTCGACGCCCAGACCGGCTCGCGCAGCATCCGCAACGTGAAGGAGCAGGAGGTCTACTTCGGCGAGGTGCCGTTGATGACCCGGAACGGCACCTTCATGATCAACGGCACCGAGCGGGTGATCGTGAGTCAGCTCCACCGCTCGCCCGGGGTGTTCTTCGAGCACGACAAGGGGAAGACCCACGCCAGCGGAAAGTTCCTGTACTCGGCCCGGGTCATCCCTTACCGCGGCTCGTGGCTGGATTTCGAGTTCGATCCGAGGGACATCCTGTTCGTTCGCATCGACCGGAGGCGGAAGTTCCACGTCACCGTGCTGTTGCGCGCCCTGGGGATGCAGCCCGAGGAGCTGCTGAACTATTTCTACAAGACCGACACGGTGGTGTGCGACATCGAGAAACCGATGCTCGAGGTCAAGCCCCGCCAGCTCATGGGCTTGAAGGCCACTCGCGACGTCAGGGATCCGGAAAGCAACAACCTCATCGTGCGGGAGGGACGCCGCTTCACGCGCACGGTGCTGCGCCAGATGGATAGCGCGGGGATCAAGCGGATCCCCATCGCCTGGCAGGACGTCCTGGGCCGGGTGGCGGCTCACGACGTCGTCGATCCGGACTCGAACCAGGTCATCCTCGAGTGCAACGAGACCATCACCGAGGAGAAGCTGGACGACATCCGCGGCAGCCGGGTCAAGCAGTTGGACCTGTTCTTTCTCGATGACGCGGACGCCGGCCCCTACCTGCGGAACACGTTGCTGCAGGACAAGATGCAGTCCTGCGACGAGGCGCTGCTGGAGATCTACCGGCGTCTGCGCCCCGGCGATCCGCCCACCATGGATACGGCCACCACCTTCTTCAACAACCTGTTCTTCAGTGCGGACCGCTACGATCTGTCGAGGGTCGGGCGGTTGAAGCTCAATCACCGGCTCAAGCTGGACGTTCCCCTGGAGCACGGCGCTCTCCGCAAGGAGGACATCCTCGAGGTGGTGCGCTACCTCATCGAGCTGCGCAACGGCAACGGCACCGTGGACGATATCGACCACCTGGGCAACCGCCGGGTGAGGCCCGTGGGCGAGTTGGTGGAGAACCATTTCCGTGTCGGCCTCGTGCGCATGGAACGAGCCATCAAGGAGAAGATGAGCCTCCAGGACATCGACACGCTGATGCCTCAGGAGCTGATCAACCACAAGCCGGTTTCCGCGGCCTTGAAGGAGTTCTTCGGGTCGAGCCAGTTGTCGCAGTTTCTGGACCAGACCAATCCCCTGTCCGAGATCACCCACAAGCGCAGGCTCTCGGCCCTGGGCCCGGGCGGCCTGACCCGGGAGCGGGCGGGCTTTGAGGTGCGCGACGTCCACCCGACGCATTACGGCCGGGTCTGTCCCATCGAGACGCCCGAGGGTCCGAATATCGGCCTCATCGCCTCCTTGTCCACCTACGCGCGGGTCAACGAGTTCGGCTTCATCGAGACCCCCTATCGGGAGGTCGGGGACGGCAGGGTCACGGACCGGATCCGTTATCTGTCCGCGCTGGAGGAAGAAGACCACGTCATCGCCCAGGCCAACGCCGCCCTCGACGACGAGGGCCGGTTCACCCAGGATCTCGTTTCCGCGCGCAAGGCCGGCGAGTTCGTGATGGCCCATCCGGAAGAAGTGAACTTCATGGACGTTTCGCCTAACCAACTGGTGAGCGTGGCGGCCTCGCTGATCCCCTTCCTGGAGAACGACGACGCCAACCGGGCGTTGATGGGCTCCAACATGCAACGCCAGGCCGTGCCCCTGCTCCGCACCGAGGCGCCGCTCGTGGGCACGGGGATGGAGCGGGTGGTGGCCCGGGATTCCGGCGCCACCGTGGTAGCGTCCCGGGGCGGCACCGTGGAGAGCGTGGACTCCACCCGCATCGTCATCAAGTCGGACGAGCCGTCCGGCGCCTACGCGGACACCGGCGTGGACATCTACAGTCTGGTCAAGTACCAGCGCTCCAACCAGAACACCTGCATCAACCAGCGCCCCATCGCCCGCGTCGGCGACTACGTCAACGAGGGCGACGTGGTGGCGGACGGCCCCTCCACCGAGATCGGGGAGCTGGCGTTGGGCCGGAACCTGCTGGTGGCGCTGATGCCGTGGGGCGGCTACAACTTCGAAGACTCGATCCTCATCAGCGAGCGCGTGGTGAAGGAGGATATCTATACCTCGGTGCACATGGAGGAGTTCGAGTGCGTGTCCCGCGACACGAAGCTGGGCCCGGAAGAGATCACCCGCGATATACCCAACGCCGGCGACGAGGCGCTCAAGGACCTGGACGAGAGCGGGGTGATCCGCATCGGCGCCGAGGTCAAGCCCGGCGACGTGCTGGTGGGCAAGATTACCCCCAAGGGGGAGACGCAGCTTTCTCCGGAAGAGAAGCTGTTGCGGGCGATCTTCGGCGAGAAGGCCGGGGAGGTGCGGGATTCATCCCTCAAGGTGCCGCCGGGCGTCGAGGGTACCGTCATCAGCGTGAGGATCTTCTCGCGCAAGGGCCTGGACAAGGACGAGCGCACCAGGCAGATCGAGGACCAGGAAGTGGCGCGCCTGATCAAGGATCAACACGACCAGATCCGCATTGTCCAGGACGGCGCCATGAAGCGTTTGAAGGAGCTGCTGCTGGGCCGCCGCGCCGCTTCGCGGCTCACCGACGAGAACCGGAAGGTGTTGATCTCCAAGGGGGACGAGCTGACCGAAGAGCTGCTGGACGGCATCCCCCTCGCCTTCCTCGGAGATCTCAAGCTGGACGATCCGGCGCTGGAAGGGGAGGCGGGCCGCATCGTGTCCAGCACCTCCGCGCAGGTGGACTCCCTGAAGGTGCGCTTCCAGGACAAGATCAGCCGGTTGACCAGCGGCGACGAGCTGCCTCCGGGCATGATCAAGATGGTCAAGGTGCTGGTGGCCATCAAGCGCAAGCTCCAGGTCGGCGACAAGATGGCGGGGCGGCACGGCAACAAGGGCGTCATCTCCTGCATTCTGCCGGAAGAGGACATGCCGTATCTGGAAGACGGGACGCCGGTGGACATGGTGCTCAATCCCCTGGGGGTTCCTTCCCGAATGAACGTGGGACAGATCCTGGAGGCCCACCTGGGTTGGGCCGCCCGCAGTCTCGGCCAGCAGATCCAGGTTCTGCTCGACCAGAACTCGTCGGAGGTCACCGGCCGGCTGAAGGACTATCTGGGCGAGGGCGAATCGGGCAAGGTCGGCCTCGACCGCCTGCCCGCCGGGTCCGTCCGCCGGTTGGCCGAGAAATACCGGCACGGGGTCCATCTGGCTTCGCCGGTGTTCGACGGCGCCCGGGAAAACGAGATCTTCAACCTGCTGAAGAAGGCGGACCTGCCGGTTACCGGACAGGTGACGCTTTACGACGGGCGTAGCGGCGAGCCTTTCGACGAGAAGGTGACCGTCGGCGTCATGTACATGATGAAGCTCCATCATCTGGTGGACGACAAGATTCACGCGCGGTCCACCGGACCCTACTCGCTGGTGACGCAGCAGCCACTGGGCGGCAAGGCCCAGTTCGGCGGCCAACGGCTGGGGGAGATGGAGGTGTGGGCGCTCGAGGCGTACGGGGCGGCGTATACGCTGCAGGAAATGCTGACGGTCAAGTCGGACGACGTAACCGGACGGACCCGTATGTACGAGGGCATTTTCAAGGGCGATCACTTTCTCGAGCCGGGATTGCCGGAGTCCTTCAACGTCATGGTCAAGGAACTGCAGAGCCTGTGCCTCGACCTGGAGTTGGTGGAATAGGAGGCGCCATGGAAGAGGTATACAGTCTTTTCGAGAAGCCCAAGAACCCGCTCAGCTTCCAGGGCATCAAGATCGCCCTGGCCTCCCCGGAGAAGATCCGCTCCTGGTCTCACGGCGAGGTGCGGAAGTCGGAGACCATCAACTACCGGACGTTCAAGCCCGAGCGGGATGGTCTGTTCTGCGCCAAGATCTTCGGTCCCACCAAGGACTACGAGTGCAACTGCGGGAAGTACAAGAGGATGCGCCATCGCGGCGTCGTGTGCGAGAAGTGCGGCGTCGAGGTCATCCAGTCGAAGGTGCGCCGCGAGCGGATGGGACACATCGAGCTGGCCACGCCGGTGGCGCACATCTGGTTCCTGAAGAGTCTCCCGAGCCGCATCGGCGCGTTGCTGGACCTGTCGCTGAAGGACCTGGAGAAGGTTCTGTATTTCGAATCCTACGTCGTCCTGGACCCGGGCGCCACCAAGCTCCAGTACAAGGAGCTCCTCACCGAGGCGCGCTACCGCAAGGCGCTGGAGGAATACGGCACCGACTTCAGGGCGAATATGGGGGCCGAGGCGATTCGCGAGCTCCTGAGCCATATCGAGGTCGACAAGCTGTCCGAAGAGCTCCGGACCGAGCTGCGGGAGGCCAATTCCGAGGTCAAGAGAAAAAAGCTCGCCAAGCGGCTGAAAGTGCTGAACGCGTTCCGGAGCTCCAAGAACCGCCCGGAATGGATGATTCTGGAAGTCATTCCCATCATCCCGCCGGACCTACGTCCCCTGGTCCCGCTGGACGGAGGACGTTTCGCCACCTCCGACCTGAACGACCTCTATCGCCGGGTGATCAACCGGAACAACCGACTCAAGCGCCTGATGGAGCTGAGTGCTCCGGACATCATCATCCGCAACGAGAAGCGGATGTTGCAGGAGGCGGCCGACGCGTTGTTCGACAACGGCCGGCGCGGCCGGGCCATTACCGGTCCCAACCGGCGGCCGCTCAAGTCGCTCAGCGACATGCTCAAGGGCAAGACTGGCCGGTTCCGCCAGAATCTGCTGGGCAAGCGCGTGGACTACTCGGGACGTTCCGTCATCGTGGTGGGCCCCGAACTGCGGCTTCACCAATGCGGGCTGCCGAAGAAGATGGCCCTCGAGCTGTTCAAGCCCTTCATCTACAACAAGCTGGAGGAGCGGGGTTTCGTCACCACCATCAAGAGCGCCAAGAAGGCGGTGGAAAAGGAACGGCCCGAGGTCTGGGACATCCTCGACGACGTGATCAAGGAGCATCCGGTGCTGCTCAACCGGGCGCCGACGCTGCACCGGCTGGGAATCCAGGCCTTCGAGCCGGTCCTGATCGAGGGCAAGGCGATCCAGTTGCATCCCCTGGTGTGCGCCGCCTACAACGCGGACTTCGACGGCGACCAGATGGCCGTGCACGTGCCGTTGTCGGTGGAGGCGCAGGTGGAGGCCCGGGCGCTGATGATGTCCACCAACAACATCCTCTCCCCGGCCAACGGCAAGCCCATCATCGTGCCTTCCCAGGACATCGTCCTGGGGCTGTACTACCTCACCCGGGAGCGCCCCAACGTGAAGGGCGCGGGCAAGGTCCTGGCGAGCCCGGCGGAAGCCCGCATCGCCTACGACCAGGGCGAGGTGGCTCTCCAGGCGCGGATCCGGGTCCGCGTCGACGGTGAGGCATACGACTCCACCGTGGGCCGGGTGCTGCTCTACGAGATCGTGCCGCCCCAGATCCCGTTCTCGGAAGTCAACCGTGTCATGAAGAAGAAGGAGCTGGGGAATCTCATCGACCTCAGCTACCGGCTGGCGGGCAACAAGGCGACGGTCATCTTCGCGGACAAGCTGAAGGACACGGGCTACAGCTACGCCACCAAGGCCGGAGCCTCCATCGCCCTCAAGGACATGGTGATACCGGCCAGCAAGGAGCGGTTGCTCAAGCAGGCCTACGGAAGCGTCCAGGAGATCGACGAGCAGTACAACAACGGCCTCATCACCGACGGCGAGCGCTACAACAAGGTGGTGGACATCTGGGCCGAGGTCACCGACCGGATTTCGGACGAGATGCTGCGCGACCTGGGGACCGAGACCGTCACGGACGAGCAGGGCTACACCATGCGGGTCCCCAACTTCAACCCGATCTTCATGATGGCCGATTCGGGAGCCCGGGGCAGCGCGCAGCAGATCCGGCAGCTTGCCGGCATGCGCGGCCTGATGGCCAAACCCTCGGGGGAGATCATCGAGACGCCCATCACCGCCAACTTCCGGGAAGGGCTCACGGTCCTGCAGTACTTCATTTCCACCCACGGCGCCCGCAAGGGTCTGGCGGACACCGCCCTCAAGACGGCCAACTCCGGCTACCTGACCCGGCGGCTGGTGGACGTGGCCCAGGACGCC
>LXNJ01001453.1_pt1 | contig 13974 bp, 11 predicted proteins | sample 809081 | NCBI WGS metagenome assembly LXNJ01 (sample SAMN04870510, study PRJNA318959) | sponge metagenome | biome: sponge; feature: marine sponge reef; material: water | host: Petrosia ficiformis | place: Greece: Milos, Mediterranean Sea | collected 2013-05-29 | depth 5-7 m
GTCGTCCTACATTGGCTCCATGGATGCGGGGCGGCGGATCATCGGGATTGCGGGCTGGAAGGGCAGCGGGAAGACGACGCTGGTCACCCGGCTGCTGCCCGTGCTGACCGGCCGGGGCTTTACCGTCTCGACCGTCAAGCACGCCCATGACGGTTTCGAGGTCGACTTTCCGGGCAAGGACAGCCACCGCCACCGCGCGGCCGGCGCGGTCGAATCCGTCGTCTCCTCGGCGACCCGCTGGGCCCTGGTCCATGAATTGCGCGGCCGGCGCGAGCCGGCGCTCGACGAGCTGGTCGCCCGCATGAGCCCGGTCGACCTGCTGATCGTCGAGGGCTTCAAGCGCCTGCCCCACGCCAAGATCGAGGTCCACCGCCCGGCGCTCGGCCATCCGCTGATCGCCGCCGGCGACCCGGCGGTCGTCGCCATCGCCAGCGACGGCCCGCTGCAAGACGCCGGACGGCCGGTCCTGGACCTCAATGCGCCCGAGGCCGTCGCCGACTTCATCTGCGCCCGTTGCGGTCTCGGAGCCGCCGCGCGGGGCGCCGCCTGACATGGCTAGCTGACATGGCCCAGCTCAGCGACGATTGCTTCGCCTTCGGCGGCGCCCTGACGCCGCTGGACGATGCGCTCGCCCTGCTGGAGGAGCGGATATCCGTCGTCGCGGAGGTCGAGACCGTGGCGTTGCGCAAGGCCCTCGGCCGCATCCTGGCCGGGGATGTCCGCGCCGGCCGTTCGGTGCCGCCGCACGACAATTCGGCGGTCGACGGCTACGCCGTGCGCTTCGCCGAGCTCGATCCCGGTGCCGAGACCTGCCTGCCCGTGATCGGCCGGATCGCTGCCGGCGACGCGCCCGCCCTCGCCGATCCCGGCGCCCGCGGCGCGGTGCGCATCTTCACCGGCGCCGTCATGCCGGCCGGTTTCGACACCGTGATGATGCAGGAGGACTGCCGCGAGGACGGCGGCGGCGTGCACATCGCGCCGGGCATCAAACAGGGCGCGAACCGGCGCTTCGCCGGCGAGGATGTCGAGGCCGGCGCGGTCATTCTCGACGCCGGCCAGCGCCTGCGCCCGCAGGACCTCGGCCTCGCCGCCTCGGTCGGGCTGGCGGACCTGCCGGTGCGCGCCCGGCTGCGCGCCGCCCTGTTCTCGACCGGCAACGAACTGCGCGAACCCGGGGCGGCGGCGGGCGCGGGCGCGGTCTACGACGCCAACCGCTTTGCGCTCGCCGGCCTGCTCGAACAGCTCGGCTGCATCGTCTCCGACCTCGGCATCCTGCCCGACGACCGGGCGGCGATCGCGGCAGCGCTGGCCGAAGCCGGCGCCGGCCACGACCTGGTGCTGACCTCCGGCGGCGTGAGCGTCGGCGAGGAGGACCATGTCCGCGCCGCGGTCGAACGCCTGGGGCGGATCCATTTCTGGCGCCTTGCCATCAAGCCGGGCCGGCCGGTCGCGCTCGGCCAGATCGGCCGCACGCCCTTCGTCGGCCTGCCGGGCAACCCGGTCGCCGTCATGGTGACCTTCCTGCGCTTCGCCCGGCCGCTGATCGACCGGCTCTCCGGCGCAAACGTCCATGTACCCAGGCTCTTCCCGGTGCGCGCCGGCTTCGACCACCGCAAGAAGGCCAACCGGCGCGAATGGGTGCGCGCCACGCTGGAGCCTTGCGCCGACGGCTGGACCGCGCGCAAGTTCGCCCGGCAGGGCGCCGGCATCCTGTCGTCCATGACCGCGGCGAGCGGTCTGGTGGAACTGCCGGAGGACGCGACCGATATCCGGGCCGGGATGACGGTGGATTTCCTGCCCTTCAGCGAACTCGGGGCCTGACGCGATGCCCGATGAGACGCCCGACCGGATGGACGTGCTCTACTTCGCCTGGCTGCGCCAGAAGATCGGCGCCGGCCGGGAAAAGGTGACGCCGCCGGCCGACGTGGCGACGGTCGGCGCCCTGATCGACTGGCTGCGCGAGCGCAGCCCCGGCCATGCCGACGCCTTCGCCAACGCTCGCTTCGTGCGCGCGGCCGTGAACTACGAATTCGCCGGTCTGGAGACCGCGGTCAAGCCGGGCGACGAGATCGCCTTCTTCCCGCCCGTCACCGGCGGATAGCGCGGGCCGGCAATCGGAGGCGCCCCGTGGCAGACGAGGCCCAACGCCCGACGCCGGACCGGCCCAGATTGAACAGGGACGACTGGATCGGCGGCGCCATCGATCTGCTGGCCGAGCGCGGCGTCGATGCCGTCAGGATCGAACCGCTGGCGCGCCACTTCGGCGTCACCAAGGGCAGTTTCTACTGGCACTTCAAGGACCGCCCGGCGCTGCTCGCGGCCATCCTCGCGCGCTGGGAGGAGAGGCAGACCGACCTGCTGGTCCGCATCGCCGGCCACGCCGGCGCAACGCCCGCCGAGCGATTGCGCCTGCTGCTCGAAATGACCGTGGGCGCCCATGCGGACCGGGAGTTCCGCAACGCCGAAATCGCCATCCGCAACTGGTCGCGCAACGATCCGGCCGCGATGGTGGCGGTGCGGTCGGTCGACGCCCGGCGCTCGGTCTATATCGAGAATTTCTTTGTCGCCCTGGGCTTCAGCGACGCGGCGGCCCGGACGCGCACCGGCCTGTTCCAGGGCCTGCTGCTCGGCGAGGCGCTGCTGGTCCGCGACGAGACCGAGGCGGACCGAACCGCCCGGGTCGGCCGCAGCCTCAACCTGCTGGTCGGCCGGCACCGCAGCGACAAGTAGCCGGCATCGCCGCCACCGATGTTTCGGACGCACCCGAGCAATCGAGCGGCGACGCCCTTCGATACGCCGCTCTTGGACAGGCTCAGGACAGGCGGGGCGCAGATCGATCGATGAGGAGAAACGGCGTCGGGCCGGTCGTCACCCCGGCATTCGCCCAAGGGCATGATGATCGGGCAGAATGCCTCCGACGCCGCGCTTAGCCTTGACCGGCTGCAGCACGGCGGCAAGCCGCGTGGCGGCGCCAAAAATTTGCGGCAACGTCGATCGGGTTGGCGTGCCGATCGGCGTGCAGGAGCCATGCCGGGCAGCGCTCAGCGAAGATCCGATGCGTCGCGCTTCACTCCGGCGGCGGGCGGCGCCAATCGTTGAGGTCGAGGCGGCGCATTGCAGAGAAGTCAGGCATCGCCGCCGAGGCCAAGCCCGGCGTATCGAGCGAGCCGATGGCGATTCGCCCGCGCGAGATGGCAAGGCGGACGATCCCGCCGTCCCGACAATACAGATCGCCATGCGCAGCGAGAAATGCCCGTTGCTCGGCCTCCGGCGCCCCCGCCATGCCGCGAACGTAATGGTGGCCGTTGCGCTCGATATGGTCGCAGCCGATCAACGAGGCGAGCGCCAGGTCCTGCTGCACGGCGAGGCCGGCTTGGGTGGTGAGATCCTCGGCGGACATGAAGTAACATGCGTTGCCTGCCTCCGCGTTCCACTTCTCCGTCCGCGCCCGATTCAGCAGCGAACGGTAGAATCCCTTGCACGCCTTCGACGAGACGCCGCGATAGCCGAGCGCCCGGGCCTCGACAAAGGCCGAAATCGTTGCATCCGACTCGTCGATCTCGACCGGCTTCAGCGCCGCGAGCGCGCCGATGTCCTCGGCTAGCGCCCGGCTGCGCACGATCGGCTGCTCGACGAACAGAACGGCATCGCGCAACCTGGAGAGGGCCGCGTCCTCGCCGATCCGGCGCCAAAGTTCGACCACTGGTTCCACGAAATCGTATTGCTCGTTTCCATCGAGCGTTGCACGGTAGGGCTCGGGGGAGCGGTCGAGCACATCGGCGATCCGGCGCAGGCGCTGGAGGTCCGTTGCAATGTCGCCACCCAGCTTGAGCTTGAAGCCGTTCAGGCCATAAAAGTCGATGGCTGCCTCCAAGCTTTCCGGTAGTCCGTCGCCGAGCCTCCGGTCGGCCGGGATATCGGCCTCCGCGATCGCGTCGACCAGCCCTACGGTGTGGCGCGCGGCGATCGACCCGGCCGGCTTCAGACCAGCGAAAAACTTCACGAAGTCGAAGCACTCCAGATCCGGTGTCGTCCGGGCGTCGATCCCGGGCCGGTTGGCCGCGACCATCGTGTAGACGCTTTCGCCGCACAGCCGTCCGAGTCCGTCGAGGATCGCCCGGTCGAGCAGCGCCGCACCGAATCCGGCAATCAGCGGGTTCAGTCCTCGGGCGGCGCAGGCGGCACCCAGCGGTACCTGGAGGGCAGCGTGCAGGGCAAAGGCGGTCGCCGGCTCGCCGAAGTCGCGATAGAGCTGCGCCGCCAGGGCCACGGCGCTGCGCAACTGGTCGAAATTCTGTTCGTTGCTGAGCTCCGGATTCTTGTCGAACCATTTCGGCGCCAGCAAGTCGGCGGCCACACCCGAAGTTTCGCGACCGTCGGCGAGGCGCAAGACCACGCGCACGAACAGTTGCGGCGCGTTGCGCAGAGTGACGATGCCGAACCGGAACGGCAGGCGCAGGGCGATGTCGCGCTCGCCGGCGTTGACCTCAACCACCGTCAGTTGCGGCGCGCTCACGTCAGCGCCTCCAGAATGCCGTGCAGATAGCCGGCGGCGCGGGCGGCGCAGGCCGGACCGTCGGGCCGGTAGACAAAAGGCTCTGCAGCGATCCAGCCGCGATACCGATGGCGGTGAAGCGCCGACAGGAACGGTGCGAAGCGCACCGTACCCTCGCCGGGGCCCCGGCGATTCGGGTCGTTGACCTGGACGTGGGCGATCAGGCCGGTCGGCAGCCAGCGGTCGACGATTTCCGGCCAGGGAATTTCCGCTGCCGGCTCCCGATGCATGGCGGCGGTGGCCGCGCAGTCGATCATTGTGCGCACCGCCGGGCTGTCGATCTCCCCGACCAGCACGGCAGCCTCGTCGAGCGAGTTGAGATAGTCGGTTTCGCGTGCAGCCAGCGGCTCGACGCAATAGACCAGCCCGGCCTGTTCCGCGTCGTCTGCGACGGCGGCGAAACAGTCTTGCGCCCGGCGACGGCTGCCGGCCTCGTCGCCGGGCGTCAGGCGACGCTGGTGCGGTGAGCCGTGAACCAGCACATCCGCCCCAAGATCCGCGGCAAGACCGATCAGGCGGCGCATGACCTCGACAGTGCGCGCGCGCACCGCACCGTCCGGATCGGTGATCGACAGGCCTTCGGGGGCGAGCAACAGCCAATGAAGGCTGGAGCAGGCAAGGCCGGCGTCGGCAAGGGCCGCCCGTAACGCGTTGCGATGCCTGGCCGGCAGCATGTGCGGCTCGGCGCCGAGCGTAAACGGAGCGACCTCCAGCCCTTCGTAGCCGACGCTTGCGGCGAAGGCGCACTGGGCGGCAAATTCCAGATCGCGAACGACTTCGTTGCACAGGGCGAGTTTCACGATCCGCTCCGGCTTCTCTTGTGCTCGCGACCGAACGCCAGGACCGCGGCCAACCTGCGTCGCACTTGCGGGATCGCCAGGAGCACGACGGCGATCGTCGTCAACGCGAGTACCGCGCTGATCGGGCGGGTGAACAGCGGCTCGACGCTGCCGTCCGACAACACCATTGCGCGGCGGAAATTCTTGTCGAGTATGTCGCCCAGGACGATCCCCAGGACAAGCGGCGCCATCGGGTATTTCATCTCACGCAACAGGAAACCGACCAGACCGAAGCCGAGCATTACCCAGATATCGAAAACGCGGCTCGCGATGGCGAAGGCGCCGACGGTGCAAAGCACGAAGATCACCGGCATAAGGCGTTCGCGGGGCACCCGCAAGACGAGCAGCAGGGGCCGGGTCAGTGCCAGTCCCAGCACGAGGACCGCGACGCTGGCAACCAGCAGCATCGTCGCGACCTGGAACACGAACCCTGGAAACTCGATCATGATCAGCGGACCGGGCCGCACGCCGTGGATGAACATGGCGGCCAGCAGCACCGCGGCCGGCGCCGAACCGGGGACGGCCAAGGTCAGCACCGGAATGATCGCGCCCGGCACGGCCGCACTATTGCCGGTCTCCGACGCGATCAGCCCTTCCACCGAGCCCTTGCCGAAGCGCTCCTTCCGCTTCGAGGCGCGCCGCGCCGCGGCATAAGAGGCCCAGGCGCCCATATCTTCGCCGACCCCGGGCAGCAGACCCATGAAGGTGCCGATGAACCCCGAGCGAAGGATCGTACGGGCGTTGCCGGCCAGTTCGCGCAGACGCGGCAGGACGCGGTCGCCCGCGCCGCGCACGGTGCTGTAGTTGCGGTTCTTCATGGTCTGCAGGATTTCGGCGAAGCCGAAAGCGCCAACCAGGGCCGGCAACAGACCGAAACCGCCGGCGAGGTCCGTATTGCCATAGGCGAACCGCTGGTAGGCGTGGATTCCTTCCTGGCCGACCATCGCCACCGTCAGGCCCAGAAAGCCGGCGATCCAGCCCTTTATCGGATCGTCGACCGCAGTCAGCCGGCCCGAGATGACGACTCCGAAAAGGGCCAGCCAGAAAAACTCGGGCGAGCCGAACTTGAGCGCGATCTCGGCGAGCGCCGGTGCGATCAGCGCCAGCAGCAGCATCCCCAGCATGGAGCCGCAGAACGAGCCTACGGTCGCCAGGCCGAGCGCACGGCCGGCCTTGCCCGCGCGGGCAAGCGGAAAACCGTCGAGCGCCGAAGCGGCGTTGGCCGGCGTGCCCGGAATATTGAGCAGAACGGCGGAACGGCTGCCGCCGAAGATCGCGCCGACATACATGCAGATCAGAATCAGGATCGCGTCGCCGGCCGCCATGCGGAAGGTCAGCGTCGTCAGCAAGGCCAGTCCCAGGGTTGCGGTCAGCCCCGGAAGCATGCCGACCGTGATGCCCAGAAGGGTCGCCCACGCGACGTTGAACAGCGACGCCGGTTCGAGAATCGAGACCAGCGCCTGGCCGAAATATTGCAGACTCTCGGGCACGATCAGGGCAGTCGGACCAGGAAGATCTGCTCGAACACATAGGTTACGGCGACCGCAACCAGTACTGCTTCGAACGCCGCTACGGCCAGCGCGCGCGAATGGCCGGTCAGGCTCCGCTCGCCGTGCCACTCGAACAGCACGATAAACCCGAAGACGAAAATCCCGGTGGCGACGGAAAAGGGCAGCGCAGTCACGAGACCGGCAGCGTAGCCGACGCAGAGCGTCGCGGCCAGCAGGAACCGCCCGGCCTGGACGGCGAGGTCACCCGCACCTTCCCGGTCCCGCCGCGCGCGCCACCCGCCGGCCCGGGCCGAGCGCAGTGAGAGAATGCCGCCCAACAGAAACAGGATCGCGCCCAGCAGTCCGGGGACAAGCCCGGGCGCGGTCATGGGATGAACGTTCAACTCCGCCAGTCGGGGCATCCTCCAGGATTCGACGGCGATAAAGATCCCCAGCGCTGCGAGGCCCAACCCGAACCAGAAATCCGCCCGAACGCCGGCCCGGCGGTCGTGCGGAGCACCGTTGGCCGGGCCGGATTGCGTCTTCGGCCGACCCTCGCCCATGTCCCACGCCCGGAAGCCGCTCTCGGGAACCGGTCAGGGTTTCGGGATGCCGAGCTTGTCCGGGTGGATTTTTGCCCGGCCTGCCGACTGGAAGCTCCAGGCGTCGGCCCGAATTTCCGGCCAGACCCGATCGCGCGCGGTCTTGCCGCTGGACGGCGCGAACAACGCCCCCTTTCTGAGGGCATAGGTCTTCAACGCCGCGCTGTTCGGAATCACGTTCTTCCAGATCGCGTCGAAGGTGGCGAGCACCTCCTTCGGCGTATCCTTTTTCGGGATGAATATACCGAACGCGGTCGAAAGGATCGGCAGCGGCTTGTCGATATATCGCGTGATCGGCGGCACATCCCCGAAGCCCTCGATCGCGAGCGGCTGGCCGGCCAGGACAGCCAGCGGACGCAAGCGCTTGCCGCGTACCATCTCGGCCTGCTCGGAGGCGAGTTGGGTCGTCACCTCGGTCTCGCCGCCAACCGTTGCGATCACCGCCGGATTGCCGCCGTCATAGGTAACATGTCTGTACTGGATACCCGTCGCGGCCTTGATACCCTCGATGGCGGCATGGCCCGAGGAGCCGGCGCCGGCCGTGGCGACCGGAACCGGTCCGGCCCTCATCGCGCTCAGCAGTTGGCCCATGTCCGTGTACGGCGTGTTCGGATTGACCGAAACCAGCGGCACATTCGTCACCGTGACGTAAAGCTGCCAGTCGTCGATCCAGGTGTCCCACTGGCCCAGCAGCTTGTAGGTACCCAGCTGCTTGGGCGCACCGGCGGCCCAGGTGTAGCCGTCGCGCGGCGCCTCCCAGGCATTCTTTTTGCCGATCGATCCCGAAGCGCCGGGCTGATTGACGATCACGACCCGCTGACCGAGTTCTTTTTCCAGCACGCCGGCGGTAACCCGGGTCACCTGATCGGTCGCGCCGCCGGCACCCCAGGGCACGATGATCGTGATCGGTTTCGTCGGCTTCCACGGATAGTCGCCCGCCCATGCGGGCCACGCCGCTGCAACCACCATTGCAGCGCCAGCCAGAATACGCTTCATTGCGGTTCCTCCTTGTCCGGTCCGAGGGCCTGCCACCGTACGGTAGCCCGCCCGAACTCAAGCGGTGGATTTCTCCCCGCGAACTTTTGTGCCAACAAGGCACCGGACGCAGCCGAATCCTACTATTCCACGCGGCGACCGTCAATAATTCCGGCAGTTTGCAGGGCAGAATCTTCCGGCGATTTTCGGCACTGAATCGGCGTGAATTTACAGCCGATTCGCAGAGCGGGGTTGGAATGTCGCCGGGACGGCGATGCCGCCCCAACGTCTTCCTCATCCCGAGCAGGCGCACTTGCGCGCCGTATCGAGGGGCCTCACCCCGAGCAGGCGCATCAGCGCCGTATCGAGGGACATGCCGCGAGCAACGCCGCCGGCATATCGAACCATGCAATTCATTGTTCCGGCGCCGCTTATTGACGACAAGTGCGGCAACGCCGCTACTCTTCTGGCAACGTCGGAGCCACTCGTTTACTCGGCCGCCTCGCCGTAGGCCTCGAGCGGCGGGCAGGCGCACACGATGTTGCGGTCGCCGTAGACATTGTCGATGCGCGCGACCGGCGGCCAGTATTTTGCGTCCTTGAGCGCCGGGACCGGGAAGACGGCAAGCGCGCGCGGATAGGGGTGCGGCCAGTCCGCCGCCGCCAGTTCATCCGCCGTGTGGGGCGCGTTGGCGAGCGGATTGTCGTCCGCCGGCCAGTCGCCGGCTTCGACGCGCGCGATCTCCTGCCGGATCGCGATCATGGCGTCGCAGAAGCGGTCGATCTCGGCCCGGGATTCGCTTTCCGTCGGCTCGATCATCAGGGTGCCGGCGACCGGGAAGGACATGGTCGGCGCATGGAAACCGTAGTCGATCAGCCGTTTGGCGACATCGTCGACCGAGGCGAACTCCTTGAGCGGCCGGAGGTCGACGATGCACTCATGCGCCACCCGGCCGTTCGTTCCGGTGTAGAGCACCGGGAAGTGGTCCCCGAGGCGCGCAGCGATATAGTTGGCGTTGAGGACCGCCACCGCGGTCGCGCGTTTCAGGCCGGCGGCGCCCATCATGGTGATATAGGCCCAGCTGATCGGCAGAATGCCGGTGCTGCCCCAGGGGGCGGCCGAGACCGGCCCGATCGCCTGCTCCCCGCCGCACTCCGGATGGACCGGGTGGCCGGGCAGGAAAGGCGCAAGATGGGCCTTGACGCCGATCGGCCCGATGCCCGGCCCGCCGCCGCCATGGGGGATGCAGAAGGTCTTGTGCAGGTTCATATGGGCGACGTCGGGGCCGAATTCGCCGGGCCGGGCGATGCCGAGCAGGGCGTTCAGGTTGGCGCCGTCCATATAGACCTGGCCGCCGCAGGCATGGACGATGTCGCAGATCTCCACGATGCCCGGCTCGAACACGCCGTGGGTCGAGGGATAGGTCACCATCAGCGCGGCCAGCCGGTCCCGGTGCTGCCCGGCCCTGGCGCGCAGGTCGGCGATGTCGATGTTGCCGTCGGCGTCGCATCCGACGACGACGACGGAGAGACCGGCCAGCACGGCGCTCGCCGGGTTGGTGCCGTGGGCCGAACTCGGGATCAGGCAGACGTCGCGTCCGCCGTCGCCCCGGCTTTCGTGCCAGGCGCGGATGACGAGCAGGCCGGCGAGCTCGCCCTGGGAGCCGGCGTTGGGCTGCAGCGAGACGGCGTCGAAGCCGGTCGCTGCGCACAGCATGTCCTCCAGTTCCCAGATCAGTTCGAGCGTTCCGGCGGCCTGGTCCAGCGGCACGAAGGGATGCAGTGCGGCGAATTCCGGCCACGAGACCGGCTCCATCTCGGCCGCCGCGTTCAGCTTCATGGTGCAGGAGCCGAGCGGGATCATGGCCCGGTCGAGCGCCAGGTCCTTGTCGGCGAGACGGCGGAGATAGCGCATCATTTCGGTTTCCGACCGGTGGCGGTGGAACACCGGATGGGTCATGAAGGTGTTGCGGCGGCGCAGCGTTTCCGGCAGCCGGTCGGGTACGCCGTCCAGCAAGGCGGCGATCCGGTCGCCGTCCGCCGCGCCGGTCAGCGCATCGGACAGGACGCCCAGATCCTGGGGACCGCAGGTCTCGTCGAACGCAACGGCGAACCGGTCGTCGTCGATGAAGCGCAGGTTGAGGCCGGCATCCATCGCCGCGCCGACGATCTCGCCCGCCCGCCCGCGCGCGTGCACCGTCACGGTGTCGAAGAAGGCGCCGGCCTCGAGCTCGAGGCCGGCCGCCGTCGCGATCTCCGCAAAGGCGCAGGCCAGCCGGTGGACGCGCCGGGCTATCCGTTCCAGCCCCTCCGGCCCGTGCCAGACGCCGTAGAAGCCGGCCATGTTGGCGAGCAGCACCTGGGCGGTGCAGATGTTGCTGGTCGCCTTTTCGCGCCGGATATGCTGTTCGCGGGTCTGCAGGGCGAGGCGCAGGGCCGTCCGGCCCTTGGCGTCGACCGACACGCCGACCAGCCGCCCCGGCATCTTCCGCGCGAACCGTTCCCGGGTTGCGAAGAAGGCGGCATGGGGCCCGCCGAAGCCCATCGGGACGCCGAAGCGCTGGGCGCTGCCGATCACGATATCGGCGCCCCAGGCGCCCGGCGGTTCGAGCAGGGCGAGGGCGAGCAGGTCCGTCGCGACCGCGGCCAGCCCGCCGCCGCCGCGCACCGCTCTCACGGAATCCTGCCAGCCGTCGATACGGCCGAAGGTGTCCGGATACTGGACCAGGATGCCGAAGGACTCGATGGCGCACTCGGGCGTCACCTCGCCGACCGCCAGTTCGATGCCCAGCGGGGCCGCACGGGTTTGCAGCGCGGCGAGGGTCTGGGGATGGCACCGGTCCGAAACCAGGAAGCGGTCGCTCGTCGACCTGCCGGCCCTGCGCGCGAGCAGCATGGCCTCCGCCGCCGCCGTCGCCTCGTCGAGCAGCGAGGCGTTGGCGATCTCCATGCCGGTCAGGTCGGCCACCATGGTCTGGAAGTTGAGCAGCGCTTCCAGCCGGCCCTGGGAAATTTCCGGCTGGTAGGGCGTGTAGGCGGTGTACCAGGCCGGATTCTCCAGCACGTTGCGGCGGATGACCGGGGGCGTGACCGTGCCGTAGTAGCCCATGCCGATCAGCGAGCCGGCGACCGTGTTGCCCGCGGCCAGTTCGGCGATTCGCTGCAGGGCGTCGTCCTCCGTCGCCGGATCGCCGAGCGGCAGCGGGGCGGTATCCCGGATCGCATCGGGCACCGCCTCTTCGATCAGCGCGTCGAGCGAGTCCGCGCCCACGGTTTGCAGCATGGCCGCAATGTCATCCGGTCCGGGACCGATATGGCGGCCGATGAAGGACTCGCGGTCCTGGAGCGCGGCGAAGCTGGCGGGGGTCATGGTCCCGGTTCCCTGTGTTGTCCTGCGCGAACCCAGTATGGCGGCCGGACCGCCACTAGCTCTGGCTCTCCGCGAAGGCGGCGTAGGCGGCGGCGTCCATCAGGTCTTCCAGTTCGGCGGCGTCGGCCAGTTGCAGCCTGACGAACCAGCCCCCGCCCTCGGCATCCTCGTTGACGGCGGCGGGGTTGTCTTCCAGAGCCTGGTTCACCGCGACCACCTCGCCGCCGACCGGGGCGTAAATCTCGCTCGCCGCCTTGACCGATTCGACGACGGCCATGTCATCGCCCTTGATCACGGTCCGGCCGATCTCCGGCAGTTCGACGAACACCACGTCGCCGAGCTGTTCCTGGGCATAGTCGGTGATGCCGACGGTGCCGGTATCGCCATCGACTTCGATCCATTCATGGTCTTCCGAATAGTAGGTGGTGGGCATGGATTGCGTCCTCTTGCGGTCAGGGCCCGGGCGGTTCGGGCTGAGTCGCCGCCGATATTCCTGTGTCGGTCATCGCCGGTACCCCGGCGCAATGAAGGGGAGGCACGCTACCCGGGCCGCCAGGGCCTTGCCGCGCACCATGAGGGTGACCGGCGTACCCGGTGCGGCATGGCCGGCCGCGACATACCCCATGGCGACGGGGCCGCCGACCGTCGGGCCGAAGCCGCCGCTGGTGACGCGGCCGACCGATGCGCCGTCCGCGCCGCAGATCTCAACGCCTTCCCGCGCCGGCGCCCGGCCCTCGGGCCGCAAACCGACGCGGCGGCGGTCCGGCCCGTCGCGCAACTGCCCGAGGATCGTTTCGGCGCCGGGAAAGCCGCCTTCGGCGCGCCGGCGCTTGCCGATCGACCAGGCAAGGCTGGCCTCGACCGGCGTGGTGCCAGTGTCGATATCGTGGCCGTAGAGGCAGAGGCCGGCTTCCAGGCGCAGCGAATCCCGCGCGCCGAGGCCGGCGAACTCGACGCTCTCGCAGGCGAGCAGCGCTTCCGCCAGGGCGGCGGCATGGCGCGCCGGAAGCGAGATTTCGAACCCGTCCTCGCCGGTATAGCCGCTACGCGAAATCCACAGCGGCGCGCCGTGCCAGTCGAAGGCGGCGGCCTGCAGAAAGGCGAGGCCGTCGGCGCCGGGAATTGCGGCTTCGAGCACGGCGCCGGCCTGCGGCCCCTGCAGCGCCAGCAGGGCCGCGCCGGGATCCTCCTCAAGGGTGCAGTTCCAGGGCTCCAGCGCCGCGCCGATATAGGCGAAGTCGTCGGCCTTGCAGGCGGCGTTGACAACGATCGCCAGGGTGTCCCCGGTCAACCGGGTGACCATCAGGTCGTCGCGGATGCCGCCGTTTTCGTCGGTCAGCTGCGTATAGCGCATCCGGCCGGCGCCGAGCCCGGCGATATCGCCCGGCACCAGGCTTTCGAGCGCGTCGGCCGCCCGCGCCCCGACGATCCGCGCCTGGCCCATGTGCGAGACGTCGAACAGGGCGGCCCTGGAGCGCGCCTGCTCATGCTCGGCGATAATGCCGCCATACTGCACGGGCAGGGCATAGCCGGCGAAATCGACCATCCGTCCGCCCTGCGCGACATGCAGGTCGTAGAGCGGAGTGCGAAGGGCCGCCGGTCCGGTCTTGTTTTCGGTTGCCATGGGAAGCCCTGGCCGGGTAGCGCGAACAATGAAGGCTGCGTCCGGCCGACCATCGATCGACGGGACACGCCCCCTCTGTCGCACAACCTGAGAGCTTGAACCGGCACACCGATCCGGATCGGGCGGTGGCCGGTCTTTCCCCTTCGGTGAGGCGGCGCAAGGCTCGCGCACGGCCGCCTGCTCTCCAGAGCAGCCTCCCCCTGCGGTCCCTGGTGCCTGAGAGTTTCCGGGGCGGTTGCTCCTTCGGCGCCGGCCGCGCTTCGCAGCGCGCCCGATCTCTCCCGCAGGCGTCTGAGGCTGTAAATCGAAAGGTGCGCCGAAGCGGCCCGCGAGTCAAGCCGCAGGCGGGCGGCGCACCGATTACAAGAATTTATGGCCGGCGCGCGCCCCGGCAAGCCGCACCGAAGCCGGTCTACAACCCGATATGGGTGCCGTCGCAGAAGGGGCCGTTGCCGGTCTGCTTGCACTGGCACAGCCAGGCCTTTTCGGTCTCTTCCTGCTTGAAGACCAGGGGTTTCAT